>Ga0099797_100717_pt1 | contig 20123 bp, 9 predicted proteins | sample Uncmet_Sort48C_1_FD_89871 | JGI IMG/M metagenome (GOLD analysis project Ga0099797, IMG submission 89871) | Marine eukaryotic communities from CALCOFI LINE 67, Pacific Ocean - C012_Sort48C_1 | ecosystem: Environmental > Aquatic > Marine > Oceanic | place: Pacific Ocean: Monterey Bay | collected...
ACTCATTTACTCAAACAGCCTTTTGGCAAATTCTTAAACAACCTTGCCTCAGACCAGAGCATCAGGAAATACTTGGATAGCTTTATCAGGTTTGCGCCACGGCCGTCAGAAGCGCTTGCACTCGAGACCAGCATAGAGTACGACCATGCTTCTGTCGAAGATGAGAGGCAAATAGCAACTCATTCATTGCTTTTTCGCAGAGTGTTCAACGTGTTCCGAAGGCTGGTAGATTTTAAAGAGATTGATCAAGTCGTTGCTGGTACAAGATTTAAAGATCGTGGAGACTATGGCGCATTTTTGTATCGCAATTGGATCGTGAATGCTGTTCAAATGCTTGATTTTATGTCGTTGTATGCGTTCGGCGATCTTCTGCCCGAGTGTAAACGAATATTGGATAACTTGTTTGACTTGCAACCGTCGTACGTAGTGGATTTGAGTGACGCCATACTTTCTGTATCTAGTGTCCTTTTGCAATTGACTGAGCGCATTAAAGATGCAATAAAGCGGTCGAGCGGTAACTCTAACCAGGGTGAGGTAGCAGATTGGACTGCTTATCTTGTAGATATTTTGAACACCTTGTGGTGCGCCCGTCGAACGTGCCCTGATGTATTTTCGGAGTTGATGGTAAAAGAACATTTTCTCGCATATTTTAACACTATTGTTCGAACCATATCCCCTGCATTGATATCGTGGGGCGGAAAAAGGGAAGATGTTGACCTAGTGATGGCCATGTGCGTTGCATTCGGCGCAGACGAACCACTGGAAGCTATGCCGTCCAAGCTTTCCATGGATGATAAAAAGGCCATCGCCAGCATTGATGCAAATTTCAGACGACGTGATGTTCGACGTAAAAATTCAGATGAAGAACTTGAAGCTGCCTACCATGCCATTTTAGAAAAATATGGTGATGTTGAAGACGATGAAGATGAGTATATAGGAGGTACTTTTAGCACCGAAAAAGATGGTCCAGAAATTATAAAAACAGAGGAAGTTGGGGGGGTGGGGGTTGCGATAGTCCGTGATTTAGACGGAAAGGAAGTAGAGGTGCTACTCCCGAATCAAAATAAGACAATTGCTGCACCTCGAAATACGAAGAGATTAAGTGGTAGGGGTCGGGGTCGGGGTCGTGGAAGAGGCCGTGGGAAATCTCGGGGTGGCGGAATTGCACGTGGAGGAAATAGCTCTGCGACTCGAGGTAAAGGGCACCAAAGTAAAGCCCGGGGTGGTAAAGTGAAGAGTAATGGTGGAAGGGGGCGTGGCCATGGTCGTAAATGACATGATAAGAATATACGAATGGGCATCCGGCTCACTCTTTCCCCATCCAAGCCAACTGTAGCATCCTGCTCGCTTCTATTTTCACGGAATATCTTCCTATGCTTTCCCCAAGAAAAAATACACGGCCGCGCCACATGTAAACCAGTGCGAAATGCAAAGAACCAAAGGCTGACATTAATTAAGAATATATTTATTATAAACATAAATAAATAGTAAGGCTGTATTGAATTAAAAACACTTCCTGTCTCAAATATCAATTTTAGCGATCACCATCACTATTTTCTTTCATAAAAAGACCCCTTGTCACTGGACGTTCATAATTAAACGTGGTATATATATATATATACATACGATATAATATGTTTATGTAAAAACTAAATTATGGCTGTTGTATACGTTATATATCATAGATAAGATATCACTCATTTTACCTTGAAAATCATTGAGCATTCAACAGTAAATGAGCCGACTGTTCGTCCTCATTACAGAATGCCAAATATACTGGGTCCTCCTTACCTTCTTCATACTAGCTAGGGTAGATCTCCCGTCACATTTTTGCCAAGTGCTTGTGCCTCCCATTCACTAGCCATGGCTTTCCCTCCCCACGACATACTAGCAAACCTCGCATAACCGTGGGGCGCTCGCAAAGCATGTCTGCCCAACGGTTTGCATATTTATACTGAGCGATGTTCAAGAAATCTTTGGTCGCAACTCCACTTGAATGGATATAACCTACTGTTCGAATAATATGAAACCATGGCAAACAAATCATATCAGCAATTGTGTACTCATCCCCACAAATGTATGTTCTACCATCAGAAAAATGGATATCGAGTACAGAACACAGCCGCTGAACCTCCATACCGTAGCGAGCTACTCCGTAGTCACGATTGAGGTCCGGGGGAGCATAAACCATGAAGTGACCGTAACAGCCGCCGGTAATCGGTCCTTGGCCTGCCATTTGCCACATAACCCAGCTGATGCATTCTGCTCGTCCTCGTGGATCTTTAGGTATGAATTTTTTGTATTTGTCAGCTAAGTAAATCATGATCGATCCCGACTCAAAGACACGCAGGTTTCCACAACCGTCTTCGGGGTTCTTATCTACCAAGCACGGAATTTTTGAATTTGGATTTATTTTGACAAACCCCTTTGAGAACTGCAAACCATTTATTCGGATGGTGTGCGCATCATATTCGACCCCGAGCGCTTTATTTAACTCTTCAAGCAAAATGCCAACTTTCTGGCCATTTGGTGTTGCAAGAGAGTATAATTGAATGTCTGAATTTCCCACCGGAAGCGATTCTCCAGAACGCTCCCCGGCAGTTGGTCGATTCAAGCTAGCAAATTTGTTGCCCTTCAATACTGACTCATACAGTTCTTCTACTCTTTCTGGTGGTGACCAAACATAGTCCTTTTTAAATCCGCTGGACGACATTATCATGCAGCACTTTTTCTTGATACGTTCTGTGTCTACCACGTAGTGGCGGCACACTTCGAATGTCAGGAACACAGATCATGTCTACGAGTGTTGGCGTGCAGAGGTGCATGCATGTTTTCCTCTCCACGTTCGTATCTTTTCTTTTGCTGTACAGAATACTTATAGTAGGTACTCAGTACAGTACCAGGTATAATACCTGTAATCCTGTAATAATACAGTAATACAAATAAGTGCGCTCAAAATAGTGCGTTGGCCCACTTAGTGCGAAAATTTTTGTGTTTTAGCTCAAAGTCCCAAAATACAAAATACAGTATGTTGTTTGGATAGGGTAACCACGAAGTACCGTTCCAAATCGACACTCCCCGGCCTTCAATTTTAGCAGTTAATAATTAATGTTTCTCCGTGCAGGACACTGGAATGCAGTATTTTTGTGGTTGCATTGCTGGTTTACGCTTCATCAAACCAAATTATTCTCTTACGGGAATAGTGGTGTGAGCGAGTCGGCTTGATCTATCGCATTTCCTGGTTTACTCATCATCGAACCAAGTTGTCCTTTTACGAGGGTGAAATGAATGGGTCAGCTTGCTGTATCCTCGGTTTCCGGACGAATAATCGCTGCGATATGAATAATAAGCGCCATCATTATATCTGCTTGATGCAGTCTCGTCGAACCCAGACATAGCTGTGTCGTTTATTTTACCGTTGGCATTGAATCGGTTCGGCTCGGGTGCCCTCACTCCAAACCCGGCCGAGCCGACGATCGACCTTCCCGTCATTCCCTCTCGAACATACACTTTTTTTTTAGAATCCCAATGCCCTGTGACTGGATTAGGTCCAGGCACTTCATAATTGCCACTCAAAACTTCTTCGTGTGGATCAACATTTTTTCGTTGAAATCCTTGGAATTTCAAATTCCCGTTTGGATGTTGGTCTACTTTCCAAGGTGGAATGACAGAATCAGGCATAACTTTTTTTGATTGTAAAAAATCATCTTTATGGTACAAAGACCTTTGGGATCTTTTGGAATCCAACGACTGCAGTCGTCCAGAAGGCCTTCCACTCCCAAGTGACCTCCCGCTTATTCCTAATTCGCCCATGGTGCTGCTTCTCAGAAGCATATGTTGCTGTTTTTTCTGTTTATCCAAAGTTGACAGCAAAGATGCGTTCATCTGACGTTCGGTTTTTGTCATTGGCGCGTTCGCTCCGTCATACGCAGCGACACGTGCCTGTTCGTTTTCTAGTAGTTGCATCTTAAGGCCTATTGCGTATTTTTCTCGCTTTGCTTCTTTATGTTGCTTCTGGAGCATTGTCAGCTGATCAGACATGAATTTTGCATTTTTACACTGTCTTACATATTCTTCGTCTTCTTTTTTCTTTGCGAATCTGAGTTTACGCTTCGCTGCTATTTGCTCCTCTAAATAATTCCTATGCTCCTCTATTGCTTTAAGCTTCTTCCTTTTTTCTAACTTCTGTCCATGCCTCTCCGCTTCTGCAATAAGCTTGCTGTCCAAAGCAGAGTGTTGCATACGTATTCGTGGTGACTCTGGGCTGATTTTTTTTTCTGACATCCATGTTTTGCCTAGCTCATACAACCTGTCTTGCACTTGCCGAATTCTGGCTGCCTCGGCAGCCCGGTGGTTACCACCGGTCCGATACGCTTTGTCGATGATAGAGTTGTGTTTTTTTCGGAGACGTTCTTCTTCCTCTTCTTTTTTTCTTAATGCCGCTGCACTTGAAGCTTTAAACGCATGAGACTCTTCCATCGCTTGCTCTAAAAACTTTGTCTTTTCTCGAAGTTTTGCCACGTGCTGCCGTCGCTGCCTCAAATACTCGACATGGGCTTGGTCCACCATTTGCTTTTCGATCTTGCGCTCTTGCTTTTCCTGCTCTTCGATTCTCTCTCTACGAATGCGCAAATGCTCGTCTTGAATTCGTATTCGCTCTTCATCTTTCCGCTTTTGCTGACGGATTTTTTCTGCTTCTGCTTTACGTATTTTAGACTCTTCTTCTGCTAGCTGGCGCCGTGCATGGCGGTCTTCTTTCGCTCTATCTGGCTTCAGTTTACACTTTTGGAGTACTTGTTCGTCCAGTTCCTTTTGAAACTTCTTTTGCTTCTCTTTTTTTAAGCGTTGCAAAAAAATGTGCTCGCGGTGGTGTGCAGTTGCGTCTGCATTCATAAGCTCAGTCCATTCAGACACTACTTGGCCTGATTCTTTTGTTGAAGCCCTTCCGTCTAGATTAGAGCTGCTTGTCACAGGTCGTGACCAAGAATTTGTTTTACGAACTGCAGGTGATATGTTCAATTTTGGTACCGGACTGTCACTATTGCTGTTGTTTCGAGCAACCCCTAACGACGTTCTTGGGCGATCAAACATACTTTCAGACACAGTGCGCGCCCCAAGTGTGTTCCGTTGTTTCTGTTTCTCCGCACACAACATCGTTACCAACTTTTCCCGTCGCCCCGCAGTAAGATCTTTCCCATGTTTTCGATAGACAGTTTTCTTCTTCGACTTTGGAGGTGGGCCGCATATCCCCATCCTCGTGTTGCTCTATCCGAGGCTATTAATAAATAGTTTGCTCGATGGTAAAGTAATGGATATGAGGAGAGGGGCAATCTCAAACTTGCAAGAAATCGAACAGATACTTAAGCCAGAATGGGTGATGAAACAAAGCCATGTCGTCGGCACGTCGAATGCATCATTCGGACATGGGCATGAAGGCATGAAGACGTTGTGTTTATAAGTTATAATCTTTGATGTGTCATTGCAACATTGCCCACTATTTACCGGTAGGTACACTGTTTTGTTACAGTACTGTATTATTGAAATTTTATTGAGATACAATATCATAGAAACGGATTTATTATTTTACTTGTATGACTTGTACTGTAGTACTGTAGTACTTCGTTTTTCAACAGACGTGCTGAATGATGTAATGCTGTACAGCTGTACAGTAATTGTTTACACGTCAATCAATGATCAATGATTGACTGTCGCCGTAGACGTCAAATCACTAAAAGGAACATCATCCCTGAGCCTTTTTAATTGCCCAATGACTATGGACTTGTCGTTGACAAAATTTTCATCGTTATGTTTTGCAAGGAAAGGAGAGAGAAAATCGACCAGTCGATGCCGATTCGTGGTCAGTGTATGCTTTACGTCCTCCGGCATGTGCGGATTCGCGACAAAGAGCTTGAACACATGAAACGCATCTAACTGCACTTGCTCGCTGTCGTCTCGCAGCAAATTCATCCAAATCTTTAAATTTCCTTTTAAACTTGAATATTGAATCATTGTTTCTACATGGGATGGCAAGACCAGGATATGGTACATAATTTTCGTTGCATGTCTACGCACTACATATTCGTCGGAGCACAGCAAACTATTGAACGCAGTGAAAAATTTGTCGTATCGTCGGGTGAAAAAATCAGCAGAAATTGCCGGATGCATCGTGAGTAAACTCTTTAATACATTAAATGCAGAACTTTGTGTCTCAAAGTCTTTGAGTAGTACATATGTATCCAAAAAGCGCCACAATTCATTCGACGTCAAGATTAAATGAGCGACTTTAACGTGCTTGACACACTCTTCCAACATTTTCCCGCACGCCATACTGACAGCTTTATTTTCAGGCCTATATCCGCTAACAATGGTCCAAATAATAGATGGATTTGCGAGCACGTACTCTTGGAATACTACTTCATGTCGAAAGAGAAAGTTAAATAAAAAGGCGATGTCTTTTTTGCTTTCGAAGGGCATTTTGTGCATTTGCGTAATCAGAACAATGAAGACGTTCAAGTTGACAACATATTCTGCAACAATTTGAACATTTTCGGGCCTTGGTTCGTCTCGTTTTTTCTTTTTTCCAGTCGAAATGTTATCAGAACCAACAAAAAATACCTTCAGTTCACTGAAACATTTTATTATAACAGCCATTGATTTTTCGACTTGCCGATCACTCGGAGCTTTTACAAGAATATCTAGATTTTTAGACAAAGTCTTCACCACTTCAGAGGGCTTCTTTTTGCCCCTTACAATAGACGCGAACCACATGACTATTGGCAACTTGCACCACTGTTGAATGCGGAATTCGAATCAAGAAAGCTAGGTCAAAATGATTCAGCTCTAAACCAATGTGTCATACGTATGTAGATGCTTGATGAAGTATCTTCTGGCGGTGGAAAACAATGGGGAACTCTCCTCTGTCCTCGGAAAGTGAAACGTCCATAAATAAATTCAATCCATCATTCATGCGATCGATGTTTCGATGTGTTGCGATGATGCGCTCCTGTGAAGTCATCATGTTACGACCTAATTCGTCTTGGCAACCCAACGTTTCTCATTTCTTCTCTTGATCGACTACTCGACTACATGTACTGTAATAATTATATAAGTATAGAGAGCAGTATGAAGAACAATAATATCAATAGAATATGACAATATGACCGAAATAATAAAATAATGAGATTTAATGAGTTGGGTTGAAGTGAGACCCCGAAGAAGTTTTTTCCAAAAAGTTCGAGCACTTTGTACTACAGGGGAAAGATGCAATCGCGAAGACCTTGTCAGTCTCGAGGACTGTATCCATGGGATGAGGACACGTGTAGACGAACGGTAAGCCTGACACTTCATTCACGCGATAAACAGCAATAGCGATCATCCCGTAATCGGCTAGCATGCCTTCAAAAACCCGAAGGTAAGCCTTGTTGTAATATTTTTCTTCAATGTCGCATTGCACTAAGATACCAGAACTGTGTTCTTCGTCTGAGTCTTCCATCACACTTAAGTGATCACTAGAGCTCATTGACAAGCAACAGTTTAAAAAGTCCAGTACTTCAGGGGTGTACGTTGTTTGGCACAAGATTGCATCCAATGAACGCGCCGACATAATTGTGCCCGATGCGTACAAGGGTACGTCAATGTAGGCCATGGCATCTCGGATATTCACTGCAGAAATTTCTTCATCACCAAATTTTTTCTCCGTGTTGAAATGCGTCTGGTGGTACGTGTTCAAAAGATGCATTGCCATGGGGTACGCAGACTCGACGATGATTCTCGGCTTTTCTGCGCGGGCCACATCAACTAGGCAAGACTCGACCGCCAAAAATGTCGTCAGTAGTTCGGCATCCAGCTCGTCCTTTTCGTTGCCATCGCTCCCACTCGGCATTATTATCACACACGAAGCTGTCGACACGCAACACTCTTGCAGATCAGCGACTTTGCCTGGGTTTCCATGAGCATGGTAGATGTCTCCAAGCATACCGACTTGTATTTCTTCTACACCGAATCCCCACGCTTCTCGGCCACCATGGAGAGGGTCCGTCTGGCTTATAACAACAATTGGTACATTAGCGACAACACCATCCTTGCCCAAGTGCTTTGGGAGGCATTCCCGGACAGCTGCGACAAACACCCCTAGTCGGGGGTTGTCTCCGCATATCACTATATGGTTTTTGAATTTTAGATGGTGGGAGGTGTCCACCTCGTCGAAGACATCCAAATGCATCCAATGTAAGCGCATTTTATGGCGGGCTTTTCTATTTTTCCCCATTGCATCCAACTTTTTGTCAATCTTCTTCGTGTGTTCCACTAGCAGCTGAATGTGCTCTTCTTGGCTAATGCCTTCGGTATTTCCGAGCTTGTCATCAGCGTTGCGTGTCTGGCTCAGGTCAGCAGTAATTGCTGAGTCTGCGACCTTCGCCTTCAATGCTCTTGCGTTCAATGATGCTCTCCTCGCCTGCTCCTCCCTGGCGCGTATTTTATCCAACAAATTATTGTGGCTAGGATGATTATCGGGGTCAAGATTGACGCGCATTTGACCTGCCAGATATTTGTTCCCACTGCTTGTTCGAGGAGTCTGAGTTGCGAATTCAATCGCCGTCGCTACCTCTTCGTCGTCGGCGATGAGCAATAACTTACAATCTTCTTTAATGATGTAGTGTTTGCCTGGGTTAATCAATACTCTGCGGCGATTATCTCCCATCCCAAAATTGTTCGGGTGTTCTACTACCCCGACTAAAACGACACCCCCAGCTTCATCTTGGTCCTCTTCGGACTCGTTGTTTCTTATGAAATGTCCCCGGAATATAGCATCAGCAGCTTCCTGGAATGATCGGTTGTGAAAACATGAAGGGGCTTGCTTCGAATACAATTCCTGTCCGCATCCGTGAAAGTAGCTTGCTAACCATGTATCTTCCTCAGATGCGTTTTCTTCACTCTCTGGTGCCGAGAATGACGCAAACAGATTAGCTATCAGCGTGGATGACCCTGGGACCAAGCAGTTCTGGGCAAACATTCGTGCTTTCAACAAGTCTAGACAAACCACCGCATCAGGGCAATGCTGTTCAGTTCCTCGAGTCAATAATTTTTCCATGTGACGCTTTGTGACGACCATGTGGCACTGGGCGTGTATGGTTACATCGGGGTTATGACTTTTTAGCGCAGTTGCTCGGACGATAATCCTGGCGTCGTCTCGCTCGTGGCTCGCAGCATCTGGGTTTACTAATAGATGGACATGTTTGGCAGTGCTAATGGATACATTTTCAAGATCTTTCATGCTCATCACATCCCCTTCGTAGTATTGAAGTTTTAAGGCATGGTCTCCATGGACAAGCATGTGCAACACAAAACTTGGTGGTGGCGACGGGTTCATAATGACGACGTCTTCCACCTCGAACTTATCGGGGGTTTTATGATCAGGGTGAAAGTGCTCATGGAGAAGAGAATCTAAATTGTCTTTAGTAATCGTTCCAGACACAATAATGTGCCCTATCTCTCCTTTCATAACATATTTGCTTTTGAAGGAGTTTGACGTTGCTAGGATGTTTTGTATCACGCCAATCTTCAAACCGACGAAGCCAACACCAAACATGATGATTCCCATTGCGACGCCCTGTCCCAGCAATGTCACTGGGCTAAAATCACCGTAACCGACTGTCGTAAATGTGACAATGATCATCCACATGCTCTGAAACCAACTCAACGTTTGGCACCCGGAGGATGATACGCACTCTGCTGGACAGGACGCCCATGGGTAGCTTGTATAGTTTGGATTCTGACATTCCTGGTTGTGAATGGCCACCTGCAATTGCTCGACTTCAACTTCCAGCAGATATATTAAACTTGCGCAAAAGCAAAAGTATCCCAAAAACATAGACACCAATATCGCCGTTATCTTTGAAGACATGGTACTGAGCTTGCACTTTGACCGCAAACAATTTTCAAGACGAATCTCACGCGTAAACCGCAATGTTTTCATCACGCGGAGCATTCGGAGCAAAAGAATTAGCACGATAGGAAGTGATATTGTTCCATTAGCGTTCAAGAATTGTGGAGAGAACACGTATGATACCGAATCGGAGTTTGTCAAGTTTGGTGCATTCGGTCCAAACACCGCCATTGTTAAGAAGTAGGGCACGACAGTTAGAAGATCGATCAGGCCACCTGAAAACCAATAAATTGGGTACGGAATGCCGCATTTAACTCCGATGATCGGAACCGATGCAACCGTTTGCAAAACAAAGTCGGTCAAGAAAAGCATGGTGCAAACAAAATCAATCCAAACCAAAGTTTGTGAAAACACCAAGCGATCCGCTTCGTCTACTCCATCGGTATACGTCTCCGCGACATATACGACGACAGTAATAAAACTGAACACTAGGATAGTAATGTCCCATAGCTCGCCGAACTCCCGGCTCCCGAGCGCTCCACGAATCGTATGACGAAAGTGGTCCCATCGCTTTTTTGCCGTTACATTGGTGGTTCTGTGTGGAGCAAACTCTCTGGTAAGCTTCGCCAGTTTATCAGAATCCTCCAGTATGCCATGCAAGACTCGAGGGTGGTTTCGATATTTTGCAAGAATATCTGTGGATAGAGACTCTAATCTGTTCTCACGCTTTATGTCTGGACGAGCAGCTCGCACCTTTACTATAACTTCCTGTATGTCCATTGAAGAAGCATTCGCGTCAATCAAGTGAAAGGAGTCGTGCCTGCGAAGATTGTCTTCACTGTCAGATTCTGGTTTTTGTGAATCTAAGTACAGTCTTTTTTCTGCCATTTCAACACCTTTCTCGAACGACTGCTTCCGAGCTGGGCTTAACGTCACGCCACTAACACTTTTACCTGGGCTGCCTGGAGGAGTATTAGTGTCTGAGGGCGTGCTCGTCTTGGCTTCCTTCGCTGAGTTTTTGCCACCGCTGGACATGCTGAAATCCTTTTAAAGTTCGATCTTTTGTACGTGAAGGCTATAACGACCCACACCGAACTGGTAAGTGTGAAGAAAAACGTGAGAAGCTGTCTTCGGAGGCCGGCGAGCGTGCGGTTTGTAGCATCTCTCACACGCGTTGAGTGACAACTGCATATTGGAATACCTATGATATACTCATGGGCTTTGCACATGGATTGCATAATATTAAATGCTGCTTATTTACTAAATCCAAAAAAACACAACTTGAAAAATGCCTTTGTTCATCATATCACAGTGTATTGAACTCGCCTTCATGCGTGTGCCAGTTGTCCGTCCATAAGTTGGGTGCTGTGAAGATGCTGCGATGTGGCTTTTTGGATCTACGGCCGCCTCAGGTCACATCGACTTGCATTGCACAGCAGCATCTTTTTATTTCAAGTTTTTACAACAAGTTTGGTGCACTACAAATGTACTGATTTGACTGACCCTGATTGATTATTAATATCCTCATAGCAGGGAAAATATGGAGACAATGAGAGTCTCATTTTTGTCCTAAATCCGTTTTTACAGAAAAACATGCAGGTAAAAACAGTAGTAGGTATTTAGTAGTAGGTACAGTAGTTCGTGAGTTGGTGGCCTACGCGTAGTTGGTGTGGTTGTACTCGCAGGCTCATCCTGATAGTTTTCGAGAGGGGGAACTATGGCACTATAGAACAATAGAAATTGAAGTATATTTTATATTTTATATTCCTCTATCAATACATTACAGCGTCGCCAGTCGCCAATCGCCAGTGGCCAACTCCAAACTTGTCCAAAACACTTCTGTGTTCTGTATTCTATATCCTGTTTTATGATGGAGAGTAGTCTTGTTTAGAAAATATCTTGCAGTCATTTCGAACAATGGAACTTTCACTCACACTGGCATCACTGTAGATGGGTGTTTGCTGCCAAGTCGCCTTTCGCGGTTAATCTTTTTTTCTTTTCCATTTGCCATTGGTACTGTTTTTCCTTGTGGGTTGTAAGCCGTCCTTTTCGTCTTCAAAATCATGGGTCCCATTAATGGTAATTTCAACAAGAACCACGGCAAGCACAAGTATCCATAGAAGGTTTTCCCCCAGAAAACATACGTGATAAACAGTTCTTCGCCAATCTGGGTGTATACCCAAGCACACATTGCCACAGCAACGATTAGATCGTATACAATCCACATCGCAAATCTCTTTTTCCCAGTTCCTTGGCGTTTGGTAATGGCGGCGTTCGCGTTACTACGCATACCTTTTGTTTTCGCGCACGGAAGACAAAGAGCAGCGATCCATGTCAGCAACATTTGGACCCCCCAAAAAGCAGTAGATATTAGGAACTCCGACGAATTTCGCATTCCAGGCCCCTCAGTCGAACATGTCCCCTTTGGAATGCAATCTAAATAGACCATGATACCACCAGTTACGGCAGGGATAAACCCAATCGACACGACAGATGCAACCTTCAACGTCTGTATAAAGTTAACCAATTGAAATATATCACCCTTGTCCATCAATATGAACAATAGCAGAAAGTACGCTTGGGCAACACCATAAATTGGCATATTCGCCAATATCATTATAAACCACCACGATGGCGTTTTGAGCTTTGCCCATATGCTCTTGTCGTGTGGAAACATTGTATACAAAACCCACGCGCGAAACCACGAACATGGGTTCGGTTTACAAACGCCTGCTGGTCCCTCAAGAATTTTATCATTCACGTCGGCAGACTTCCCAGCTGCCAATCCGTCAATAGAAGCATCTATGTCCGCCTTTACTTCGACCATTAAGGCATCTACAATATCTTGAAGCCCTGCCTTGACGGGCTTCGGCATATCTGGGTCGCTACCCATAGCACCACCGATTTTTTTGCTAACCTTATCAAGCGCACCATGTACAACTTTTTTAGCAAACTCTTTGGCACCATCTTTGGCTTTATCGACGGTTTCATTCGCCTTTTCCTTTACCTGCTCGACGGTTTCATTCGCCTTTTCCTTTACTTGCTCTTTCAAATTGCCAGCGATATCTTCAGCTTTGTCAGTAGCTGCAGCAGCCAAGGAGGAGGCACGCTCTTTCATTTCAGCGGGGCCAGATGTCGCCAACTTCTGTGCATCGCCTGCGACTGCAGCGGCCTTATTTTTCAACCCGGACAACATTTTTATAGATAAATTTGTAACGATTCTTTGATTTTTGAACTATCCTGTTGTCTAACGATATGTGAATGACGTGTCAAACTATGTCAAGGCAGACAGGGAAATCTCATTCTTGTGTTTTCGAGTTTTCGTAAGAAAGTGAAAAGCAAATCATTGAACTGGCGTAATTGGTAACGACTTTATTGAAGTGCTTTTCCTCGTACTGTGTGTACACTGTATAGTACCGTACTGCTGTGAAAGCCGTTGAATGAATAAAACTCCTTGGGACTTTGGGTGTAATTTAAGGACTCCGATGTTTTGTCCAAGAATCCTCGGATCCTCCTATCGAAAACAACTAAGATTTCTAAATGTGTACAGTACCCCGAATAAATGCACGGATGATGGAATGATGGATGGAGGACGGAGCTCATGACGAGCTCGAGCGGAAGCGGATGCACCGGGTTGGTGAACTACCTATTCCTAACACGATGAACATGTCCTTCGGATTCACTTTGTGCGTACCACGTTTGAAGGATCGTTGTTAGAGCCTGTGAAGTCAACACGGCAAAGGTATCACTGCGATTTGCACTTAGATTACCACGCCGGTTGTTTCTGAAAATGCCGTGGAACCGTGTGCGTCTTCCCCGTCAAATAGTGACGCTCATGACGAGCTCGAGCACGTCACTGCCGACGGGTACGACTGCCAAATTCCGCGTCGAGCCGTCCATGAGTAAGTTTGATATCAAAGAGTACCTTAATAAAGTATACGATTTACCCCCCATTGTAAAGGTGAACACCGTCAACTACGACGGTAAACTGAAACGGACACAAAATCCACGTGGGCGTGCCTTGAAGCTGAAGAGAACCCCAGCGTATAAGACTGCATATGTTCAGTTCGCTTCGCCGCTTGGTAACCTGTCTAAGCAAGAAGCGCGCGTTTCAGAAGCTCCAGAAGAGGGAATAAAGCAAGTGACAGAATAGGCCGTATACATTTTTGAAAGATACTCTAGTATTTCACACAGTTAAAGAGTCGTTTTTGTTGTTCGTATTTATGATATGATAATCTTTTAAAAGCTTATTATAAAAATAAGTGTATAATAAAGAGTTGTAAGTTATCAGTTAATGGCTGTGTTTAATAAAATTAAGAAATGTTTGTCACAGAAATCAACTTTTAATCACAAGTACGAATATATTTCAATTTTCAATCATTCATTGTATTTCAACTTTTAAAAGTTACGAAAACTATCTAACCGCACTGTACGCTGCCGCCTCATTATAAATCACTTTCGAGGAGCTTTCTTTTCCACCTTGTATTCTCTCAAAAATACTTTTGTCGATTCAATCTCTTCTGATGCTTCGGCGATGGCTCCTTTCAAAGGTTTGTCTAAGCGCATGGTCAAGTCATGCGGGGCATTCAGCAATTCCAGTATCAGGTTGGTTTCCAAGTACCCATCGTGCCATCCGCACGTTTCTGCCGCGCCAACATTGTCTCCAGTGTCCGCCAGGTAACTGCAACTGCCGCCGGCACTGCTGTTGTAACCGCTTCTGCTACTACTCGACATGCCGTCCCCGACCATCCTCTTCGAGTTTCCAGATATCCAAGTCGTGTCTACTTTTCCATAGCGACACTCCTTACCTGCCCGTTGAGCGACGACTCCAAGCGTCCCCCCCCAAGGTGAGTGCAACACTTCGTCCACATCGTTGCCAAAAGTGGACGTCGGGTTCATTATACCAACTGCGTTAGACATGGAGCTATTTCCGTGGGTCAAGGACGACTGAGTCAAGGATGACCCAATGAAATTGGATGTTCCCGAAGGCGACGGAGTCGCTTTTGGGTACTGGGGTGTTCCCCCCCCCCCCCGTACTACTCCCGTGAGAGTGTGGAGTGGTACCCATCATCATCGTGTGGAAGGGAGGACTAGACCCAGTAATGTTTGGTGACAGGTTTTTATAAAATGGGGACGCTATACCTTGAGTCTTCAACGACCCAGCCAAAAAAGGTGGGGTACCAGGACTCGGACTGCCACTGCCAATGTGATGCATTGGCTGGAAGCCAATGCCGCTGCTTCTGTACGAGCTCGTCTGGGAAGCTGGTGCCATTGGCCAACGCGCATGGCTTCCTAAACTCGACGGATGCAAGGGTGGTGTCCCTACCGAAAAATTGCTCCCACTCATCGCGCCAAAGGATATCGCACGGTCTCCCCGCCCGCCCAAAGACAAATGCTCGCCGCGTTCGTTTTCCGATTCGCTCGATGATGACTTGTGCCTTTGCGACGTGGGGATTTGTCTCGGGTTCGAAGAAACTCGTGTCGACGTGTTAGGTCCCGCCACGTAGTCCTTAATAATATTGGAGGAACCGGGGCTGTCGGAGTTGGCAGGTAGATCAATCCCAGGACTGACGGCTTCCACCTGTGCTCGGTAAGAGACATTGAATTCAAAAACACCCAGTACGGATGAAATGCGCTTAAAGGAGTATGTTGCAACATCGATTCCCTCGCCGAACGTTTGCTTCGACGGAGTTGACAATGTAATCGTGTACGTTTCGTTTTGGTTGCGAATCGATCGCGCGGCCGCGGGCAACACGTGGACAAAGGACTGCAACGACCGCAAGAATACCGAGAGTTCTAACAAAGCCTTGCTCATACTAGAGGGTGCTGACGAGGAGCGTGGGTCGTGTGCTTTCATGGACACGTTCCACGTCTCTAATAAGATATTATCGGCCGCCATAACGTTGAGAGTGAGTGGTCGGCGCAGTCCCCCTCCTGAATGGTCGATTTGTTTCCGCAGACGGAGGAACTGGGGCAATAGTAGATTAAACTGAAAAAGGGGTACACTGGTTAGGATGCTGAAAGAGAGGGGGTACAATACTCTATGTGAGGAACTTACCATTTTCGCCGAAGGTCGTTGCCAAGAAGGTTCCGTGGGACAACGAGCGTACGCGACTATCTCGTATGCAATGTAAACAGCATATTTGAACTCCTGCTCCCACTTATCCATCGTCCCAGACAGTTTGCCGACGGTCGGCGGTGGCACTAATTTCAATTTGATCTGCCAACGGACACCCGCAAAAACGTTGGTGGTAATATGCGTACGCAATACGCACCTCTGACAGAGATGGGCCCGGATGAGACCCTCGTCTCGAGTGATCAAAATAGCTGGGTTACCGGGACCATCTCTCCAGCCACTCCCACTCGCGCAAAGCAGTCATCGTAAGTGAACACAATGCAAATACAAACGAAAGAACTAAAGGCATTAAAATGTTTGCGATTTTGGTGTCCCACGCACGTCCCACGTATTATAGCGCCACGTACCATTATTAATCACATTTTTCGTAGATGACGGTCACGATGGTGGTATGATGGCGCAGGAGAGTGTTTGAAAAATGGCTGTGGTTACGAGCAGTGCTCTATGTGTTGTATACTAAAAGAAATAAAACAAAAAACGCATGAAATTGTACGCAGAGGATTCGGCAGCGAACCACTGATCATAGAGGCGGCTCAGGCATTTCAACGTATGAATGTCTCCTATCCACTTCGTCTCTCAGGGAAGGAGATGATGATATTAGCCGGCTGCAACAGCCTGTTAAAAAAGCCTTTAATCGCCCGCAAAAGCTTTCGTTTCCGCCGCTTGGACGACTGACTTTAATGAGATAATCAATCATTCGACCGATGACAATATCCTTCTCGAACTTTCTCCTTCGCCAAGTCAACCATTCGTTGTCCTTGTATAAGTTCATGGCATACTCTTTGAAATCATCTCTTTTCCTCCTTTCGTCGATGCTAATTCCTCCTTCTTCTTCTTCTTTAGTCATCAAACGAAATTCTTCGTTATTGCCAGGATCAAATTTGCCAAACCTATCGTCTTCTTCTCGTATCAACAAAACCGGCTTTTTCGCTTTCTTTGCCTCAAGTATTTCCATTTGACAGAATTTCCTGGTGAAGACTTTATGCGACAGAAACAGAACGAACACTGTACTGCGTTGCACACCTTCCTTCATAGCCGCTTCATCGATGGTATCTGCATTTTGATCGTACCAAACTTTCAAACCACGCATTTCAAGTTCATTGCAAATGTTACTCGCTTGGTTTCCACCGGTCGTTTGGTAGTGGCTGATAAAAAAGTGCCAATCGTTTCCCTCACCCATGTCTTGCCTCACAAGGTATACCATTATGAAGAAGCTAGAAAACACAAGTCCCAAGGAGACGATAATGGCCATGTCCGTAGTCCAGTCTAACAAGTCGACGACGAGAAAAATAATGTTGTGCGCCGCTTCATCTCCCATTGCAATGGGGTTGCACAACGCTTTATCAGCATTTAAGTTTGCTGTCAAAAGATTGCAGAGTACCATCACCATCACGACGGTCGCTGCGACTAACAAACCTCGTGAAACTTTGACCAAACCATTGCCTAAAATCTTGGCAGCGCGACTTATTCCTGTGGCATCCAGCGTGAATTGCAATCCAGGAATAACAAAAACAGAAAACATGAGCATCACTGCCGAAATGCAAGTTTCATTGTACAAAGGGCAAAAGTATCCACCAGGCGCGTGTTTGCAATGTTGTATTGATTGGACGATCTCATCAACGCACGTATCAGGCAACGTTACGTCGATGTGTACAGTTTGCGATGGGCCCATTCCCAGCCCTCCTCGAGAATATACATACAGCAGAAAGATGAACCATTGCGCAAGAAACATTTTTAAGTACAGAGATATCAGTCTGTCTCGAAAATCGACCACTTTCGCGTTCGTATGCAGTTGGACCGCCAAGAGCTCCCGTACTTTGTTAAGAAAAGGATAAAGAAACACGGAACCTACCACAAGCACCGCTAGCCATGTCGCCGGAGCGGCAACTTGACCCAGACTTACGCAACTCCCAGATATGGAAAAGAAGAGCGCTAGTAGCGCCACACCAAAATAAGTCCCCCATACTATAGCAATATGGACTTTGTCCAAGGTGGAATACTTTTTCGCTGTCGTCTTTTTCCACAGCAAACGTGCGTTTTCTTGTTTCCTGCCACCCACGCTCGTCCCTTCACTGGGCCTGTGTTGGCGGTGATCTGTACCCTGTCCAAGCTCAGTGCCCAAGGCCAAAGCACGCTCGTTTCGCACTTCAAAGGATATAAAACGCTTAAAAAGTTCCATAATATTGCGGTCAAAGGTCTCGTCATCAGTTTCCTGCGAAAGGTCATCCTTCCACTGCGACGATTCTTCGGACGAGACGTCCTTCAACTTCAACGCTTCTTTGGACGAGACGAGCTTTTCAAGTTGTTCGTGCCGCATCATCTCTTCCTCACCACCAAATTTCCAATTCTGGTACACAAATTCCACAGAAAGGATTTTATTTTGAATCTGTTTCAACAAATCTTTATTGCTATCTAGACAACCACGGGAGAGAAGGACTAGCACGTGCTGCGCTTGGTCTACATCGTTCCCTTCCTCGATATGAGAACCATACATTTTGAACATTTGCCGCTTTACTCGATCCATAACATTCTTTGCGTCGTCACTCTCTTCGTTGCAAACAAACATACACTTCATCTTTTGCTTGCTCCGTCGGTCTTTCATCATTTGTCCTATCTCTTCCTCCTCGCTTTTGAGATTGACCGAGTACAGCATGTGCATGCCCCATGCCGTGAACATGATGGGAATGGATCCAAGGTGGAATGTCGCGAGGCCCAAGTAGGACACGTTATCGCACCTGAGAGGGCATGCGTCGCCCACCGAGATATTCGCACTTGGTCCTCGGTCCGCACATGGTCCAACATTTTTAGAGTCACCAACCAAGAACGAATACAAGAGCAAAAACGCGACCGCAACGATGGGCATCGCAGTTATCCCTACAAGCGCACCACGTACAAGTAGGTTCCCGCGTGACGATTCCAATTTTACATTGCACGGACCCTTCGACACTCTAGAGTCCATCATGATTCTTCACAAGCGTATAAAAGTTAGCGTAGTGTGCTGGAAACGCAAGTTTACAAATGCCAAGAAATCAGAGTGATGAAGGGAAACGCTGAATTGTTTCAGTTTAGCAGATCCACGATACGGACTGTTTACAAATTTACAATCCTCCACTCCTTCATCAGCCAAGTGTTCACTGTTCGTATTTTACATTCGACGTTTTTCAAACTCTGTGTCATCATATTATCATATTATAGTTTTTTGCGCTTCTGCGATAATAAGAGAACAATGTTCGTAGTGTGTGGAGTGTGGAGTGGTAAATGTTTGCGATTTTGGTGTCCCACGTAGCGCCACGTACCATTAATCACATTTTTCGTAGATGACGGTCACATTTCATAGTAACACAAAACCTATTCTTCTATCTATCACTTGCAACGGTTATTGCTGTTGTTCTCCTGTCGTTTGAGCCTCGTCCTCGTCGCAATAATAAATAATAACGTCCGTCGTTGTCAGATGATGAGATGATGAGATGACATGTGAATGCACCGGGGATGCCGGAGAGTGAACACCTGGATATGCTGAGTACTCAGAGCGTTTGTACCATGGTCTATTTGAATGTCAAGCCGCTTTGTGCCCCCGATAGATAAACTGCCGAGCCCGTTACAGGCCTTTCACCATGGCAAGCGCCTTGGCCCTCGTCCCCGGGGACAAACTCGAAGCGACCGTGGCGAAGGCACAGTCCAATAATGAACAGGCGTTGTCGTCAACTATTGACCTCACTCTAGCGATTCCAGAGCCAGAAGGCGAGGAAACACTATTAGATATTTCTGGTCCCCATGCCGTATCGTTTGGCTGGGGAGACCACGGAAGAACCGGTATTACGCTTGACACGTACAAGAGGATTGGATTGACCCCACGCCCTTGCTTTTTGTCGCTGCAAGAACAGGTGAAGATTGAAAATGAAGCGCGAGACAACAAACACAAGAAAAAGAGGCGTGCAAAGGAAGAGATCAAGTTGCCAGATTATTCCAGTATACCCTTGCCCATAATTTCGTTGTTGGGTCAAACAAGAGGGAAAGTATGCGAGGCAGCGTGCGGAGACCGGCATACCCTTGTTTTGACCAACAAGGGTCAGGTCTGGTCGTTGGGTGACTCTGCGTTAGGTG
>Ga0099797_100718_pt1 | contig 20116 bp, 20 predicted proteins | sample Uncmet_Sort48C_1_FD_89871 | JGI IMG/M metagenome (GOLD analysis project Ga0099797, IMG submission 89871) | Marine eukaryotic communities from CALCOFI LINE 67, Pacific Ocean - C012_Sort48C_1 | ecosystem: Environmental > Aquatic > Marine > Oceanic | place: Pacific Ocean: Monterey Bay | collected...
CAGTCACACACTCCCACTAAGAATACTCCGGGGGTAGACGTTGTGCAGGGTTAGAAAAAAAAAAAGATGTAATGTAAACATAACGACATACGTTTGCCAGACGAAAATGGACATCGTATGGTGGATAAGAACCCTATTGATCATAATCGGTATTATTGCCCTTGGGCTACTGTCCTTAAAATTCGGTAAGATAGGAACACACCTATTTGTATTCTTACTCGGTGCAGGTTTGCTGGTTTGGAACGGTGAACCATCCCCGTATCAAGTCACTTTAAATTGTAACAGTGATTGCTGCCTGCATCCATCTAAAATAAAGGCTCTGATTTTTCCGACAGGCAACCACAGGTGGAAAAGGGACTGGGAGGGAAGGATTGGTCACGAAATAAATACTCATACAATACTCCGGCATTATTGTTCGGTATTACAGGCCGGTACGATCGTGTTCGAAGCAGGGTGCCATATTGGTGATACATTGATGAAAATGATCGATGCCACTCCCCGAGGACAGGATATAACTTTTTTGGCTATCGACCCGAACAGAAGCAAACTAGACTGGGTACGTGAATTCATTCGTTTAAACCCGTCGATGACAAATGGTGTAAATATTGAGTTCGTGCAAGGGGGTATATCCAACAAGAAATCCGTTGCTTCCGAAGTACAACAGCGCCACCCAGGCGCGTGGCAATTGAAGGAAGAAGTTTCGCCATCGCAATCTACGGTGACGCTGTATACGGCATCTGAACTTATTCAAGACCGAGCTCTGGGGTTAGTCCACCTGGATGTTGAAGGTTTTGAGTACAAAGCTCTCTCCGGAATGCAGTATCATTTAGTGCAGCACGGGCCTCCGGTTATGGTGGAGATTGTCCACGGTAATGATCGTGACAAGATTTGTCCGTTTTTAGAATCAATCGGGTACGAATACGTATGGGGCGGCGATCACAATCAATTTTTCATGCCGAAAATGACCTTTCATCTCGTTGTCGTATGTACCGAGAACTACACGATAGGGAAATATGGGGTCAACATGATTCAGCAGTACTGCGAAAAACACGAATATGAGCTTACCATTGTGGAAAAGGGAATCGATGGGCTTCACGTAAATTTTTCCAAAAACGAAGCGGCTATACAAGTTCTCAAGACCACCACACACCCGTTTGTGTTGACGATCGATGCAGACGTATGTTTCCCTGGGGGAATGCGTAAGTCGCTGAGGTCAATATTGCCCCCAATTCTTAATGCAGAAAACGTGATGTTTGCTCCTCATGATTATCACACCAATCGGACAAATAGTAAGTATATCAATTCGGGATTCATTTTCTGGAAGACGTGTCGTCGATCCATTGAAATCAATGAAATTTGGTTGAAGTTAGCCCGAGGCGAATGTTCCAAGTATGTCACCCCCCCCCCTGTCAACAGAACGTGTTCGATAAATGTGTATTTGCCTGCCTCCATAAAAACGAATTGGTTCATGTGGATCACCGTTTGGTAGGGTTGTTTGATTCATCGTTTATTCGCCAGACAAAAAAAACACGTCATTACTGGAAAATATCTGGACAGCCACAGATCCCATTTGAAGTCGAATAAAACCGGGGGACAGACAAAAAAAAAAAAGAATGTGTTCGATTTCTAGACGTCTAGAGTCTTAAGAGAATGAACAACCCAATCATTCGCCTAACAGCATCGCACACCCCCCCCTCGGCATATAGAAAGTACAAAAAAAAAAAACGGGGTAGACAAACCATACCCCAACATGGACGCTGAACGGTTACAACTAAAAATAGTAACAGTGTCCACAGGTACAGCTGGTGGGGTAGGTTACGACAACTGGGTTACATCGGCCAGAAAATTGAAATTGGATTTTAATGTCCTTGGTATTGATACCAAGTGGTCTGGCTTTGATACAAAGACAACGCTGGTAAGGGATTACCTGAATACGATAAGCGGGAATTATGTAATTGCAGTGGTGGATTGCTACGATTTGATATTCAATGCTACCTGCCGGGAAGAAGTTGAACAGCGTTTCTTTTCAAGCTGGGACCTGTACAATTCCGACATCGTTATAGGAGTGGAAGCGGATTGTCTTGTCAACTGTTATTCTGGTAGTAAAGATAGGGGTACTTTGAACACATCGGATTTCAAATACCCGAACGGTGGGTGTGTAATTGGATGCTTGAACCCTATGAGGGAACTGTATGGTTCTATACTACAGAGTGATAATACCGATGACCAGTATACCATAGGCAAACTACTGGCAACGAGTAACCCTTGGAACGTGGCTTACGATTTCAAACAGTGTTTTGTTGCCAATATTGTACCCGGTAGAATTAGAGATGTCTATTTTGATGATGACGAACAGCTCTGGAAATCACAATACTCCAAAATCTGTCCGCTATTTCTGCACACGCCTAATATCACCGCAGATTACGCTTCCCGATACAAACAATTGCTCAAAAAAATACACCCAGAACTCAAACTGCCGGATTTACATTGGTTTGACCACTGGCAAAGAGTTTTCGCAAGCAATTGGAACAACCCGTGTATTGTACAAATATGGGTGCCTGCCCTTATCGGGCTTATACTCCTACCATTAATAATCGGGTTATCAGTTGCATTGACTAGATGCCAAAAAAAAAAAAGAAGGGACATCTGAACCATTGGCGGACGGGAGTTCCTACAGCCAAACCCCGCCCAAAAAAAAAAAGAAATAAAAAGTCTTTTCCGGTCAATCCCTTCAAAATTTCTGGTCGGACCAACCCGACCAGTCTCGAGGGGTTCTCGACCCGGGCCAGATTCCCCGTACCTCCCTCCGCCCACCGACCGAAGCGTAATCCATGCCCGAACCGCGTACCGTCCAACTACCGCCCGGGAGCGCCCTGCTGCTGTTCGCCGAAGGCCCCGACTCGACCGACCTCCATATCCACAGCGGGAGCGTGGAAACGTGCGGGAAGGTAGTCGCCAGTGGCCCCCTGGGTGCACCAGCCGACGCGATCCTCAATACCGTCGGAGGGGCGGTGCTCGAACTGACCACCCGTCACCACTGGAGCGTGATCGCCGCGCCCCAGTTCGAGCAGCTGCGGGAACTCAGTCGCCGGAGCTTCCGTCAGGCAACCCTCTTCATCTCGGAGTCGCCCCTCGTGCTGCGCACGTTCCTGAACTACTACACCCGCTGCCACCGCACGACCCGGTTCCACCTCCTGGACCTCGACTGCGCCCGCGGGGATTTCTCGGAGGCAGGGACGGTGGGGTATACTGGCGGCAACGTGTACGCCCTCGACCGCCGCACCTCCGCCCCTCGTCGGGACCAGGTTCTCCAGTCGGTCGTCCGGGACGCGCGCAACCTCACCGACCCGGTCTTTATCAACAGCTTTTCCTGCAAGGCCTCGGCCGACTACCGGCTGCTCGACGGCCTCATCCAGGGGATGCAGTGCGGGCAGGTCGTGGTGTCCGGGGACGACCGCTGCTATTTCACCCAGAAAAAAAAATGGACAAAACCGGTCTTTATTAAAATCGAAGAATTCCCCAGACTGAAGCCGGGGGTCGGAGGCCCCTCGCTTGAACCAGGGGGGAACAGGGTGGAATTGGACGTGAAGGGCGTTGTGAGGGGAGCCCGCTACCCCCCGGAGAGCTGCCTACCGATCGGGTATACCCGCCTGATGAGGCCGGTCTACGTAGACGGCGGTGAGGAAGTGGTAGCCGGGAAGATCTACTTCGTCAGCCTGAGCAACAGGGACCCTTTGGCGGAGGCCCTGCCGGTAGTGGGGAAAGTCCGGAGCCACGGGCCCCGCCAGGCCTTCACCCTCCTTACCGGCAGCGCCCCTCCCGGCACGCCCGTGTACCTGCTGGAGTGAGACCCGCTCGGGCCTAGAGGCTGTCGTAGTCCGTCGTTTTGCGCTTCTTGACCCGGGGGGAGGAGGAGGAAGAGGAGGAGGCGGCGGTCGATCCGTCCTCCTCGTCGGCCGCCTTCTTTTTCTTCAGTCGGTAGGTCCGGGTGATCGAGAAGGAAGATTCCGGGTCGATCGTGTGGGTATACCGCACGGTAAAGCGAGGTGAGGTTAGGTTCTCCAGCAGGTACTGGTAGGTCGCGGTAACGAAGTCCGTGGCGTTCTTGGACTCCGCGTACTCTCTGGAAGAGTACTCGTGCCACTGCAGCACGGGGAGAATGGAGTCCTCGGCTACGTAGTCGACCGAGAGCACCACCCGTTCGGCACTCCCCCCGAGGTCGGTACTGACCGACTGTTTGAGGCCTTTGAGACACCCGGCGGGTAGAAATTGGAAAGTCGGGGCAGTCTGCATCCGGGCTCGTTTTTTTTTGTTTGTTTTTTTTTCTGGTCCTGGCTTTAGGGGCCCGGCGTGTTCGAGTTATGAGGGCAGGGTAGGAAGAGAGGCCCTCTCCTTCCCCGGACCGACCCAAAGTTTGACTCTGATCTGCGATAGGTTGATTGCCGTGCCTATTTCGAACAAATTGCGCGCTGGCCCCCACCGCCCGCAGAGTTTAGCGGGGAGGGGTGCGGTTCGGGTCAAAACTGAAGCTGTAGACCGGAGCGGGAACCAGGTAGTTTTTTCCGTACACTCGAGTCAGGTATTTCCGGGTCAGCTCGACGGACGGGAGCATTACCTCGACGCCCAGGTAGTTCACCCTTCTCCGGGGCTGCGAGAAGAGGTAGTCGACGTCCGGCCAAAAGTCAGTACCTACAACCGAGGCCACGACGTCGGCATGTACTTGGACCGGCTCGACTTCTTTCAGAGTCTCGTCGTAGTGCAGGAGCCCGACCTGGAACCCGTTGAACCGCTGCTGGTCTACCGACAGCCTCCGACCGTCGGTTAAATCGAGGTTGCGCACCTGGTCGGTTTGGGCTACCCGGCAGTACCGCATCCATTTGTTCAGGTCGGCCCGGTGAATGCGCAGATCAAGGTCGTCATCTTGCACTATTTTTTTACCGCGCGTAAACTCTAGGAGGTTACCGCCGGTCAGGACGTAGCGGATTTCCTCGTCTTCCAGTGCGGACACGACGCCCTTCAGGAGTTGGTGGCGGACTTCGGTTACCTTTCGGAACGTTTGTTCGGTGATCGGAAACTGCGAGTGTTGGAACGTGTGGACCACCGGAGTCTCTGTACAGACGGGCAGTGTCTCGCATTCCGGTATTTTCTGGTCATACATGCACAACAAGGTAACCATCGCGGCAACAAGTACAGCTACCAAAACGCAGCCGAGTACGATCATTCTGTTACTGAGGGCAGCTTTTTTTTTTTTCTGTTTGTTTCGCAGTACCGATTGGCGGGGCGGGTTGCAAACCGGACTCCCGCTTCGAACGGGGAGCGGTGTGGATCAAGGTAGCGCAGGACCCGGTGAACAGCGGCGTGGAACCGCCACTGCCAGCCCATGGTCATCTACCCGCCGGAAAAAGGTGAAGAAACACCTGGGATTTCTGAACGAGTACCGGGCGGGTCATTCAACCATCCACGCTCGGTACTGCACCTACCAAATCCTAGTGTAAAACTGTAAATGGCAGAAATTTGGCAGGGTAACAGGGTACAAACACCCAGGGGCCCCCTGTAGCTAGGGGTTCGTGATGGGATCGTTGGCGCTCGGTATTAAACTGACAATTTCTAACAAATCCTAGCAGAACTAGAGACGGCAGATCATCGACAGTTCTGCAAGATGTAAACATCCAGGGGCCGAGACCCAGAGTCGAATCAAATCGACGCTCGATTATAGATCTCGGTTTTCGATCTTGATCAATCGGGAGCCTGTTCTGTCTTACCCTCCAAACGGGTCCAGCTTCGACTCGTTCTGATACAGTGCAGTAACTTATAGTGAAGAGATACGACTCCAAACAATTTACAATGGGTACAATAGACCCCTATTAACCAATCAAAGTCGCCTAGCAACTAGTGATAGAATAATGACAGAAGGAATAAGCGGTCCATTGCAAAAGCGTATGAACCGGTGGTTACTGGGATTACTTGATCCACACGGCGGTCACGGGTGCTCCACCTCGCACGAGGTCCGAACCCACTTTTGATAGTAGATGTATGAAACCACAGCATCAGGTAACCCCAGCCTCCTCTCCCCTTGCCTTCCTCAGGTTGAAATCCCCCGCGGTAATCTGTCGGAGCACGGGGTGGCGCACTGGGTAGCAGTTCGGCCTGGGGGTCGGGGGGGTGGGTTTCAACCGATCCCGGGTTCCCAGGACGTCCGAGAGCAGGGTCGGCGGCCTGGGCGAGGTGGAAGGCACCGGCGACAGGCCCTGTTTCGCCGCCTGGAGTTCCGACTCGAACAAGGACGGGGTGGGGTCTTGGACCGGTTCACTCGCCCATAACCAATTCACTAGGTGCTGGAACATGTGGACGTTCTTTTTTTTTTTTTATTATTATGGGTTGCGAGGGTTTATTGAACCCTTCTTTTTTTTTTTTTTTTTCATCGGGGCCCGCGCGATTTTGGGTTCTTTAAAATGGTCTCGGGTGGCTGCCTAAATATCATCGCGGGGTAGGTAGACGTTTTTTTTTCTTTTCTTTTTCGTTTTTTTTGTAAAATTCTCGTGTTGATCAAAAATCCGGGGGGTGTGAAAGCATACTCGCTATCATCCTCATTGGTAGCATCGCTATCATCCTCATTGGTATCATCGCTATCATCCTCCTCCTCATTGGTATCATCCGCATCCTCACCCTCCTCATCATCATCGGGCAGACTTTCCTCGGGATACCGCAAACTTGACATTTTTCTCCGGAAATACGCATACGGAACGAGTTGGTAATCCGTTTCATTGATTATTAGTATACCACCTCTTTCATATGCTGGCGAGACCGTTACCGTGTCGCCATAACTACTGAACGCTTTTTTTACCCATTCTAGATCCGATCTATTTTTGATTTCCTCGTCCGTCAATTCTTGTGTCGGAGGTGCCCGGCTGGCGATATACCGATACGTATCGACTTTGTCCTGCATTCGTGCGGCCGTGTATCCGTCGTATTCGGAGGTGATTTCTGGGTTGTTGAAATCCATGGATTGGTCAGCAAAAAAATTGTAAATGTTGATTTTGTGCTGATCGAAGTTAGGACGAAAGTCACATATCCTCAAAAATTTCCAGAATGTGGCTACTTGGTCGGCGGGTGACAGGTTAGCCTGTTCAAAAACATACTTAAAAGCGTCGAGTCGTACATCCGCTTTGGGTACTTTGTCATACTTTTCCTCTGGATAGTTCAATAAATAGTTCAGAATATTTTCGAACCCACTGTTAACCTCCAACTGTGCACTGTATTCCAACTGTTTTGATAACATTCCCGATGTTTTTACAAATGTATTGAAAATCGGGAGGGTACCACACAGGGCCAGTATCTTCAAAAATTGCGGTATGTTGTAATCTGGTTTATCATCATCTTTGAGTTCTGGGCGTAGGCCACATCGCTCCATGACCAGCAGAGCGTGGATTGCCAGCTTTTCGCAGTCTATAATTCTAATAGGTCGGAATTCAGCGACTCTTTTCGAAATTGCTCGGTTTTCTGACAGGCCGGTTCGTTTTGCATAGACCGCTGACCAGTACCGTTCCTTATCTTGTTGAGAGATAAGCTCAACAAATATCTCGTCATCTGTCAGGTCAGCATGGATTTGAGATTCTAAAACGTTAGGTAATTTCCCGAGGTCGGTAGCTCCGATAGAATAAATGTGTGGTAAATACCGGTTTCCAGCTGTGAACGTTGGGGTATATTTAGAACCATGTTGATCAACGTATTCAACCTTCCCCTCCGTTAATTGGATGAACACTTGCGGGTCACCAATTCCCTGTCCAGCACGGACTTGGGGAATGTGGTCTATGCAGAAATAGGGTAATACGACATCGCCATCGTTGATCACATATCGATTGCACAGCCGACGACGTCCTTTAGATGGTGCACAGATTCCATTGCAGTATACGCGGGAACTATCTGGGGTGTACACACAGGTCTCGCATTCCATTCTCAACACCCCCTCCCTCGCTACATTGCAATCTGTTGTTTTAATGGGTTTTGGATCTTTTCGTTGACTGGGTTCGAACATTTTGAATTTCTTTGGTCGGGTATTGTATACTACCACAAAAAAAAAAAAAAAAAATGGAGTTTTATCAAACAAACAAACCTTCCTGGTCCTCGGTCCGCTTCCGTTTTCTTCGGTTGGCTTGGGACCCCCGTCCGTTGTGGCGAGCCACAAAGACCGTGGTGATGGCTCAGGAGGTCGTCTGCCAGTTCTCGGGCCTCCGAGACACTTTCTGTTTGACCGTGAACCACGAGTTTCGTCCCAAACTTCTCAAAGAGGAATTCCTGCAGTTCGAGACCGTATCGACACAGTCGGTCTGTGTAGGTAACCACAATTTCTGAGACCAAGCCTTTGATAACTCGTTCCAGAAGGGTCTGCAAGCCTTTTCTTCGGAAATTGAGGCCAGAACCGACGTCTTGGACGAGCTCGTGGTCTGGGTACTCGTTCTGGAGGTCTTGGATCTGCCGTTGCAGTCTTTTTGGTGGGAGCGTAGACAATTCCACATTTGTTCTCTTGCGCGGCTTCTTTGATTCCAAAGTAGGCCCTGACTGAGTCAACATTGTACAGTCTCCTCCTCCACTTGTTCGAACAGCTGCAATTACCCCATCTTCAACGAAGTGTTGAGGTTTATCCATTTTGTACAAGCCTCGGTAAAAATTCAACTTTTAATCAAAAGTTGGGTAGGTACCGCCAAATCACCCAACTACCAAAAAAAAAATGGGTTAACTATAGAATTAGACAGACTTACAATCCAACCAACTAAAAAAAACGAAGAAATGGAGGGACCAACACGGAAACGAACCCGATCAACAGGTGGTGGGACAATTGGTGAGAATGCTGACCACGATGGAAAAGCAGAGGACGACCCATGTGCTGCTACCAGTCAACAGGACTGTGGTGAATGCAAGCCCAGTGACGTTCGTGACAAATGCCATGGCATTTGCGTTTCCCAGTCTAAAAAACTGAAATATCTAGTGCTCTGCAACCGGCCGTGTGTAAGCGGTACCAGTTTCTGTCACCAGCACCGACTACTAGCAGACCCGGAAACAGAAGGTGCAGTACGAAAGGTGAAGTTCGGCAAATTCGTCGTGTACGTCACCGAACCAACAAAAGGTGAGGTGAATTACGAGGTCGTCCCGTTAAGAAATCTCACGGTACACAAGAACCGGTACTTAATGTATAATAATCGTCCATGCAGCATGCTCTCGGTCCACTTCCTGGACAACAGTACCAGCCATTATGAACGGTGTGCCAAGGCTATCCCCACACACGCTACCCTAAAGTGTATCAAGGTGCAAGAAACGGCAAGGTGCAAGGTGCCAGAAACGGAGGGCAAGATATTGTCCGAGCAGCACTACCCCGTCATCGAAGAGATTTTCAAAACCCCGGCTAGTCCAGACTATTCTGGATACCTCAGCTGTGCGATCTGTACATGGATTGTACTTCAAGAGAACAACTGCCACAACTTGTTCGACAGCGTATCAGGATTGAAGTCCGAGCAAGTGGTCGAGGGTGCTGATCTGTACGTTTTTGACTGGGACCGGACCATTACTCAGGCCGAAGGTTTTCTTGGTGAACCAACCCGCATGCGCAATTTCGCAGATATACAGGCCACGTACCTGGAAAGTGTGACACAGTGTTTCGTTGGATGGACTTTTAACGAGCAGGATCTACCGCATGATCGTTTGGATCTTTTCAAGTCGGCGTTCATTGCGGAACGGGACTTATACAAAAGTAACCCGTCGGAGTACCCTAGACTGTTCAATACCCGTTTCACCGCAGAGAATTTTACCCGCGTACTGTGCGGTGGGCTCGAGAGGTACAATATGCTACAAAAAACCCTGCGTCCAATTGCAAATAAAGCATATATCCTTACCGCAAACCGGAGCGCAGGTCTGATAGCCGATTTGGCGGCAACGCTGTTCGGCGAAACGATAAAAAAGCGGGTTATGAGTACGCACAATCCACTTGTTGCAAAATACCAACATAAGAAGATCGATTTAATTCTAGACTACATCGTACCAGACTTCGCAGTGGGTTCTTCGGAGTGCGAGAATCCTAAAGTCTAAATAGCACGTGCTAGACCATTTCAAAATTTTCGATTGCGGTACCACAAAAAAAAAAAAAAAATGGAGTTTTATTAAACAGACCCTTGCTTTCGAATGGGTGTCGCGCTGCACTGGGTGTCGAGTACCGGGTGGCTGTTCGCGCGCCGTTATACACCAGTCCAGCCGTCCTGAGTATCTCTTTGCGCGCAGCTCATCCTGTAGGACGGAACCGGACAACGCCGAACATCCAACACGTTCGAGCTCCGGATTCTCGCTACACGGGATACGACCTCTTGGCGCGCTTGGTCGAGCTTGGCTCGACCGGACCCGGTTTTCGTTTGGACTGGGGAAGCACTGGGGTAAGGGCCGCCAGCACAATCCCTACCGAATCCGCGATATCCTGGATGGGGCAGGGTACGGTGGCAGTGACCGGTTTCCCGAACACCGCGAACAGATCGATTTTGGGGCCGTGGTCTTCTAGGAACCGCACCATCTCCAGTTTGGACAATTTTCCGTTCCCGGTACACCTTTTTTTCCACTGGGTAGGAGGGGTGGTGCTGCATTCCTGGCGGAGCAGTTGGAAGATCGAATGCTTGAGGATCCCGCCGAGTTCGTGCAGTTTGTAGCTGGCGTTGGTGTGGGCGGAAAAGGCGTAGCCTTCGATATGAACCCTGGGCTGGTAGTCGACCAGGTCCGCTATAATACGGAGTAGGTGGAACCGGATGTGCTCGTACCGCACGCAGTTCGAATTCTCGGCACTGTTCGGGATAGAGGGGAGGAACACCAAGGTCACTCCGGGGGCGATGCACCGGCTTTTCCCCACTTCCTTTACGCGCTGGGCGAAACAGTAGAGGTGCCAACGACCGGTCCTGATCGACCCAGCCCCGTCGGTCTCCTCGGACTCACTTCCCCCGCCCTCCGCCCTCACCCCTTCCCCGATACCCCCCTCCCTGCTCGGACCCTCCCCGATACCACCCTCCGCTGTACTGCCCTCATCGGGGGCATTGCAGAATACCGCCATAGCGGGCGATACCATAGAGAGATCTATACCCACTACACACCTGGTCTCGACCATGTCTTCCTTGTTGTTTTTTTTTTTTTTTATTATTATTTTTGTTTTTTTGGAGGGGAGGTTTGGTTTTGGTTTTTTTGGTTTTTGTTTTGCTCCCTGGGCGGTTCGTCTCTAACTTCAAAATTCAGCACGAGTGGCGCCGTTTTACTCCTGTCACAGTTTGGGGCCAGGCGTTGGTCTAGGCGCACATTTACGACAGTCCCACCCGGGTGCACTACTCCCGACGCCCACGTCCCGTCAAAAATTTGGGTCTAGCCCGTGTGGGACAAACCGCAAGGGTCTCCACCGACTCGTCAAGAAAAAAAAAAACAAAAAAAAAAAAAAAAAAAAAAAAAAACAAAAAAAAAAAAAAGCAAAAGAGCAACCGGCATGACCTGGACCCTGCGGGACCTACCCCGGGTCATCCAGCTCCACATCTGGAGCTACCTCGGTATCCGGGAACGCCGGCGGTACCCCGGTACCGCCCCGGCCCCTGCCACCCTGGTCCACCACCTTCCCAGCCCGACGGCCCGGTGGTTCGAACATAACCCCGACTGCGCTGCGCCCTTCCACCGCTGGTTGTCGAAGCGTTTACTCGCCGACCGGGCAGTCCGCATCGACGGGGTGGCTCACCCGATAGCCTCCGTCATGCAGGGGATCATCGTGCGCCACGCCGGGGCTCCCGTCTACCTGTTCTTACGCGGGGACGTTCGGGGTTCAGCAGGCGGGAACCTCGTCGTCGGGAAAAAGGACCTCTCCTACCTGGTCCAGGAGTACTTCCGGCTACCGGGCGTGATCAAACTGGGCTCACCTGGGTCGAACTACCTGGACCCGAGCGTGTACCAGTACCGCTGCACGGTAAGCTGCAGCAACGTGGGCCCGGCGGGGGATCTCATCGTTACATACGCCTACCTCCCTCGGTGCCAGGTCTGGTCGATCAAGCACCAGTGCGTCCGTTTCCACCTGCAGTGCGAGTCGGAGGTGTGTGCGGCCCATATCGGGGCCTACATCTACCTCGGGGGGGATCTCGGCCACCTCCTCGCCTACGACTACTCGGGTCGGTTGCGGGCCCGATTCCTGAACGTGGTGGGCCCTGGGTTGCGGGTGAGCCGCATCCTCGAGATCAACGGCCAGCTCCTTCTCAGCAGTGCCGACAGCCAGCGGATCGTGCTCTTCAGTCTGGTAGATGGGGCCCCGGTGCGCTACCTGACTGGGCACGAAAGCTGGATCTCCAGCATGGAGTGCAGCCGGGACGGCCGGGTTCTCGTGTCGTGCGATTGGGAAGGCTCCGTCCGTATTTGGGACACGGAGACGTACCACCTGTTGCAGGCGGAACAGGTGCCTCGCACCGTCTTCTGCTGTGCCGCCAGTCACGACGGGGCGACGGTGGTCTGCAGTACCCGCAACGGGGGGCTCTGGCTCCTGGATCGCTCAGCGGCCTACGCCCCTGTCCTCCTGCAGGTCTGCCACCCGGCGATCGAGACTGTCCACTTTACCACGGGTCGCCCCCCGACCCTACTCTGCCTGGACGTCAAGGGGTTCATGTATATCTACCACCCGGAACACTGGACGACACCGGAGACAGTGCAGCTCCCGATCAAATGTATCCGGAATGTCGAGGTCCTGGAGGAAGACCGGATACTGCTACTGAGTGGGGTTTCTAGCGTGCACACCAAGTTGTATAGCTGGCAGTTTTTGGAGGACCGTGGGTGATTTAGCGGTACCTACCCAAATTTTGATTAAAACTTGAATTTTTACCGAGGCTTATCAACTCCACGACCACCTTGTTACCCGGGTCTTGCACGAACTCATCTACCCATACGATTTCAGTTAAAATCGGGTCGAAGCATTCATACGCGAGCTTTCGGAAATTCACCTGTAGCCACGAACATCGGCCAGCGCTGTCGAGTTCAAATTTCTTGGCGCACACTCTGGTCACCCTGCCCCGTGTGCCCTTTTTTTTTGTGCTGGACAATATCTCCGATTTGCAGTTATTGGGGCATCGTGTTTATATCTACGCTCTCGCACAAAAAAAAAAAAAAAAAATGAAAGTTGAGAGACCCGAAGACTGGACTAGGGCGCCGGCTCGTAGTGCCCCCCGGTCCACGACAGGTGGATAGTTCGGGTGGGCTCTGCCGAGACTGGCAAGAACTCGATTTCGGTGCAGGTCTCGGTCCGGCGGTTCAGGACGACGATCCGGTAGCCCCAGAGGTTGCAGGCTGCCTGGATCTCGATGGCCCCGCCCCAGGTCGCGGAGAGGCGCATCCCCTGGACGTAGTGCGGACCTTCGTACTGGAGAATGGCGCTGGTCTCCAGGCCGTCCAACAATGGTCGTTCCGCGGCCAGGTAGTCACATACCGTCTGCCGGACACTCTCTGCAGTCGATCCCTCGATGTAGTGGGCGAGGCTGTGGAACAGACAGCTCATCCTAGTCGCTTTTGTTCACTATGTCCGTTTTTTATTTGTTTCCGGGGTGAGAGAACCCCGTACAGTTAAATTTTGAGAATCCGAGAAAAAAAAACGCACTACTCAACCAAAAAAAAAAAAACAAAAAAAAAAACAGCAGCAGGGACCTACGTTCAGCGGGAAGGAAGGAAGGGGGGGGGGGGGAACTTTTTGAGCTACACCTGGCAGTGCGAAATCGGGAACAAACCGCGTATTCGGTACCGCAGTTTACCCGAATGGGGTATAAGGACCACCGTCCCCGTAAATCTCCGTTTGAACAATCGGTTGGCGATCACGTTGACGCTCCCTGTTGCATCCGTGAAATACACGTGGCCGAATTCGGTATGCGCATTTTTAGAAGCTCCGTACTTCCCCAGAAAAAAGGCCTTTATAAAAGACAGAGAACCGCTGATGTTACCTGAATTGAGCTCGATCGGGAAATCCTTCCCCGACTGGAACACAAAGACGGACCGGTCCATTGCCGAATACTGCCTGACTCCCAATGGGGCCGAGCCGGGGCCGAGCCGGGGCAGGTAGGCGCGACCCAAAATTTCTATCCGGTCGCCAGCGTCTCCCCCGCTGGCTCCTGCCGTTTTCTCTTCTTCTGCTGCATGGCCACCAGCGTACTCACTTGCTGCCGGCGGTTATTTTTCCCCGACTGGGTGTAGGATCGTTTCTGCTGGAGGAACGCCGAGCAGAAGCCCGTGGCCGCAACGCAGTAGGGGGTCGGACGGTCTCCGCTCTCCATCGATTCGAACGGCTCGCTTTCGCACACCACCCCGAGCCCTTCGGTGTCCGCCAGTGCCGTGTGGGCATTGCTGAGGTCCGTACCGGTAATGGATTTGTAGACGTCGGACAGGGTGAAGGAGCACCGCCCCGTCGAATTGCGCAGGAGCTGATCCGACGAGAGGCTGACCCTGGCCCACATCAGAGGGTCCAGGAAGTACTGGATGTTGTGGGTGTTGAAAAACACCATGGAGGGGATATTGCAGCGGTGGAGCTCCATCAGCAGTACCGGGAAATCGAAGTTCATTCCGTTGTAGGCCGTCAAGGTGATAGGTTCCAGTTGGAGGGAGTGCGTCTTGCGGAGTTTCACGATCCAGTCGGCGAGGAGGCCCACGGCTTTGGTCGTGACCGGAGCATTCTCGAGCATCTGGTTCGTGATCCCCGTCTTGCGGGACGCCTGGTCGTGGATCCGGACCCCGCTGTTGACAAAAGTTTCAAAGGTGTCCAACGGAGAGAACTGGACGCCGGACTCGGCCGAGTCGTCCTGGGTTCTAGCCTTCTTGCTGCTGCTTTTTCGAAGCACCGCAGTGACTCCGATCTGCGTAATTCGGTCCGCCCATTTGGATAATCCAGTGGTCTCCAGATCGAAATACAGCAGGATTCGCGACATGGTTTGCTCGGGCAGTACGGTCCTACACTGACTGGGCCAGATTTTTTTTTTTTTTTTTTTGTTTGTTGGGTACTTCGGCGGCTACCTGTCCAAACGTCTAGACCTGGACCTGATTGAAAATTTCAATCCAGATTTTTTTTTGCGCGGGCGTAGATTCGAGAGAATCCGTCAAACTGGGTCCTGGTTGGATGTCGAAGCGCAGTCGGACACTAGTACCGCCGATGTAAAGTCCGTCCAGATCTACTGGAACACAGACATCCAACCGCTGGCTGAATAGTGTGGTTTCATACATCTACCAATTTTCTAGGATTTGGCGGTGGTTGGGTTTTAGATCTATTAGTTCTTTTTCTTTCTGGAAGGAAGGGGGTGGGGTTCGTGTTTTCTAAATTTTCGCCGAACTTACCAGGAGGTCCACCCCGTTAGGAGTGATCTGGGTCCACTCCGAGTAGGGCTGATTCGAGCCCGGCCGTCCCCAGACACTTCCACGTATCCAACTGGCACTGGGCGAGATCATCCACCAGCAGTTGATATTTCGGCAGTTGTTGGAGCTGCTGGTAGTCACCGCAGCCGTGGGTCGAGTGCAGAGAAGCGATTTCGGCTTGGATACTCGTTTGGCGCGCCTTGACCTCCGCCAGGAGTAGTTCGCAGGCGCGCTGCAGGTGCCAGCTCGACGGGCTGGACCGGTCGGCACTGCTGTGCGGTCGTTTCCCCGCGACCAGCCCCAGGAGACGCTGCCGAAACTCGGGGCTGGTACTCGTCGCCAAACAGTGTGCCAAGACGCACCCGCTGTGCAGGGTGTTTGGGTCCGGGGACTCCAGCAGGGTCTGGAGCAGCGGCTCAAATTGAGGGTGGGTCTCTAGCCCGGAGCGGACGGTCTTGAGCCTTGCCAGGCGGGCGAGTACCCGGGCGAGATCCCGGAGTTGAAGCCAGTGCTGGGGCTGGGAGGTCACGGCTAAATCGACGAGGTGGTCGAGGGTCGGTTGGTCGACCGCGTCGGGTGCCCCGGGTTCCGTGCCCCTCTCCCAACTGAGGGGAGGCGCGTTTCCGCAGGTTGGCACCAGCCCGGGGCCCTGGGTCGTCAAGCCCCGAATCAGATCTGCAAAGCAACGGTTCAGCACCACTGCGTCCGATTTCCCGCGGGGTCGGAACACGCACACTAATTTGTCCCCATGGTGGTACCCGCGCAGTTCGAACCCACAGTACCCATCGGGTGCGTGCCAGGCGCCTTTGATCTGAAAAGCCCATACATGATTGAGTAAATACGTTGACTAAAAAAAAACAAAAAAAAGGAAAAATAACACTACGAACACCGACACACAACCACCCCACATGAACATAAGCCACCCCCGGACAAGCAATCGAGGTTGCGGTCGACCTGCCTTCGTTCATGGTCCACCTTGCATTCACGACGGCCTGCGATTTCCAGAATCTCCACCGCCTTGCGCCATACATCGACCCATCTGCCGATCACCGTCAACGAGTTACCCGGTGGATCGTAGGTTGGGGGAGCTGCGGTGGGAGCTGCTGTAGTAGGAACGGTTGTATTAGGAACTGCTTTAGTAGTCGTGTTGATCACCTGGGTGGCCAAAGTCTGCTCCGGTTTATTCATTGAAGTTGAATTCTGCTGTCGAGTAGACAAAAAAAAAAACCAAAAAAAAAAACCAAAAAAAACCAAAAAAAAAAAAAAACAAAAAAAAAACAAAAAAAAAAAAACAAAAAAAAAAAAAAAAAAAAAAAAAAAAAAAAAAAAAAAAAAAAAAAAAAAAAAAAAAAAAAAAAAAAAAAAAAAAAAAAAAAAAAAAAAAAAAAAAAAAAAAAAAAAAAAAAAAAAAAAAAAAAAAAAAAAAAAAAAAAAAAAAAAAAAAAAAAATAAAAAAAAAAAAACAAAAAAAAAAAACCAAAAAAAAAAAACCAAAAAAAAAAAACCAAAAAAAAAACAATAAAAAAAAATCAAAAAATCAGTATATCGATAGCTGTTCAAAAAGGTGCAGGGTCTTTTTTTTTTTCAGACTGCATTGTGTATCTATCTTCATTCCTACGTTCTCTGTTGCTAGCCTTGTTGACCCGACGATGGACGTTCGGGCAGCCATTGTTCTGCACGACCTGGATACCGAGGTGTACCTATGGGTGGTCGAACTGATCTTTCAGAGGTTCAGGGGGGTACCCCTCGACATGACCACCCTCAACCTGGCGTTCCTGCGAAGAGGAAGACTGGAGGCCAAGCTAGTAGAATTTATCCACGTGGTCGTCTACACCATCCAGGACGTAACGCCGTCGGTGGAACTATTTCGTCGCAGCCTTGCCCACTGTACGAACGTGCCTTCCCGGTTGATCACCCTGCTCTGTATTCCGCTGGACGAGCCTAGTCTGATCAAAACCTGCCTCCAGGAGTACTACGCCTGTAAGTTTACCCCGTTCTGGTCGAGGTCGGATGCCGTCGCAGCCGAGATCCTGGGTACGTTCCAGCGCAATCGGGAGCGCCTACCTGGTTCGCTGGCGCCGCGAGGGCCCGGGGAACTCCGGTTCGTTGACCCTTAGACTCTACCGCCCTCTTTTTTTTTTTTTTTTTATTCTTCACCTCCGCCAGTCAAAAAAAAAAAAAAAACAAAAATTAAATATTACTTGAAGAGTGTTCGCCTTGAATGATTTCAGTCTTAGTTGTTAGTTCGCTTTTTTGCGGTTTGTCGGTGCACGGGCAAAAAAACTTCTGGATGATGGACAGAAGGTCCACGCTGTCCGCGGCGTCCACCGAAATGACGCTGATTTTGGCGAGGTCCGTTGCGGGCAGAGACGCTAGGAACCTAGGCAGCCGGTGGTTCATGCAGGCACCGGCAGAGAGCAGGCTGCCGGTGTCCACCGCCACGTCCCAGGGCTGGGGCGTCACGGTCCAGTCCAGGTTGAAGAGCTGGGGGCTCTCCGGGGAGAAGGCGCTCAGCCGGCTTCGTAGGTGCTGCGCCTTCTGGTCCGCCGAGAACGTGTCCAGCCAGTGGTGGTGGACCAGATCCAGGTGCAGGTACGGGGCCAAGGGCCCCGAGCCGGGCCCCGTCGAGGTCAGGAGGACCTGGTGTCCGCCGTCCCGCAGCTCCTGCAGCGACAGGTGTTTGGTGCTAACTCCACCGGGCAGGAGTTTCGGGCCGAGGACGTCCAAGAGCCGCCGGTCGCACTCCGGCGCGCCCGATCGGTACTGGACCAGGACCACCTCCTTCGGGAACTCGGCGAGAAAGTCCGCCAGCTCCCGAAGAGCGCCTTCCCAGTCCGCGAACAAAAACGTGTGCTGCCCGTGCATCTTCCCGTTGTCCCCGAGGGTAACCCGGAGGTCCAGGCTCCGGATGCCCCTGTGCAGTTGCGACCGGAGGGAACCCTGTTGGGCGCACGCCCACCGCTCGATCTTGACCTGCAGTCCTGGCAGCCAATGGAGGTGTTTGAACCACTCGGGCAGTGAGTCGCTCAGGGCGGGGCCCGCGGCCCCATACGCCAGACTATCGTGGGTCCCTGGAAAGACGAGCTGCGATAAGGTCACCGCGGCGTCGAGGTGACCCATCCAGTCGGGAGCGTGGGCCGCCTCGGCCTCCAGCCCAGTCGGCAGACCCTGCATCAGGATACAGTAGGTTCCAAGGATTGCGCTCGACAAGACCCACTCCATGTTTACTTTAGACTAGGTGAGTGAGGTGGACGGGCCTTTTTTTTATGTAGCCCCATTTTTTTTTTTTTTTTTTGTAAGGTGGCGTAGCGCTCGCTCGCTCGGTATTACACTGACGATCTCTAAACCCTACTAGTAGAACTAGAGACGGCAGATAATCGACAGTTCTGCAAGATTTAAACATCCAGGGGCCAAGACCCAAAGTCGACTCAAATCGACGCTTGATCCCCCAACCGGGCCCAGGTATCCACATAATCCAGAGAACTCTGTTTGGTTGCGTTATCCAGTACCAGTATTAGGAGGAAATTTCCGGGCGTCGATTCGAGAGAAACCGTCAAGCTGGTTCCTGGTTGAATGCCGAAGCGCAGCCGGACACTGGCCTCGTCGCGGAAAATATTATCCAAATCTACTGGAATACAGACATCTAACCGTTCACGGTTGGCCCCCACGGCTTCACTGGTTTCTTCCTTTTTACCAGCTTGTAGGTACGTCCGAAGACGTTCCAAAAACTTGGTAACAGTCGTCAATACTGGTATGCCCTTTTTTCGTTGAGAGTAATCCCAGTAACCCCCGGTTAATACGCTTTTGCAATGGACCGCTTATACCTTTTGTGATTATTCTATCACTAGTTGATATGCGAATTTGATTGGTTAATAGGGATATATTGTACCCATTGTAAATTGTTTGGGATCGTATCTCTACACTATAAGTTACTGAACTGTATCAGAACGAGTCGAAGCTGTACCCTTTTGGAGGGTAAGATAGAGCAGGCTCCTGATTGATCAAGATCGAAAACCAAGATCTATAATCGAGCGTATTGATAAACAAGTTTAGATCAAAATTCAAACGAACTGCTCCATCTACCAACTAAGGGCGTAGCAGTTGCTTGTATAGTCGTCATTTATATGAATTGCTCACAGTACCAGAGCCTGAAGACGCTGCAGCCAATTAATTTTTCAGAATTGGTTATGAAACTGAAATAAAAAAAAAAAAAGATTAAATTTATTGTGTTGGTGTCCTGCAGCTTGCGCGCGATACTGCTGTGATTGCGGACCGCTTGCTCAAAACTGCGAGACGTACTACTGGTGGCAACCAACCGCAATACGGTGTAATTTTTCAACATGTAGGTTGGCATGTCTCCAATCGTCTCTAGAAGGATGTTTTTTTGCGTATAGCTTCCCGGTTAAGGGGTCTGGTTTGAATAAAAACTTCTCGATCATGTCCAATTCCGCGTCCATTCTGGCCACTAGCTCCTCTACCGCCGTTTTCACCTCCTGTGAGTCTTCGTTTTCTTCTTGTAATTGGCTAATTTTATCGGAGCCCATGGTTGTCTTCGGACGTTTGACTTGGAGACAATCCTCTCCATCACATAGATTATCGAAGGCGAGGTTGCGTTTGCAAACAGTATGGCCGCACCTTGGTTGCTCACACTCCATTCTTCGACGCTTGTGTACTGGTGGAGGTACCTTTGCAGGTTCTGAGGGATGGGGAGAGTCGAGTGCTGACATTCTTGAAGTTATGAGGT
>Ga0099797_100719_pt1 | contig 20112 bp, 12 predicted proteins | sample Uncmet_Sort48C_1_FD_89871 | JGI IMG/M metagenome (GOLD analysis project Ga0099797, IMG submission 89871) | Marine eukaryotic communities from CALCOFI LINE 67, Pacific Ocean - C012_Sort48C_1 | ecosystem: Environmental > Aquatic > Marine > Oceanic | place: Pacific Ocean: Monterey Bay | collected...
TCGGCGACTTGGAATCAACCATGTGCAGTGCAACATGGACATGTCGAATGCTTTTGGCAGCACGAAGTGGGAGCGGTTGACAGCAGCGAACGAGACACTCTTGACACAGGGCGACAGGGACTTTGGCGAGCAGCGATTTCGTTGGGCAGCAGTGGAGCTTCCTTGCGAAGGTGGAGACACAGTCACTTTGAGGATCGGGTGCGGGGCCCTTATGGGGGACCCATGGGCTGTCAAGTCCTTTACACAGGCCTTCTCTAAGCCGGTGCAAAAGTGGCAATGGGACCTTCCACAATGGGACGCCGATTGGAACCTACTCTATAGCAAGGTGGACCTCTTGGGCATCAGAAGCGACCTTTCCTTGACGAAGTATGCTGATGACCTGGTGAAGATCGTGTGTGGAAACAATATAGAGACACTCTCATCCAAGGTGGTGGCACACAACAACTCTTTGAACCGGCAGCTGGAGGAGGCGGGCTATGCACAGAACATGGACAAGCAGGTGGCGGTGCTTTCTTTGGTGGGCAAAGGCAGTGTGCAGGCAAAGAGGGACATAGCGGCGAAAAAGTTACACTTCCCGGGAGTGGTAAAAGAGTGGACCAGAAGCTTGGGGGCTATGGTGCATGGGAAGAACAGCTATGCGGTGGAGCTTCGGGCGCGCTTGGCAGCTATCAGGACAGCCTATTTTCAGGTGGGGAGCTTTTGGACAGAGAAGGGCATCCCTTTTAAGTGGAAACGAAGCATGTTCATAGCGAAGGTCCAACAAGCTGCCTTGGTGAATGTGGAAGCTTTTTTGCCGAGCCGGAGGGACTATGCAAAACTTGACTCGGCGGTTGCAGCGGTGGGAAGATTGGCTATGCGGGGCAAGGCGAGCACAAAGGACGAGAATGGCAAGGTGACGAGCTCTTTGGGCACTTCAGAGGTTTTGAAACACTGGGGGTTGGCTCCTTGCTCCATTGAGGCGAAGATTCGGAGGTTGAAGTGGTACCAGAGCATGGCGAGGTACCCTAAAGACTCGGTGCAGGTCTTGGGGGCTTTGTTGGGCGACTTGAAGGAGGAGAGCAACTTAGGCTGGCAAACTTTGGATGCAGAAGGCAGGGTGATGACAGATGTGGCAAACCCGTGGGCACTCAGGTTTCGGGAAGATATGCTGAGCTTGGCGACCATGGAGGAGGCGAAGGAGTTTGTCGAAGACATTGGCGAACGTTTTGCCCTTGTGTTCGTGGCCGAGCAGTGGGCAGAGGACTTTCTCAAGTTGGACTTTGGGTGGTTCAGGAAGGAGGTGCTGAACATTAAGGTGCCTCCACCGGGGTTGTCGAGTACTTTGGTCGAGAAGGCCGAGGAGCAGGACAGCAACTTCAACACAGGACAGCCGGATGCAGGGGGTGCAGGGTTTTTGTGTGGGTACTATGGTTGTCCAGCTTGGTTCCCCACTAAACAGTCCATGGCCTTGCACCTTAAGATTGCCCATCACATGAGGAGTTTGTCATATGTTTGTTGCACTACCAATGTTTGCCCAGTGTGTGAGACAACTTTTGCGTCTAGATTGTTTGCTCAGAGACACTTGGATCGATCTATTCTTCGGGGACATTGTAAGCCAAACCTAGCCACTAGCCTTGCTGAGGCTGCTCTGCCACAGACACTTGAGTGCCCTTTGTGTGAGTTTGAGGCTGGAGACTTTTGTCAGTTGTGTGCCCACACTCGCTTGCACCTTCCAGCAGTTGGGATCGCCAATAGCAATGGGGGGAGAAAGTGCAGCAGCCTGCAGCGAGGGAGAGATTGCACCGGGGCCGAAGTGGATGGGGACGAGAGCGAGAAGCCATACCATGGAGGCCGAGTCGGAAACAGATCGCAAAAAGCAAAAGGTGGTCGAAGAGGCGGCGGCGGCAACAAAAAAGAACAAAGGGACCGACATGCTGACGAATTTGGTGGTGGTCTTGACAAACTTGGTCCTCATAAACTCGGCCGACATAAGGGACATTTTAGGCATCGTCTTCATTACTTTGCTGGTGCCCGCGGCAGATTCTATCATGGAGGTCATGGTGGTGGCTGGAACAGACTACAACGACGAGTGCAACGAGTTAAAAGAAAATGGAGCAAACCAGACCGAGCTGGCAGAGATGGGGAGTCCACACGTGTACATTTGGGCCCGAGTGATTGCAGCCATGGCGAAGCTGGGGGATTGTCCAGCGAGCATCAGAAACTATTGGAACGAAAGGGCTTCGAAGGTGACAGCCGAGGACTTGGCAGAGGATGTGCGAGTGTGTCGGTGCCGCAAGCCGGCGAAACAGGAAGCGAAACGGAACAGAAAGAAAAACACCGAGTTGAAGGACTATTGCAGGGTGCAGCTGGCCATAGCACAACGAACAGAGCAAGAGACAGTCTTGAGCCAAGTGGAGAAGGACATGGTCAACTTTTTCCTCGATCGAGGTGCCATCCGCAAGTTCGGGGCTCCCCCGAAGGGTGCCTTAGAGAGAGAAGCCCGCACACTGTTGAGCAAGCTGAAGAAGTGATAAGAGCCAGCAGCAGGGTCCAGGAGTACCTCGAGAAAGGGACCATTGACGAGTGCCTGATTGAGGAAGCCAGTGGCAGCCGGCCTCGCACCACTAAGGTGCGGCAGCATGTATACACTAACCATAGTAACCCTAACCCCGGTAGCGACCAACCCGATATGTATATATGTAAAAGTGTATCCCCCCATATACTTATATCCAGACCGAGAGAGGCTAGGGGCAGAGGGTCTCGTGCTAGGGGTTCTGGTGGTGTTGTCCGGAGGGGCAGGGGGGCCGGTCGCGGCTCGGATCGGGTTGTCGGGCCCGGTGGGGAGGGGGGAGGTTCGTCGAGTTCCGATTGACCTTAGCCTCGATCTCGGTCTGGATGTTTGTTGGGGGTGCTGCTGGTCCCCTTATGGTTGTTGCCTGTTAAGGGTGGCCATGAGCCCGTTGCAGTTTTTGCTGCCAGCATCCAGGCCCATCACAAAGTTGAAGTCTTGCATCGTTAGACTTCCAAGTAGGCCTTGTGGATGTTCTGTATCTTCCCGATGTCGGCATGCGGCTCTGCCTTGTGTATAGTCGTTCCGTTCATCTTTACAAACAGACTTCCGTGCCCAAGCTTTTGTCATGTCATGTCATATATATATATATATATATATATATATATATATATATATATATTCTAACATAAATAAGCAACAGTGCACAGTACCAAACACGACATGCAACACTGTACAAAGCTATAGAGTGCGCATTGCAATGCAATGTGATGTATTTATTGGTATTTAAGTGTGTCTATGATTCGAATGGATTTTGATGTGTATGCATGTATCGCTGTGGTACTTGTTATATTTCTGTGTAGTTTGCGGCTCGTGCACACGTACGTGTATATTTGTGGTATGTATTTGTAATTATAAGTATGCTTCTTTTACCTATATGTTGTTTTTGTATGCATTTCTGCAGTGTTATGAAAACAATCTTGTATGCACTTCTGCAGTGTTTAACGGTGCACTTCACAATAATTGAGGGCGGCGCGCAGATCCACGCATTACGACAGTTATGGGGGGGGGGGGGGGGGGGGAGCCCCCCCCCCTCTAAATGATTGCGAGGTCATTGCGAGAATGCAACAAAATGCAATCCCAATGCAGCCGCCCCCTTTATGAACCTTGCTTATATCGGGGGTTGTTAAAATGGGGGTTTAACACATGGGGGTTTAGTGTGGGGACCTTTTCGGGTTGAAAAATAACAATATATACTTACAAGTCGCTCTTTAAAAGTAGATAAGAAAACATAGGCCAGCCCCAACCTACTTCTTGCGAGCCTCTACTTCTAAAGTGGGCCATTGGAAACCATGGGGCCCCATGGGGCCCTCTGGGCCCATAAGACCCTATGGGCCCATGGGGCCCTATGGTCCCCATGGGGCCCCATGGGCCCATGGGGCCCTATGGGCCCATGGGGCCCTATGGGCCCCATGGGGCCCCATTGGCCCATGGGACCCAGGCGGGCGGGCGGCGGGCGGAAACCATGCCCTACTTTTAAAGATTACCTACTTCTCAGTGTCTTGCCGCGCAGCCTTTTTTGCATCTGATGCGGCCACCACACTTTTGAAGTACACCCGAAAGAAATTCCGAACCTACTTCTCTCGAGTACCTAGTTCAAGGCCGGACCTACTTCAATCGAGTGGCCTGTAAACATTTCAAATCAGATGGATGGATCCGGGCCCGGGCCCGGGCCCAAAAATTGTGCCGGCCCCGGGCCCGGGCCCGACCCATGCGCAAATTCTGGGTCTGGGTCCGGGCCTGGCCCCATCCATGTGATTTGAAATGTTTAAGTATATATTGCAATTTGTTTAGCCGAAAAAGTCCTCACACTAAACCCCCATGTGTTAAACCCCCTTTTAACAACCCCCGATTATACATTTGTGTCGCATTCTTGCATTGGCCCCGCAATCATTTCGCAATTATTGTGATGCTTGGCCATGTACGGCCCCCTCATTTATTGGGAAGTGTACCGTTATCAAATAGTACCTAATGGGGTTTAATACTAAGGTGGGGATTAAACTCGATTTAGATTGAACCTCATTAATGGAGAATATATAAGGAATATGAGAAGGAATATATTCTAATGAAATAGATAGAACAGGGGGGCGCGGCCTTCGGCCGCACCCCCCTGTGGTGTCAATAAAATTAGAATATATTCCTTCTCATATTCCATATATATTCTCAATTAATGGGATTTAATCTAAATGGGATTTAGTCCTAATTTTAATTAAACCCCATAAATGTTACGATTTGGACTCAGAACCGACGGTTTGGGCTGAAACTTGGTCCAAATCGATCCGTATCGGTCCAATTAATCCAAAAATGGCATTCCCGGGGTCTGGGGACGGACCCCGGGAGCGGAAAACAGGGTTTAGGGTTTAGGGGTCTGGGAAATATTTTCATCCCCATTTTAATTAAACTCCATTAGTATTAAACCCCATTAACTACCTTCCAACATTACAAGGCTTGGACATTATCGGGCTGCAGATAGTTGCCAAGGGTGACAACGCTAGCCTTGCGAAGGCTGCCAAGAGGATCATGCCAGTCCGCGAGAAGGGTAACCAGCTGCTCTGTACTCAAATAGTAGTTAACGGGGTTTAATATTAATGGGGTTTAATTAAAATGGGGATTAAACCCATTTAGATTAAACCCCATTAATGGCGAATATATAAGGAATATGAGAAGGAATATTTTCTAATGAAATAGACAGAACAGGGGGACGCGGCCTTCGGCCGCGCCCCCCTGTTCTGTCAGTAAAATTCGAATATTTTCCTTCTCATATTCTTTATATATTCTCCATTAAGGGGGTTTAATCAAAATGGGGTTTAATCCCCATTTTAATGAAACCCCATTAGTATTAAACACCATTAACTACTATTCGATGTACGCTCCTCCTTGGCAATGTGGCGGTAAATTCTGCGCTCGCCATCTTCACGGCTGAGATGGGGAATTTCTTACGGGGGGCCCAGGGGCTACAAGGGGCCCTGAAAGGGAGCGATAGGGGATACTTAAATTTATATATTATAATTAATTACGCTTTGAATTTCCCATGACTTCTTCTGATTTTGCATTGTATGGGCATTGGGAGGCTCCAGCATAGTTGAACGTACTCATGGGATGCTAACTAAGGATTTTCCCCACCAGGCAAACCTAATTATGATTGTTTGTCTTTTGGACAACTCGTCGATTCTTGTGGATCCAAGGCTTGCACGAAGTTTGGAAGGCTGAGATGGCAGATGGCCTTGCGGGCTTCTTGATTTCCACGGCACTCATCGTAGCTAGGCTTGCAATCAGGCTTGTGGCTGCGTCTAGGAGACTTGCCTTGGACCGCTCGCCTCCCTTTCTGGAGGCAGCCGAAGGCCGGCTCCATTATGGGGATGATGGTGTGGCTGAAAATATGAAAATTCGCATGCAAATATATACCGGTCTGCCGTTTCGGATGTACTTTTAATTTTTTTATAGTTTTATATGTTTTTTATACGTTTTCATGGTTTTGTATTTGTTTTTAATGGTTTCAATTTGTTCAAATGGTTATTTGAGCCGATACGCCTCGAACTGGGCCAATTTTCAGCTCAAATGGTCGATTTTCGACCCGAATCGTTGCATTTTTGGAAATTGGCCGATGGGCTACTGGGGTGGGGGACCACTCCCCGAGAGCTCAAGGTGCCGTCAGGAATTGCGCCCTAACAAAAAAAAAAATAAGCCTCCAAACGGCAGCATGGTATATTACCTTCATACTACATACTTGGGTAATTGTATATCTTGGAAGTATTCAAATATTATCTCGGCAGCAAGCATCCTAGTCTCAGTCACAAACCTGCAACGGGACATTATCATCCAAATAGGCAGGCGCCATGCTCTCCCAGCATGTGGTGGTACGAGCGAAGGATTATATAGGTTTGGTTTGTTGCGTCCATGCTTCCGGGGCAGATTGGAGTGATGCGTAGGGATTGTGTGTGGGTGTTCTAAGATGTTTGCATAACAGAAATCTGGTGCAAAACGCCTAACTGCCAACACATTGGACCTCATTCAAAGGCTCTCGCCATCGCTTGCTCAGTGTCTACAGGAGCCCGGTAGCTCTTTTTGGACATGGAAAAAGTGAAAGTTCAGATACATGTGAGGACTTCAATGACTTTGATTCTACAGACTCTGAGTTGATTTGTGATTCGTTCGATTCTGATTTGCCTAGTGTGAACTAGAGGCCAAATTTTATTTTCCTAACTTGTGCTAGCTATTTGGTTTCAAGCGTGTTCGGGAGGTTCCCCCCCTATGCCCTTGGTTGTTGATAGCTAAGAAAAGCCCGTCCCAGCCATGGGCTTGACAAGGCGGCCAGGGTCTTTCCATAAGCCTTTTTCATATATGTCAGGGCCCATTTATGTAGGATGACCTGGATCTGTTTCGTTTTAGGTTGGTAGGTCCGTGCTAGCCTTTTCATCATCTTGCTTGCTACAGGGTTCTCCTGGCAATTTTCCTACCTCATTTTAAAGTGCAGCATTGCCTTTGTTGAGCTTCGAGGTGGCTATCCATTCTAGGCTGGGCCCTACCAGGCATGTTGACAGGTTCCTTTGTATTTGCTTTTTGGGGCTTCGTTCGGTTTAGCGTTGGTCCTCTCAAGGCTTCCTGCTTTATCATGCATGTGCCTAGTTAGTTTGCTTAAGTCACTTGTGTAGCTTAAACACAGTGGGCCAGTGCAGGTACCCTTGGTACCGGGGTCAGCTGGGGTGCCATGTTGGGGCCTGCGAAGTAAACCCCCTGCGGGCTCGGGACCTTCTCTGTGTCTAGGGTGCCCTGCCGAATTCCTATGAGTGGAAGTCGGTCCGACATGTGCCTTGCTGGCGTGCTGTTTACATGCTTGCCGTATGTGTCGGCTAAGCTTCAACATGTGAGTTCTAATTCGGTCAATCAGCCATTACTCTTCTAGAAGCATGTCTGGGCTCGAGAGGAGCCCAGGCATATTGCAATTTTCCAGACATTGCCAGCCACTCTTGTTGAGTATGGTTGCTCTAATGCAGTGCTAGGCTGGGCTAACAGGCAGGCAGGATGATGAGGTTCTAGGTTTGCAGGCGTCGTAGCCTTTTAGTAGGCCCCTCTTCTAGTTCATCCTGTCTCATACATGCATTGCATGCCTACCAGTACTACTGGGATAAGTAGTCTTACAACTAGTCGCCTCTGCTTCGGATCTGACTCCCCGTAACGAATTCCAAAACGAAACAAATTCGTTGAAGCAAAATAACACACACACGATTGTGGCTCACGGTGGCGGGCGGGCGGGCGGGGGGGCGCTGACTGATTGTGTTGACTTGCATTTGGCGCAAGGCACACAAGCTGGCAGCTGACCCACCGACTGACTGACTGACACTCAAGTTTTTTTGTTGGTGCCTGTTTTTCCTCCGACATGGCTCCCAAATCCACCGCCGATGCCGCAGACACGACGAGTTCTTCCACGGTGATGGTTTTTCCTCCGGCCCTATCTGACGAAAAAGTGAAGAAGGAGAGGATGGATGACAAAGCCAAGAGCAAGAAGCATCACAAGGGTGGCAGCGAAGATCGTCGCCGGCGCCGCTCTCCCTCCCCTGACACAACCGTAGCTGATTCAGTTGGCAATCGGCGGCGCGGAGCCTGCCCGCCACCATGGACGATGCCTGTTGATCCCTCAACTGGGACTGCGCCGCATTCGGAGGGCATCTAGCTTGATCCACCAGCATGCCTCATCTATGGTGCTGCTGTGGTGTCTTCAGAGTCTGTTGCCCGTGAGGTGACCCGCCTGGGAGGCTTCAGCAATTTCACTTCCGGTGATCTGCTGCCCCTGGTGCGACTTGCGCCCAACCCTCACTTCACAACATTTGAAGCTCGAATGTTGCACTTTTGCTGAGGCATGCTGGGCACGCGGGGTTCCTCCGGAAGGGGCCTTCCGCTACCTACGTGATGCAGGATGGTGCAGTGCAGCATTGGAGGCAACCGATGAGCTAGTGAAGGCCAGAGCGCTGACGCACCAGAGCGCCGACGCGCCAGAATGAGTGAGAGGGCGCCGTGGCATGCAACCACATTGGGGTGGCAGGCCGTGGCTGACCTCAACGGGCTGAACAGCTTGTGCTTGTCAAGATGTGGAGCGCAGTCGACTGCAACCACTTTTCTGGGGTGGCAGGCACTGCTGAACCGCCCTCGCGTTTGCATGAGCTGAGCGCCTTGCCTGTCAAGAACACGGGTACTGCCCATGCGCCTGCGACCGAGCGCTCCCAACAAACAACAGCAAAATAAAGGCATTCCTCAACACGTGCAGTGCATGCGCCCAATAAGCAAAATGTGTATGTCCATATTGTTTGAGTGTCCGGAAAATGGTCCGAGGAAGCTTGCAAAGGGAATACGATAGATAAGCGGAGTCTCTGGTTCTCCGGTGTAATCTCGTATTCCCCGGTGGAATATATGGGTGTTGTTGATTTCTTACTTATTTAGTTTTTGGGATTCCACGCTGGAGTCGCTTATTGCAAGTACGAAAGTACATTTTGTGTGGTCCTTGTTCCAGCCACACAAATTGGAACTTCAGTTGGGTGGGACGTCTGAAACAAGAATGCTGCTTCTGAGAACAAGAATCCATGCCAAAGCCAAGCAATGGAGTATCGTAAAGCAGGGCGAGGGTACCCAGTAATACCTCACCTTCAAAAAAAACGACCCAGGCCCAGACGGGCCCATGTGGCGCCTACATGCATTGGTTTACACTGTGATCGGTTCGTCGGAATCCATTTTGTAATCGATTCGATCGGTGTGCGAGACCATGGTTGACAGATTCGATATACTCCGTATCCGCGCAGCGATAGTCTAAAGGACGGCTCATAGCATTTAACATGGAGTTAAGTTTTCTGGACCACCACAAATGGGCAACATCTCTACAAGTTTCGGACACGCTCACATTTAACATATAATTGAATGGCTTTCTGGCATCTCCTTATGTGCATCAATAGAGACATTTATAGAGAGATATAGATATTTTGCAATTGAATATTATAGAATATGATATCATATTATGCCAGTTTCGAGATTCCTATATGCATGGGGCCCCTGGGCCCCAAAATCGAGCCCAGGCCCACAATTTGCACCGGTCCCGTCCCATGCCCAGGTGCAAATTTCCGGCTCGGCCCAATGCGAGGGCCCAGCGGCCCAATGTTCATCCCGGAACTGCTTCTAACATTTCAGGAGTCCTTTCTATGTGTGTGTATATATATATATAGAGAGAGAGAGTGGAAGTCACTTTGTGCAAGTGCATGTAGTATACAAGCTTATGAATCTTGGGGCTTCGCTCCCGGGCATGTATCAGCTGGTCACAGGTCATCTTCGGTGAGATATTGCCGCAGGCTGCTTGCGCCAGATATGCTTTGCAGGTGGAAACGCACTATGTATACCGCTCGAGCTTGCATGCATTGGAATTCGCTCAACATGGGAAGCACAATCTGAATCTTCAAAGTTGCTCAATAATTCCCTGAACAGCGTCTACATTCAAGGGTTTTAATTTGTAGCTTGATATATACATATTTATATATACACGTATATATATATGTATAAGGAGCACCATGTATGAGTTGGGGATGTCCCGAAACAAATATTCCATTTTTTGCCATGCTAGGTACCCAATTATGCACAATTGTTTCTTCACAGCTTTGTGTGAAGTTTTTCTACCCAACCACACCCAAGTGAGTGAAACGTACGTACATAATGAATTTGATGATATGCTGGTAAGCATAGGGTCCGGGCTCTGGATGGGCATCTTCTGGAATTGTCGTCATTGTTATGTGTTTTGATTGACTCTTCCAGCTATACCTTGGGATTGCCGGAACCACAGCGGATTTGTATTTCTTTGGAATTGGCTTTTATACCCCCAACTTTTATTTTCAAGAATAAAAAGTACATTTGATGCCATGAAGGTCTTTACAACTTTTATGTTCGCGGCGAAAAATTAAGTTGGGTGCCCAACTTTTATTTTCCCATGAAAAATAAGTTGGGGCTTCGCCCCCAACTTATTTTTTCATGGGAGAAATAAAAGTTGCACACCCAACTTATTTTTCGCCGCGAAAATAAAAGTTGTAAAGACCTTTGTGGTATCAAATGTACTTCTTATTCTTGAAAATAAAAGTTGGGGGTATAAATCCAATCCTAAGCAAATTCCAAAGAGCTGTGGTCCCCGGCAATCTCAAGTTTTGATTGACTCTTCCAGCTATACCTGATCCCCAACCAAAGTGGTCAGCTACACCTGGCCCCAATTCCGTGACGGAAGCCTAAACAAATTGCCTCCCTACAGGCTAGACGATAATTTCTGTCCAGTTCTTGATGATGCTATCTTGTTCGGCCGATTTGCGCACAAACCCGACTTGATCGGACTCTGCCATATGCTAAGTCTTAGGCACTCCATATAATATAAGTGTTTCCGTCTTAAATATTAGGGGTCCAAGGCCAAACTGGCATTTTCCGACTACCATTCTCCGAATACCATTCTCTGACCTACACGGAGTCGTACATAAAACGGTTTGGTACAGATGTTCATACAACCACTTTTCAATAATTATCCGGTGAATTAGGTGGGGGCTTGTCTAGCCGTAGTTGTGTGGGGCTGATACTTCGTTCAACATTGCAGATCGATGGAACTGACGGCAGACCTCTCCATGGAGGCAGGAAATCCACACGGCTTGTATATAATTTCATAGCTTGCAGAGTATGGGTGGGTTGCACAGGTTTAACTATGTAAGCTCTTTTATATAGAGCCTAATGTAAGTCCAGAAGTGAATAACACTTCTGGTTTCGGTGGGCTTCTAAATTGTAATAAGTTTGAATTTCGAGGTGTTGTAAATAAAAAGATAACAGAAATAAGACACGATACTGAACTATTATTAGTAATACTAAAAAGTTGTTTATCATCAATAGTAAAAAATGGTTGTCTTGTTCTTGTATTATTAATGATAAGAAGTGTTTGCATTGTTCCTAGTTTGATTTTTTTCATTTTAATAACAAAGTGTTTGCATTGTTCCTAGTTTGATTTTCTCCGTTGCTCTAGGCTCAAGCAGGTGCGAAACGTTGCACTACGTCTGGTTTCGGAGGGCCTCTAAATTGTAATCAGTTTGAATAACAGTTCTGGTTTCGGAGGACCAAATCTGGTTTCGGGTGTTCCTGTAATTACTCCAACATTTCAATTCCAAATATATGATGTTTCAAGCAGAAGGTGTCTTGCCAAACACCAGTCCTACCAAACGGGTGTCCGACATGTTTTGAAAGGCATTTTAATTCAAACCCGATGCATCTATGCCCATCAAAACACATTGCAGATGTCGATGCAAGGCCCTTGCCTGATTCAGGACCCGGGTTTCAACATGAGAGCCCTCGCATCCAGGTGGGCAGCTCGACCGTGCCCATCGTGAATGTGTTGATGGTGGTAGCTCGACCTGCTCAAGCCACACCAGGCCAAGGTGTTGGGATACGAAGCGTGCCCAGCTGCTAAACAACAAGATATTCGAACGAAAACGAATGATGTCTATATACATTTTGTAAGTTGAAAGTATTATCGGATTCTTATGTGTTCTCAGACTTTGTATGTTTCTGATATACATTATGTGGTTGTCTGTGTAATTGCATGCCACCCTGTGGCATACAATTTCATGATTATTTTATGTTGTGTTTTGTGTTGGTGAAAATGGATTCCAACAAAGAATATGTTCAATCTTGCATTGTCAATTATTATCTGATTTAGGGCTTGGGGTTTAGGGTAAGGGCCTCTCCCCCACGCCCCCCGCCTTACTGAGATGAGGCGTGCAGGGCTGAGCCCTCCCCCCACACCTCCCGAGGGCTTCTGCGCTTGTGCAGCGGCAGTACTTAATGATGCATGTTGTATCATTCTCATGCCTATATTCTTCCACATCTTGGACTTATGTTTTGTTCTCAGTTTCCAGGCTATTTTTTATTCCGGTTCTCAGTCGGATTTCAGTTTAGATATAAATAGTTTACTTGTACAGTTTGAGCAACACATGCTCTCTGCACCCTTGAGTGCCTCTAATGGTTCCAATCTAAATAGTTTAAGTGCACAGTTTGAACATGCTCTCTACACCCTTCTAAAGCCGCTAAGCCTTAAGGGTATTAGAGCGAACAAGGTAGCGGCTTTGTCTACATATTCCTGCATTGTTCTCCAATAGGACAGTGCTCTAAGTTCTTCGTCTGGCTCCTTTTAAAAAGGTGGTTCTAGCGAAGTTCCGGTATCGAATTTCCTTACATTGTAACTCTACATCATGCATTGTTCCATTGGACTATGCGCGTCTGAGTTTTTCGTTTAGCCCTCCTCCAAAAGGTGTACCTAGCGAAGTTTGTCTAATTCCTGTCTGTAGGCCAGAAGCAGTTGCCTGCGCATGAACGTTGCAGAGGGGACCGATGATGCAGTGGTCGTTAAGGCTTGAAAACAAGTGTTTGTCTTTGTTTTCTTGACAATTGACAACTGTCAGCCGTGTGTTATGATGTTGGTGATTTCGTTGATGTATTTTGGGTTGTTGTTAGCCAAGCACTTTGAGCGCGAAGAGGACTCGCAATAATGCGATATAGTAGGGCAGGGTTCGGGTTATATTTTACATGACCGAGGCGGCCGCGTCACACGCTTGCAGGCACATGTGGGCTCTCATAAATGCACTCGTTGATGTATTTTGGGTCAGTTTCATGGAACACCCTCAAAAGAAATACACATGTGTTTAAGCTATGAAAGGCCAGACACGTAGATTATGATTAATAATAAAAAAAAAATATATATATATATATATATAATATATATATATACATATATATGTAAATGTAATGTAGAGATGTGTATGTAATTATTATGTATTGAATGTGTCTGTGTGCATCGATACTTGCAGTTCGACTTCGTCAAACCACAGCAGTTGCTCTTGCAATAGGAAATGCTTTCATTCACTATGCAGCATTACAGTCTGGCTTGTGATTGAGCCTTGTGGTTGAGCATCTTCAAGTATTTTGGTCGTTTGGCCGCCCACCCGCTTGCATGTGTCCGAGTCTTATGCAAATTCTCAGTTGTTCTTTGATTTGTGTTGAAATTGATCGGGCTTTCAATCTCCCACTTTCTCCAGCTCCAACAAGTAGTAGTTCTAATATGTGTGTGTTCTTGAACAGCACCAAACGCAGAAAGAGAGAGAGAGAGAGAATAATAAAGTGTGTATATATATAATTTATATGCTCATACATATACACATAAAACATTTTTTAAATTGCATGCTCTGCCATACAAGTTAGTCTTGAAATATGTGGGATTCAAGGCCAACACCATTGACAGGACATGACAACGCCTTCGGTCTCGGCCCCCCATGTGGTGCCAAGCAAACTGTATGTGTCCATAAGAGCCCATATGTGTATAATATATATATATATATATATAGAGAGAGAGAGAGAGAGAGAGAGAAAATTAAAGAGAGAAAATATAAACTGTGTATATGATATATATATATATATATATATATATATATATATATATATATATATATATATATATATATGCACAAAACATTTTTTTAATTGCACGCTCTCGCCATACAAGTTAGTCTTGAAATATGAGGGAGTCAAGGCCAACACCATTGACAGGACATGACAACGCCTTCGGCCTCGGCCCCCCATGTGTTGGCTCGTTCGGATGTACTAGATTCGGAGCATTTCTGTAGGTTGTGGATTAAATAAAAATACTAAATAAGTCGAAATAATTAATTTAAATTAATTTAAATTAATTTAAATTAATTTAAATTAATTTTAATTAATTTAAATTAATTTAAATTAATTTTAATTAATGAATTTTTATTTTTACCAGATGTATGTGCTACAGAACCTAGTACATCCGCAGCCACCAACCCATGTGGTGCCAAGCAAACTTCATTTTATGGGCATCGTGTTACCCCCACCCCTTATTATTGGATGCGGGTTGTTGTCACAAACCGGATATATCCAGTTCCGGTCCCGATTGTGATCACAACTTGCATGCGGGACCATGTCCATTGGATTAGTGCTGAAATTCTGCACACAATTCAGGTTTCAGAACACAATTTGCTTGGACGAGGTATCAGATCATGTCATTTATGCAAATTATCCTTGCTGGGACGGGGGACTACTTGCTTAGAGCTCAGGGTGCTGCCATGAACTGCCGCCATGGATCGGATGCGTACCCAGGGTTGTGATAGAGCTTTCCTGAACATGCTCAGAACAGCCATCTGCATCGGATTTAAGGCATCATGTGAGTGGTGGTCAATATCTGGGGTGGATATGGTGTTGGCATGTCTTGTTTTGCCATTCGAAGCCCAAATATTTCAAAAACAGTAACCTAGGGAACCCATGCATGTTATCAACATGTGTTGTGTTGTTGTATATCGTGTTGCTTATGTTCCGGGTGTGTTTCGCAAACACACCTGCAATCACACAACTTACAAACAAATGCAGCGATCGCTAAACGATTGACGTAACACAAACCGTGTCAGCACCATAGGCTGTAATTGTAAACAGATATTGGACCACCTTGTTGAATCTATTACTTCACATCCCAAACATATATAACAGATGTACAGGGTCATGCAGGCCACATGCTCAAACAATGGAAGACAACATGGATTGCATACGACATAGCAGGAAATTGTGCGAACACATGTTCACATAATTTGCTGGACATGTTCGAAATGGCAACGAGCATGTAGAAGACATGGCACATGTGTCACACGACACATGGCCAGGGATAGAATCTATAGTCGGCATCACACACACTTTTTTAATTTGCAAGTGTTGACCCATCACGAACATCAAAGATTAGTAACAGTGCACATTCATTACATGTGAACACAAGTGAGGCACCCCCTCCTCGCAAGTATGAGAGGGTGACAACATGTCTTTCTATGTATAGAGATGTTTGGTTGTTTGTTTTTGACTGGCGCATATCCACATGCTAGTGCATTGGCTCTGCACGATCATGTGTTGTGCTTCGTTGTGTCAGATTTCTGTTGATTGTATATGGATGTGTTGTCATGAATTCATGATGTTTTGTCCCGGGGGGTCCAAGAGGAGGTGTTGGCTTGTGGAGCTTCAAATCATGAGCAACCTTTCATGCTGGATGTAGCGTATGTATAGTGTATGTTTGGATCAGGGAAATGCGAATATTGCACAACTCCAGTGCAACGACGGTAACAGTGGCCATGTGTGTGAACGTGGCACGATTTTAATTAATTAATGTGTGTCAGGATAGGGCTGGAGAGCACGGTTAGATACATTTTATATCCAAAGACATGGGGAATTCAGAGTTTCAGCTTGCAACCAAGTGTTGAGAATGAAGTGTTGCCGCTTACAATCAAGCTCTTGTAGCTTGCAATGAAGTTGGAGCCTGCAATTCAGAAGCGTTTGCAGTTGGAATGAAACTATTTGGCCGCCTGGGCTCCCAGCTCATAGTTTAGAGGAAATCATACACAGCTGACTGCACAAGTGTATGAGAGAAGCGTTTTGCCAGTGGAGAGCTCAATGTAATGTATCCGTCGTTCACAATATAATGCGATGTTGCGCATAAATAAATATATATATATATATATTGATATATATATATATATATATATATATCAATATATATATATATATATATATATATATATATTCTATCATTATTGGTATTGACACTAACACACGGTACCGGCCAACGACGTACAACCATAACCAGCAATTTACAGTTTATTTGAGTTTTTTTTGTGTGTTCAAGCAGTGCAATTTGGGATTGCCGGGACCACAGCGAAAGGGTATTTCTTTGGAATTGGTTTTATACCCCCAACTTTTATTTTCAAGAATAAAAAAGTAAGTTTGATGCCATGAAGGTCTTTACAACTTTTTTATTTTCGCGGCGAAGAAATACGTTGGGTGCTCAACTTTTATTTTCCTCATGAAAAATAAGTTGGGGCGAAGCCCCAACTTATTTTTTCATGGGGGAAAATAAAAGTTGGGCACCCAACTTATTTGTTCGCCGCGAAAATAAAAGTTGTAAAGACCTTCATGGCATCCAATTTACTTTTTATTCTTGAAAATAAAAGTTGGGGTAGAAAATCCAATCCTCAGCAACTTCCCAAGAGCTGTGGTCCCATGCAATCCCAAAGTTTATTTGAGGTTTTTTGTGTGTTCAAGCAGTACAATGAAAGCTAGCAGTTGATTGCAAGTCACATAATCCTGGCTTCGGCACATGTGGGAGGGAGGTTTCCACGCCATTGCCAACGCTAGTGAGCTCCCCCTGCAAAATTGGGCCTCGAATTTTGTTTGTAGGTGCAATGGTTGGGATTGCCGGGACCACAGTGGATTGGTATTTCTTTGGAATTGGCTTTTATACCCCCAACTTTCATTTTCAACTATAAAAGGTAACTTTGATGCCATGAAGGTCTTTACAACTTTTATTTTCGCGGCGAACAAATAAGTTGGGCGCCCAACTTTTATTTTCCCATGAAAAAATAAGTTGGGGCGAAGCCCCAACTTAATTTTTATGGGGAAATAAAAGTTTGGCACCCCACTTATTTGTTCGCCGCGAAAATAGGAGTTGTAAAGACTTCCATTGCAACATTTTTACTTTTTATTCTTGAAAATAAAAGTTGGGTGCAAAATCCAATCCTAAGCAAATTCCAAAGAGCTGTGGTCCCAGGCAATCCCAATGCCAGCACTAGTGAGCTCCCCCTGCAAAATTGGGCCTCAAATTTTGTTTGTAGGTGCAATGGTTCAGAGCCCTATCTCACAAAACTCTCGCGCAAACCGCTCAAATTTGACAATCTGAAAAATGTTGTGTATACGAAAAGTTTTTTTGCTTTCCGTGTCCGCAAAACAATCACTTTCAGAACAGAGATGGAGAGCGCTGCGAGAGGGTCAGCCTGTCCGCCGTCGGCTCGCCCCTCGCATCTACCCACTTCCATATTAACAAACTACCGATCAATTGCAAAGCGGACGTTTCTGGTAATTGCACAGCCTCAATAGTATAGAACAATAGTAAGCGCTAGTCGAGCGCATGTGCTCTCACGCAGTAGTGACTGTGATTCCTTAGCACTTTCTATTCTTAATGACTGCCTTTTTGTCATTATTGATTGCTTGCTTTGATGAGTAAGTGTTTTCTATTACAAATCCCATTTGCGTATCTGCGTAACCTGAGGCGCTCCTTATAGGGAATCATAGCTTGCTTTCCAAACCAAACAATTGTTTAATACATTGGCCGTCAATGCCAAACGAAGACATGCCAACACCATTCTCATAGTTTTGTCATTTTGTGTTCAATTTCTAGAATGGGATGGGTGTCAGGGGCTTTCGAGTAGATGTGCATCGTGTTGGCATGATTTTGGTTTGCCTTGCAGCCCACAATATTACAAATATTAATGTTGTATGGAGTTCATTCATGTATTGATTGTGAGCGAAGGCTTTCTACATCCTCACAAAGCCCATGAGCGTGATCCTGGATTGGCTGCTGGGGAGTGAGGTGTGCAATCATGTTAATAAGCTTTCACGGTGTACCCTCATGAAGCTGCAAGCTCATCATCACATTCGCTACTAACAAATAGTCGGAACTATAATTGAGGTGAACTAAGGTACTACATTGGAATTATAATTGAGTTGAATTCATGTGTGTGCGGCAATTGGTGTCTCCCCAGCCCCAATGAAGAAGTCCACGAAGGCGGCTTGCTCTCTTTTGTGGAGTCGGCGGAAGGCCGCCATATTTATATTGGTGGTAGCAGATGAAGCAACAGTATTATTCATAACTAATGAGCATCACTTGTAATGTGTTCTCATAGTTTTAATTATGAGGGCCCAGCCTTGTTGTGGCGCTTATGAAATCAGTGTTGCTTAAGTTATGCATGTGTGTGTGTATATATATATATATATATATTTATATATACCCACAGACATGGTACTTTGCCCAAGCCAAACAAGCACAACCCGACGGATTCACCCCAACATAAAAGTACATAAATGAAATTTGAAAAAATGTTGGTTCATTGGATTGAAAATGGAAGATTGCCAGAGGACCCTCCATTGAATCTTCAATCCATGCTATATTGAATAGCCTGCATGCAGGCTTGAAGGTTTGAGGACAAAGTCTCCTGGCAATCTTCAGCCTTCAATCCTCACTCCATCGAGTCAAATCTCAAAAAAACTATCTCGATCTGAAACATTTTAAGGTTGGGGTGTGGGGCGCAGAGACACTAAATGTTTGTATTTGTCAGGATTTGGAGCTCTAGACTCAATAGTTGTTCATGATTGCTGTGGTTTGAGCTTCTTGAGGCAACATAAGCTTATTTTCTACGGTATGGAGGTCTAGAATCAAGAATGCCTTGTAATTCTTGTGGGTTAAAGTCTTTGATGCCATATATCTATATATTTCTCTCCCCCTGCTCTCTCTCTCTCTATATATATATATATGCTTGTTTGCCCAATTCTTTGTAGTTCCAGGCTTTCTGTTGGATATCTATTGGCTTTCTGTATGATTTATGTAGGATCTCTATAAATATCTATGAGATTTCACAAGACTTCTATAGATTTCAACAGGTCTCCATAGATTTCTACAGGATCTCTGTAGGTTATCATCGGATTTCTAGAGTATGTCTAAAGGCTTTCCGTCGGATTTCTTTTGGATTCACATAGGCGACTATTGTACGTCTATACGATTTGTTTCGGCATTCCGCAGGCTTTCTATATGATTGCTATAGAAGTCTGCATGACTCAGCTAAACAATTGGTTGCATCCAATAGACATCCTATAGAAATATATAGAATTTCTGTTCAGCCAACTCATGTAGACTCTTGTAGAAATCCTATATATCTCTCTCTATACATATATATATACAGTATATATATATATATATATTAATTGTATACAATATTATATATATATATATATATATATATATCACGGAAGGTTTATAGATATCCTACAGCAATCCTATAACAGCCAATGGAAATTCCATGAACATTCGCCTATATGAATCCAACAGAATTGCCACGGAAAGCCTTTAGACATACTATAGAAATCCGCTCCTGTAGAGATCCTACAGAACTCTATGGAAACCTTTAGAAATCTATAGAATTCTTGTGAAATCTTATAAATATCTATGGAGATCTTATATTAATATTGCGGACAGCCTGTAGATGTCTATAGAAAGCCCAGAGCTCCAAATAATTAGACATACAAGTATATAATGTGGCATCAAGGACTTTAACCCACAAGAACTACAAGGCGTTATTGATTCTAGATCTCCGCACCGTAGACAATATAGACATATGTTGCCTCAAGGAGTTCAAACCACAGCAACTATGAACAAGTATTCATTCGAGAGCTCCAGATGATAACAAATACACATGTAGTGTCTCTGCGCCCCACACCCCGAAGTTGAAGTGTTTCAGGTCGAGCTCATATTTTTTAGATTTGGCTTGCTGTATTGAAGGTACTCGTTGGATACATGGACTTTTGGCTCAAGGTTGTATAAGCTAATTGTTATCCTGCAGGAGTTAGCTAGATTTAAGCCTATACAGGCTATCTGTATAGCATCGCGTAGCAGCCATGCCCATCCTTGT
>Ga0099797_100720_pt1 | contig 20090 bp, 17 predicted proteins | sample Uncmet_Sort48C_1_FD_89871 | JGI IMG/M metagenome (GOLD analysis project Ga0099797, IMG submission 89871) | Marine eukaryotic communities from CALCOFI LINE 67, Pacific Ocean - C012_Sort48C_1 | ecosystem: Environmental > Aquatic > Marine > Oceanic | place: Pacific Ocean: Monterey Bay | collected...
CTTAGCGGCGGCCTTGGCAGCCTTCTTCGCCTTCTTGGCGGTTTTGCCACCGGAACTCTTGTCGTCATCATCATCGTCGTCGTCGTCATCATCGTCGTCGTCGTCGGAACCAGAGCTCTTGTCAGCACCGGCAGATTTAGCCGCCGCTTTAGCAGCTTTCTTCACAAGGTTTTTCGCTGCGCTCGGGCTTTTACCGTCGGCCGCGGCAGCAGATGCAGCAGCGGACTTGGCAGCCTTCTTCACCTTTCTAGCTTTCTTAGCGGGAGAATCTCCGGCAGCATCCGAAGTGGCGGCGGTCGCATGAGCCGCGACCTTGGCAGCCTTCTTTGCGTTCTTGGCGGTGCTAGAACCAGAGGAGACCTTGTCATCGTCGTCGTCGTCATCATCGTCGTCGTCATCATCATCGCCACTGCTGGCCCCTGCAGACTTCGCAGCGTGTTTGGCAGCCTTCTTCACGATCTTGGCGGTGGTGCTGGCACCCTTTCCATCCGCGGCAGCGGACGTAGCGGCGGCAGCCGCGGCGGCCTTCTTCACCTTCTTGGCCTTCTTGGCCGGGGAGTCGCCAGCGGCGTCGGACTTCGCAGCGACGACCTTAGCAGCGGCCTTGGCAGCCTTCTTCGCCTTCTTGGCGGTCTTGCCACCTGATCCGGAACTCTTGTCATCATCGTCGTCATCGCAATCATCATCGGAATCACTGGCTGCTGATTTTGCGGCCTTCGCGGCGACCTTCGCTGTGTCATCGTCGCAATCGTCACCACCGCCCGCGGCAACCTTGGCAGCAGCTTTTGCCGCTACCTTGGCGGGCTCGTCATCGGGTTTGTCATCACCGCAGTCGTCCCCTTTGCACACCTTCAATTATGTTACGTTGATCCCGAGCACGAAATGACTTGCTATATTTAATTTTAAAACACCGTTTTCGGGAGAAACAAGCTCCAATACATGTCCAATCATATGAACTGTACAGTATAATTCGTTGATTCTAATCTTAGATACCTCCAGGAACGAAGCAGTGTTAGCTATACGCCCCTCCACAAGTGGGACCACGGGCAGCACTCGCCACCACACCATTTTATTCCACTAATTAATTGTTCTAAATACCTAATAATAATAAAACGACCGTGCAGTTTATGGTCGCCCGTACTGTCGCACTTTTTATTATCATTCATGGAAATTGGAAAACTGCAATCCATTCGTCTCGAAGAGCTTGTCACTCACTCAACGGATTATTTTGCGCTCGTACAAATTCGTAAATGCATTCTTTTCATGGTGCGACGCATCAAACACTGTTTTTCTTTTTCGCGCATGGCTATAAAAATATCTTCTTCAATTCACTTACTTTCTATAGTATACTATAGGCTGCATAGCTGATCTCTAAATGCTCAACGAACACTCTGTCTTCTGCTGATCACCGTATCGATCGTGTTCAAATCAACCGGGCGTTCCGCGATACTGTGCCATATGAGAGCTTCTCAACGACTACGAGCAATTCTACACTTGGAGCTGCAGAATGTACCGGTGGTACTTCGCTGTGGCATAGAAAGACCGGTGCACGCGGCATATAATAATTGCCCTCTAATCTATTATGTACTCGTCTTTGATTCGACTTTGCCCTGATAAAATGTTACAAGTTTCTGGTAACAAACGTCGCTGATTTCCTTCGGAAAACAAATCGTCGGGAGATGCCACATGCCGACGCTCTGAAGGTATCGGGCTTTGTCCTTCGGCGTGAAAAGGTAGGTGGCATGTATGCACTGTGCGGTGCGCGCCAACGTGGTGTTTTGCCTGATCTGGAACGGAGAGCTGACGCGGTCGCTGCAGGACTTCGGCGGAGGACGAAATTCGATGGGAGCCGCCTGCAAGAGGATCGTTTCCCGTAACAGGGGCGAACCCCAGAGACTAATCGCACACACCCGCTCGTAATCATACTGAACACGCTGTCGCATATTGGTCAAATGGAGGGATCCGCCTTTCCGTTTATGGGTTGCGTGATTCTTGACAAGAGAAAGGGCCCAAACGAAATACGAGATCGTGGTAAAATGTTGATCTATGATGAAGTGACCATGCATAGTGAGATACATAACTACTGGAACGAACGAGTGTCGATTCGATTCAAATGGTACCGTTGACGCCGCCATTTTTCCGGTCACAATAGCTCTCCACCTCACCGCGATTTGGATAAAGATCCCAGGGATTCGTATGTAACTTGCAGCCAAGATCAAGATCAAACGAAAGCACTTCTACACTCAACCGCAAGAGCTCCGCTAGTGTGCACTGACGAGAGCTTTTTTAAGTTATGTCGAGATTCCAAAAGGGATGCAGTTTATTATACAGCCTCGATTGTAATTCGTGACATAATATTTCCTACTTACCTATAGTATACTAGTACTACTGAAAATCTATGCGTTGAATTCATGTACGCTGCACATTAATTTAACAACATAGATATGGATACCTGATAAAATCGTTGTATGCCGGCGAGCCCATTTTCGTGGCAACTGCAGTTCCAACGTTGGCGCCGCCTCCAGACACAACCTCGGATATGCGGGGGGACGCGTGCCAACACGTAAGGCCCAGCTTTGGACATTCTTTGGAGAAAAATTCATCGGACGTGGTGACAACGAGTATGTCACGCCGATACTCCGCACCGAAACCGATCACAATGTTTAGCAGAAAAGGTAGCCACGCTACAGCGCCGTTATGAAAAACCGTGATCAGCCGTCGTCGTGTCATTGTGTCTTTGTCGGTGACACCTGCGGTATGATCAACACTGCGACTGTTTGTCACGCGCGGCAACCGATTTCGTACGACGGACTCTAGCGTTTCACGTTCAGGAAAACTCTGCGTGGGCTCCCTTTGAAAATCGAAGAGGAACGCAGGGTTGCGTGCACAGGGGGACTTTCGTAGATACTCATTCCAATAATAATCCAATCCCTTCACGTGTTTGACCATAGCCGGCTGCCGCTGGTGCCAAGCGGGTAGGACGATGTGTTTGAGACTTTGCGTCCGATTACTGCGCCACTGTTCACAATGGGGCTCCTCGGAGGCGCTCAACCGCCCTTGGAGTTCCGCGATTCGCGGGAACTGTGCCCGCGAGCCCGTAAAAAATGAGGGGGAGGCTCCGGGACCGAGCTCTGATTCTTCTTTTCGGCCCTCCGAGCCATCTGGCTTCGCCTGTTTCAGAAACGCGTGTCTCTGACCCTGGGGGCCAACCGCGTGAGATGGATCCGACCGGTCACCAGCGACGACATGTGGACCACGCATGGTTCCGAAACGCGCTCTGAAACGGGCGTTGCGGGTGGCAATGTACCCGACACGTCTCCTCTGCGCCACAAACAACAGAAGGAAAAGAATCCAAACACACGGCGTCAGCAACGCACAATGACATCGCTGCATTTTCTTGACGTAAAGAATACCTATCTGCAATTTAGTCTTACCCATTCTGTCGATCAGCTACTCCAGTCCAACCGAGTGCTACGCTACTGAAAACATGAAATCCGAACAATTTCGGCTTCACCTTTTTTAGAGAGATGCAACACCTGTTTCCGAAATTGGTTGGTCATGACTTGTACTCCGTCGGGCCAATTCTGTGCCGAGCGAAACAACAACCGAGGGTATTTCATCACTAAGAATCTTGTTTATCCGCAACTTGCGGTAGTACTCCCCCCATCACCGAAATGATCTACACTCACACGCTTGCCAACACGCTCCTCCTCCTCTGTTACATGGCTGTTCGTTCGATTTCTTCTATCGATTCCCTCGAGGTCCGGCAAAAACAAGGCCATGAAGAGAAGACGCAAATGCACGTAAACCACGTGTTCCGCCAAGGAGGAGAGACACGCGAGATGCTGCTCCCGGTCTGACCAGTTGGTCCTGTCCTTGCTCAACAACGTAGGCAGACCCGCCAACAACACCGGCGTCGTGGCGAGCTCGCAGAAAAGAATCACCTCCGACGAATTGATTTTGCTCCGAAAGGGAAATTCTACACAGGGTATGATTTAGGACTTATCAGAACTTCTCGAGCAAGTGCGGATTATTCTCCACTTCTACGATGATAGAATACAGTCTGCATAATACTTCCCTTTAGTCACAAATAATCAGACAGAAACAACGCCACCTGCCGCAGATACAACAGGCCGGGGTCAGCAGGCAGGCCCAACCGGTTCCGATGCGGATCGATGAACCAGACGTGCACCGCTGCCCGGAACATAAAACCACCGCCATACAGGGCGCCCATCACCGCGTGGACGCACACGTATTCGTCGATATCCCAAATGAGCGTGCCCACCCAGCCGGCGCAGCACGCGGCCATTCCGAGCATTCCCAAGGCACCGTACCAGCTGACCGTCGCCGCGACATCATGACCTTCATCTTCGCCGGTGCGGTCCACGCCGCAGTCTATGCCTCCCATTTCCGAGTCAGAACTACTTGGCCCGCCTGGTGGTGCACGCTGCTTGCCCACAGCGTTTTTCGGACCAATGGTTCCCGCCTTGGCGCGTCGCCACCAATCACGGGTAATCGCAACCTCGACGCAGAAACAGACGAAGGCCGCTAAACTCCAGACGACGCTGACATGGAACCGCAGGCTGTCGTTTAAGATCACATGACTGATCATGTAGTGCGGATAGACCAAACTGGTGCGCAGGGCGAAAACCGAAGCCGCCACGTTGAAGAGACTCGTGAACCACAGGGTGGCACAGAAAAACTTGGTTCTTGGCCGCCACTTACCCGGAATGCATGGTACAACGCTCGCATCCTTAACAACCACTACACCTTCCCCTGCGATATCCATATTTCAGCGGACCGGAATGATACAGCTGCGATGGAACCAATCAGCACATGGTGAAACCAGTGGCCCTAAAAAAACAGAAATGAGGACGTCGACAAACACATGGGTCACATCATTCACGCGCGGTGTTATTAGTTTATTACTCAATGCTCAAATCAATATTATAGCTTTGCTGGCAAATACGAACCGATCACGTTCAAGACAGACCGCATACGATATGCCTCCCATCGCTTCCGATGCTGCGAATAAAATGAGAATAGCCTCAGAATGATATTTATTTCATGCTGTTGCAATAGTTAAGATGAAAGATGAGCGGCAATGGGGACGTCGAACTAATCGAAAATATCTTTTTTCGGCACGAACACACGAAATGATCTATGTAAACTCTCAGCGTGGCAGCACGCTAACACACACCCGGGCGGTTTTTTTTTTAATCACATATAAATCTGAGAAAGAGAAATCAGTCTAGCAATGACCTTTTTCCAAATCTCGGGTCCCTCAAATATATCAATATTCGTACTCATCAATCAAATATACACCATGGCACAAGCGGCATAGGATAAAGGGGCAACATGGTGTACTATTTGAAGAAGAAATGCTTGCATGCTGCTTCTTCTTGCGGCTCTCATTTTTCGTAAGGGAGCGCAAAATATTTTGTACTGATCAGAGCTGTTTTACAACGACCGCCTACCTTTGTCGAAGTTCTATTTTTCGTAGCTCTCTCTGCAAACAATCATGGATTCTTCTTGAAATTGAGAACGCAAATCTTCTATCAAATCCTCCTCCTACTAGCTTACGCGGCGAGCGTGTTCTTGGCCTCCGGGTTCTCGGCGAGAGCACCTTCGACGGGCGCGCCCGCGTCCTCATCCTTATCGTGGATCTCCCAGAGCTTGGCAGTGTCCAGCTTGGGCTTCTTCACGAGCTTGACCTTGTAGATGTGGACGGGGTCGAGGGGGAAGATGCGGGTGGTCACGTTCTTGATCTTGGACTCCAGGGTGTCGAGCATCAAGGCGGACACCATAGCCTTCATCGGGCCGGCGCCGACCTCGGACTGCAGGGTCTGGGTGATCTTCTTGCGGATCTTCTTGATCTGCGCGGACTGGGCATAGCTGAAGATCTTGTTCTGGACGAGATTGTCTGTTAGTTTTTTTGGCGATATTGTTAGATACCGAAAAACTTTTTTTCCGTTCACACTACAAACGATAATACGGACGATCTAGTGCAGTTTTATCAGACAGCTCCAATTGCGTAATTTTGAAATTCAACACCGAGATTTCCGAGAAACCACAGCATTAAAAATGCGAATCATCATGCTTTGAAGATATTCTTTTCAACATAGACAGATTGTGTGCAACTACGTAAAGGAAAGAAAGAATACTCTGCTTGTCACGGGCCTCCTTGGTGAACGCGATGACGAAGATGCGGGCAATGAAGCCGTCGGAGGTCTTGCAGTCGATGGCACAGTCGATCAAAGAGTGCTGTTATTTTTTTTTAAGTAGACTCGATGTCGGCATCACGTCTAAGTTTCTCACCGTGTCCTGCATGGTAAAGACAGAATCCGAATTTCTTTAGAAACACAACTCCTGTGCGCATATTCTTAAATTATAAGTTTTTCCAGTAGCAACCATAAAAAATTATTTCTCAAGTCAAAAAAAAAATTAGAGAGACGGACCTTTTTCTTGATCAAGTAGTTCATCTTATCGCGGGTCAGGGACATGCCGTGGAAGTCGGTGAGGCAGCCCTTGCCCTGGATGTCCTGGATCTCCAGCTTGATCTTCTTGTGGCCGTCTTCTCCAGCTTGATCCTTGATGTCCGCGACGTTGAACTCCGCGACACGTCCCTTGAGACCCTCCGTCTCGGACTTGAGACCTTGTATGTTGTACAGTTTTCATCATGTCTCCTTGACAGCACTCTCCGTACCACTAACATCACTGTACTTAATTATGTGTCTCCTATTGCAAACAATTTCTACATACCGGAAAAAAAACTTTTTTCATCGTAAGGTTCATCTTTCTTTCACTCCGTTATAATTTGTGCATAACTTGAAAATTCAATTACCCTGAGTCTTGGTGACAACGGTCTTGCCGCAGGAACGCTTGTTGGCACCGAGGTAGGTAGGAGCCTTTTTGTTAAAAAACAGTGTTGAGTATTTCTACGTTTTTTTTTGAGATCATCGAATCAGCTCTATTCTGCGTCCGAAAAATTCAATTATTAATTTTGTGCGTCATACAATACCGCTCAAAAATAAGGCTCCACAAACGATACACCGATGCGCGGACATGCATAAAAAGTAATTCAAAAAAGAAAAAACAGACCTTGATGTCATACCACACCTTTTTCAGAAAGGGGTCCATCTGCTTCTTCTTCATGCCTGTTTTTTTTTTGATGATTCGACATTTTGTAAGATTCCTCTCCCTAAAACCTCTCACCATGACAAAAAGTCTTTTTGCCCAAACGATACACAATACAACTTCATTTCTCAAAATCTCGTCGTATTAATTCAGTTGAAAGAAAAAAAGAAACCTTTCTTGCCACCCTTGGCAAGGCCCTTGTTCTTACCATAAGCCATGGTTTGGGGTTTTTGATATATTAGGGGATATGTGATCTGTCCTGTTTTTGTGAAAGAAAAATCATTTTCAGGGTAACAAATCTTGAGAAGATAAAAAAAAAATTTGGATGCGAAAGAGAATCTTTACACAAAATGAGCTACAGTTCTGAACGTGCTTGAGAACATCACGAGGCGAAAACATTGGTGAGGAAAAGAATTTTTTCGAAAAAAAAATTATGTGCCCACGCTGGGCGAGAAGAAACAAAACGATTGGAGATCACACACAAACGCCAAGTATTATCATAATCAATGAAACTCTAAAACAATTTTCAATAATGAATTTTGATCAGGAAGATAGGAGCAGGAATGATAGGGTGAAAACAAAATCTGCGACATCACTTGATGTGCCTAAAACCGGGAATGAACGTCGATCTTCAGAAACGAATGATAAGGTCGAACACGTTACGTCAAAAACGAAGATCACACAAGGAAGGAAGATAATGGGCGCTACCATGCATGTGGAATGATCGAAGATCTGTGTAACTTTCTTTCAATTCTAAAATGTTTTTACGGATGGGATGGTTCGTGATGATTGAGATTACACTAAGTGGGTAGTTTTCGGTGTCGAAGACAATTAATTTGACACAATTCCCTCATTCCACCTACATGCTAGTGCAGGCGTTGACGCTTTGACCCACGGGAAGATGCTAGCAATTGTGCGCTCTGGCCTTGCATTTCTGGGCCTGTTGGTTTTTTTTCTGAAATGTGAATGAAGAGACAATAAAACGATAGTAGTTGAGACGAGATAAACTTAGAGTCCCCGTGTACTTACGTGACGAGTTGTTTTGCTGAAAAAAAAGACTTTGGAATGCTTTCAGCATTTCCTTCTCGGCGCTTCGGATTGCGAAAAACATTCTCTCCTCGATGAAAGTCATCCGCTGCACGAACAATGGGTTCGCTTGCTCACTAGCACCCGACTTACCGAGATGTTTCACCTTTTCAAAACTTTTTTTTTGAAGCTATTCATGGTCACCTCTCATTAATATTTGCAGTACGTGATCATATTTATTTACTGGTGCTTGGAACCTTGTACGCCACTTGAAATTTAAACACAACCATTTCCTCCCAACGTGCCGCTGCACCGTGACGTAAAAACCGCAACAACCGCATATTCTGTGACCTAGCCTCTGCATCACGGTTCTGGTTGGCTGTTTATTTTTCATTCCAACTGTCCAATATTAACACCGGTCTATCATACTACGTCCGTCGCTTCAGCTCAAATAGAGAAAATACTGAAACCGTTCATGTAGAGCATCATGGCGATGCGGACGCCAGCTTCAAAATAGAAAGGCGAATGTTTGCGCAAGTCCACTACCATTGAATCCAACGTAAACCCCTGCGTGACTGTATCACAGTACCTGTTGCGTCGTGATTATGAATGACTCTGAATAGAAAAATCAAGGTTGCACTACTCGACTATATCGATTCACAATGGAATATTTTCGCGACATGTACGCAACTTCCCAACTGTGCCATCACGCCCATATCAATATCAATAAATGCAAACATCAATGGCGCTTTATATTTTAGCGGGTCCGCGTCCAGACGTTCCTCGCCAAAGTTTTTTCGGAGACGAATCGCCAACCAGAGTGGTACTTTCAAACGGGTTTCTGGTGGGACGAGCAGCTTATCTCTGGAACTTCCGGCGTTCCCACCATTATCCCCCGAGGTAGAGCTATCCTTCATTCCATCCATGAGATGCCCAGCATGGAAGATTGGAGCTACCGATTCCGCCTGGGTATTTATTCTTAATGCACATCATATCCACCAATAATTAATGGTGCATCCTTCAGAAGAACAATTCATTGCTCAGCAACACGAAAACGTTTCACTCGCAGAGAGGGACAACTAAAAAAAAAAACCGGAATTTTCTCCTCTTCCGAAATTATTTCTTCCAGGTTCCAGTAGTCTCGGTAGGTACCCCAATGGGAAGTGGCAATGCTGCTACTCCCAACCGACGAAGGAGTGGTCATGGCACTTATGGGGCCAGGAAATAATTGCAAATAAAATGTTTTTCTAACACACAGCTCTCCCAAATCGTAGTGTCGTCCCATACATATTTAAACTAGGCCATGCTGGCAAACACATGCCCTCCACAAAACACCGAAATTCCGAACACTTCCTCGTACCAGCTTCAAAACACAATACCAAATACGTTCGTGAATGTCGGTAGGACACCTGTTTCGAAGCCGCCGTTGAAGCTTTGCACGCAACAAAAAATCTTGATTTAAGGGCATTGAATTAGTTCCTGGACTCCTAGTTCAATACTTCTACGCGTTACCAGGTGGGGGTACCTAGATCTGTCAGTGTAATGATAATGATTGATAATGATATCATCTAGAGCGACTGAATAAATATGATATGAATGTGAGTACAACTGGTATAACACATGAACAATACATTGAAAATGTTTCAAAACGAAAATGTGTACGCAAAAAATGTGACCAGGGACAAAACGCTGCGGCCGCATGTGCAAATGCGGGGAAAATATTGGTGTCAACGGGAAAATATTGGGAAAATAATTTCGAAATGTGCGGGCGCTAACGCTCTCCCTCGGCGGATGACTTCGCTGACTGCGGCTCAGCGGGTTGAAGCTCTATAGCTGCCGGTGCGTTTGCCACCTCTTTGTCGCTCGCCTTCTGTTTTTCGATGTTCTCCACTGCGGCTGCTGTGGGGAGGTCGGCTACCGCTTCGGCGGCAGGCTGCACTTCTGCGGGCTGGACCTCATTTTGTGTTGCTGCGTCAGCAGATTTTTCCCCGCTTATTGAACGTTCTTCACCGTTTCCTCCACTAATGTCTGCTGCTGACGCGGATGCTGTTTCCGCTGCGTGCGGAACTTGCGCCGCGTCATTACTGGATGGCTGCGCTGGTTGTGCGTCAGCAGTGCGAACCTCATTCGCTGGCCCTGGGTCAGAAGGACTTACTTCGTTTCCCGCCAGAGGTGCTATCTCTGCTGCTTTGGAATCTGCTAGGGCCGCAATTTTTTCGACGGCTGAGTCCGGTGCCCGCGCTTCGCCGGACTGTGACGTTCTGGATGCTTCTGCGGAAGGTTGCTGGTCCAAGCTTGTTGTCTGCCCTCCCGTATTTCCTCCAGTTGCATCTGCGCCTTGTGCATCTGCTATTGGGTCCGCAACCGTATCTGCCCCTTCCGCAGCTGGCTGCGCGGCCTCACCCGACTGTGGCGCTTTTGCTACTTCTGCAGGAGGTTGCTGCTCCTCGTTTGCTGTCTGTCCTGCGGCGTTCCCTTCATTAGCATCATGGGCAGCTGCATTCGCTGCAGTATCGGCAACCGCAACTGCCCCGTCCGCAAGTGGCTGCGCTGCCTGCGCTTCGCCACGCTGTACCGCATTTGCTACTTCTGCGGGCGGTTGCTGCTCCTCGTTTGTTGTCTGTCCTGCGATGTTCCCTCCGTTAGCATCAGGAGCCGCTGCGTCCGCTGCTGTATCGGCGACCGCAGCTGCCTCGTTCCCAGGCGTCTGTGTTCCTTGCACCTCTCCAGCCGGTGGCGCAGTTGCCACTTCTACTGGACGTTGCTGCTCCTCGTGTGGTGTCTCTCCTGCGGCATTCCCGGCATTAGCATCAGGGGCCGCTGCGTCCGCCGCTGGATCGGCCCCATCCGCAGATGGCGGAGCTGCCTGCGCTTCGCCGGACTGCGACGCATTTGCCACTTCTGAGGTAACTGGCTGCTCCTCGCTTGTTGTCTGTCCCGCGATATTTCCTCCACTAGCCGCAGCGGCCGCTACGTCCGCTGTTGCATCGGTGGGGGCAGCTGCCCCGTCGGCATTTGGCTGCGCAGCCTGCGCTTCGCCGGACTGTGGCGCATTTACTGCTTCTGCGGGAGGCTGCTTCTCTCCCATTGTTGTCTCTTCGGCAGTACTTCCTCCATTTGCATCAGTGACCGCTGCATCCGGCGTCGGGTTGGCAAGCGTAGCGGCCCCGTCTGCAGATGGCGGGGCTGCCTGCCCCTCGCCGGCCTGTGGCGCATCTGCTGCTTCTGCAGGAGATTTCTGCTCTTCGCTTGTTGTCTGCGATCCTGGGTCCCCTCCATTTACAACTGCGGCCGCTGCGTCTGCCGTTGAATCCGCAACCGCCACTGTCCCGTCAGCAGGCGCCTGCGGGGCTGGCGCTTCGCCGGACTGTGAGACAGATGCGACTTCTACAGGAGGTTGCTTCTCCTCGCTCGCTGCCTGTCCTACATCATTCCCTCCATTAGCATCAGTGGCCGCTGCATTCGCAACCGCAGCTGTCCCATCCACAGGCGGCGGCGCTGCCTGGGCTTCGTCCGATTGTGGTACATTTGCTGCTCCATCTGTGTCTGCCGCCGGTGCAGCAGTTGCAGAATCGACAACCACTGTGGCCTCAGAGGCAGGTCGCTGCGGCTCTGCGGGCTGTTGCTGATTCGCAGATTCCGAATCAGAGCGTTTCTCTTCCCGTGACGGCTGGGCCTCAGCAGCTCCTCCACTGGTAGGCGCTTCCGGCGCGGCTGCTACCGCCCCAGAGTCAACGACAGCTGGCTGCGCTGTGTCCAAATCGGTCGACGGCGACGCCTTAGCTGGTTCTGAATTAGCCGATTGTGTTTGGCTGGCGGAATGGGGCCCAGGGTCTCCACCACCGTTCACATTACCGGGAGGGGCTGGTGTCGCGGCTGCTTGTGCGTCCACAGCCACTGCTGCGACATCGGATGGTGGCTTCGTTTGCTGCGTCTCTACCGACTTTGGCGCGTCCGTACGCTTTTCTTCGTTTACCGAGTGATCTTTACTGTGCTCGCCAGCACTGGCCACTGCAGACAGCGCAAGGTCCTCTGGGGCAGTCTTTGGCTGTTCTGTCGGTGTGGCGGGCTTAGGCGGATCCTCATCAGTATCCGCTTCCGGGATTTCCGGCCGGGCCAGTTTTATTACTGGTTTCGGGGCCGGCTCCGCCAAATGCCCCACATGGTCTGCTGGAAGTGGGACAATCAGATTTCCGTTTGAATACTCCTCCTGGAAGGCAGACACCGACTGCCTGTCTGCATCTTCACTTTCATCTTCGTCGTCCGTGCCCAGCGATTGCCCACGGGGCACTGCTTTCAGATCTTCCACTTGTGAGATCGGTGCCGCCGCTACCGCGTGTGCCACCCTCCTCGCGACCTCTGCTTTTTGCATTTCTGGGTCGATCTCTTCGCGCGTCGGTTGCTGGTTCCCTGGCTGCCCTGACGCTCTATTGCCGGCATTTGCAGCGGCCGAGTCTGCGCTGGATGCCGGCGAGCTGTGACTGGCCATGCCCGCGTGGCCGTGTCCAGTGGCGCTTTCCGCTGCTTGCGCCGCGCGTACCGTGGAATCTCTGCTGCTCTGCGTAGGGACTTCTCTTCGTTTCAGCCCGTACCGTGGGGGCGGTCTCCGCTGGCCGACTTTCGAAGGATCGGGCTCATGACCGCCCTCGTAGGGCCCGAAAAACATCGCTGGGTCAAAACCCGCGAGGAGCTCTAGCGGCGCGTAGTAGGTCGTCACGTGGGCCACCACCAAAGCCGCGACAAAGCACATTCCGAGGGTCCGCACCATCCACCAGCAGGTCCCGCAACAGCTACTCTTCTCGTCCGTTTGGTCGAAGTTATCAGTGGCTTCGCGGCGCGGATTGGCCTTTGGCGTTTTCCCACCACCGGTAATAATGACCTTGTACGCGCTTGGGGAAGCCCGATTCTGGCTCGACGCGCCGCTGGTCGACCGTTTGGAAATGACTTCGGGGCGGGCCGAATAGGCGCCGCGGGACGTGAAAAGCGACTCCTCCTCCTCCTCTGTCCCGCCGCTGCTGTAGTGCTGTCCTCCTTCGCCCAGCTCCATCCGGTCCGTTGCTACTCACTATGTCGCTATAAAAATAACTAACATACCGGAGGAGGTGCTGCGCCGCACAAATAAAATCTATAGAAGTGCTACAAAACTTGAGACGGTACTAGCCATTAGGTTCATTGTGCGCATCGGAGAGGCTCTGTGCGAATCATACTGGACTTGTTTCACTGTGCCCAGATGTATTGCCTTATAATATACTTCATACAGATACGGTGCCTCTACAAAACAAAACTCAATGAATAGCAGATTAATGCCCACTTTTTTTCTTTGTGGACTGAATAGATGGCGAACAACGAATCAGACCATTGAGTCTCACCATAGCCGTGTGTCACGTTCCGTTCTTCAAACAGAGAACGGATGGATACGATGTGTTTGATAATCCTTCGTCATCTTAGATTCAAATGTTGAAAATCTATCCAGGGAGGATTGACTTCTTCTGGTAACAACGACCCCGCTGCCGTCATCCCGGCCTTACCGGTGGGGACGTCGTAAAACACGTGTTGGCTCTCTGGTCTCACGGACCCTTGATTCCAATTATTCTCGTGCATGTTCTTCTCATTAGTATTACCCACGCCTATAGCGGCGTCATTCCCACCCGTCGTCCGTTTCACCAGCTCCACCCGGCTGCTGCTGGCGCTTCCGGGGTACTCGGCATCGAGAGCGCGCTTGGCCTGCGCTGCGTACCCCTCCAGGGCCTCCCGCCGATTTCGGGCGAAGCCTAGTTGTCGGTGCGCTTCTTTCACCGCATTATCTGCCATTTTGGCGGCATTCAGTGCCTGTTTTGTTTTGGACTAATACTTTCTTTCACATCCGTCACGATTTAGTGAGATGTACGCAACGCGACTACCACATGTATTAATTCTTTTCCGACCAAGAACCGGAACTCCGACGTACTGATGACATGAGGAACTCCTTTTTCTAGAATGTTGGGTGCATGACCTTCCATATTACTGCTTGTGATGTACAAAACAATGAATCATTCATGCGCCTTGTTCATGCTGTGCCACGATTTCTCGTTCCAAGCGTCCTTCGCTCGAACGGGCTCCAAAAGTTCCCCGGGCGCTTCGATCCGGCACTTGGGGGCGGTGCCCTCCCCAAAAAGCGACTTGTCGGAACAGTTGTTGCGGTGCATCGGGTGATACATGTCGGACGTCGGCCGTAGCGGCATGAGGGGCTTGCCCCATTGGTCCACCTCGGGAGCGGCCATTTCTTTCAAAATATCTATGCTCAAGTCAGTTCTTTGTGACTATCGGTTTTCCCCCTCTTATAACTAATCGTGATCGTCACACAAAAGCTTTCATGTCATATAAGTATAGTTTAAATATTTCTCCTAATTCTCCGAATCTAATGATTTTCGAAGACCCATCGATTTCACGCTGGATTTGTATTCGGTTCCATCGAGGCCGCGGGGAAATCTAAATGTAAATTGGGAGAGAACTCCGAAAAACTTCACAATAGGCTCTTACGCTGCGACCGCTGCTAGTCATGTCGCGCGGTTGTACAGAAAGATTCTCAAAATAATGTTGTTGATATTAGCATTTATTAGGAACTACGGTTCGTAATTTGATGCTTGTGTTAATATTAGATTCAAAGATGAAGAATTCAGAGGACGGGGTCACGACGCTTTTCACGTCAAACCAATGCTTATAAATATCATGATACGCCGTGACGTGCATTGTCAAAATTGTCGGCCCGCTGACGCTATCCTGATCGTGGTTGTAGCTTGAAGATAATAGGTGCATTCGCCTACAAATGCTGATTTTCAACTATTGATCGGTGAATGCTGCCATTGAGCCAGTTTAATTCAGATAGCTCTGTAGGTAAAAGAAATGAGTTACATACGCCACAAAATTATAAATGATACATGAAAATTTATAATATTATCACTGTCAAAAAAAACTTAATTTTCCATGCGGTAATAATTCCCGCCGCGCGCTGGGTCGCCCCCACGGTTCCAGTCGCGCGGGTTCAGGGGAATGCCCCAAAAGAAGCCCGGCTCGTTGTTTTCCCGGCCGATCCATCCGCCTAACAGACCCACCGTGGCCAAACGATAATAGTAGAAGATGACCCAGCAAATCAAAAACGCGCCCACCCCATAGGCGACATCCCACACTACGGGGCTGCCGTTCTGGGCGGACGGGTGCTCCGCAAAATGCAGGATCTCCATGGTATTTCAAATAGATACGCAAACTAATAGGGCTAATCTTATTGAGAGGATACTACTAATACGTGCTGTTCAATCGGTGCTGTCGGGTGCATATTATACGCTGATATTCATTCCAATCAATTGTTTAAGGTGGCAGAATGACCATGCCACGGAAATGTTTCCCGCCCGGAACGATGCCTGACGAACTACCGGCAAGGTCGACAGCGACGAACAAAATACATCTTTAGATCTTGCGGAATTTGTATACTTAGCACAATATAAAATATAAATTCTTCGTTTCGCATGATATTCTTGCTGACACACTGTAGCGTGACCATTGAACCGACACTATAGTACTGCAACGCTCCTTGTCACCGGCGTGGGTCACGCCCCATGTGGTCTAACATTTCCATCAGCGCGGCGCGGGCTTTGAGTCGCTTTCGGCTTTTGAGTTCCTGCTTCAGCTCCCGCGTCCATTCGTCCACTGGCCCAATACCGGTTTCTTCGAAGCCCAACGCCTCGTGGTCCAGTTCGACGTCCGATCTCACCTCCTGGCTATTGCGGTTCTCGGCGGCCTCGGCGCGTTCCTCACGGGACAAACGCCAGTAGCTCTCTGTCGCCACCGCCTCTTCCATTTTGCGGACCCATTTTTCGCGCTTTTTTTCGGCCTTGGCTTCCTTTTCCTCGGGCGACAGCGACTTTGGGGTTCCGCGGCCGCGGCCCCACGGCTTCACGGCACTGTCGGTAGGCGAGGGTCCCACATCGCCCTGGCTCTGTTCTTTCTTGTAATGGTTCCTTTTGACGTCGGCGTGCTCGCTGATCGGCCGCTCGGCAAGCTGTTGCTTCTTAATTTTTGCAAGCCTTCCTTCACCGTCTTGGGGAGGCAGGTTGACGTGGTGTCGGTGCGGAGAAGCCCGTAGGCCCTGCTGCCGGCTGCGCCGCCAGGCCCGCTTACCGACCACCTGGGCCTCGACTCTGGAATAGGGCGAAACGAAGATCTGCATGGCTGGCCGTTCCCCGGGCTTCATTTTCTTGGTCTTGCTGCGACGCTGCTTGGGAGTAGCAACCTCATCTCCCTCTTGGGGACCGCCAGCTGCTTGCAGGGCTCGTTCGAGGGCGTCCTGGGGGTCCGTCTTCTTTTTGACGACGAAACCAAAACAGCCGAAATATTCTTTTTCCGGGGGCCTTGCTGCTGCAGCGGCAACTCTCTCTTCATGAGCGGCGGCTTTTTTGTTCCGCTTCTGCGGCGCGATTTCTTCGTCGCTAGAGTGCTCCTTCGACTGCATCAACGGCTTCCCAAAGATCTTTGGGCCCTCTCCCCGCTTCTTGGCCTCTTCGTTCTTGATTCGGTCGATTAACATCTTGTTCATCACAGCTTCCGACGGTGGCGGCACAGGGGGGTCGAACACACCGTCCTCCTCTAGCATTTCGCGCACGTCCCTGCGCAGACCGTCCAGCCGCCGCAGCCGCTCCGCCCCCTCCTCGAAATTCTCCAGGTTTTCGGCGGTGGCACGCAGGCGCTCCACGGCCGCGTCCACCGCACGCTGGATCTCCGGGTCAGCCTCCCGCTTCCGTGGCTCGAAGAGCGACTTCGGCTCGATGTCCGAGGCGTCGCTGTCGGACCATGCCGCGGGTTGGTCAGTAAGAGGGGCCTCCTGGGTCTGGCTGCGCTTCTGCCGCCTCTCCCTGCGCCGAAGCAACTTGCGCTCCTGCGCTTCCAGCGCGACCGGCAGGAAAGGGCGAAAGGCGCCGTCGAGGAGGCTCAAATCCGCGCGGCAGTCCAGCCCCATCCGCAAAGTTAGCAAACGCTTCCGCACTTGCTCCCGCGACAGCTGCCGTTCTCCGACCTCCAGCAAATTGTCGCCGCGCGCATTGGTGCCGTCCTGAAAAACAGGCTCCGGAAACACATCAGAGCCCGCCTCACTTTCAACAGCGTTTTCGTCATCAACCTCGTTCTTACCACTTTTTTTGGTCTTCTTCTTGCCTCCCATCAGTTTGAATTGAACTTTCTTTGATCCTTTTTTTCCTTTTGAACGCTCCTCCGCACGCCTAGTTGAGTCGCCCCACGCCTCCCCCGCAAAGAGCGCCGCATCGAGCTTTTCACCAGCGGCCGGCCCAGCCTGGTCGGGGAATTGACTGCTGAGGATGCGCTCCGTCGTCCGGCCCACCTCCACCTCCCGCAGCCACGTGCGCGCGATGTACTCGTCTAGCTGACTGAATTTGTACGCCGCCGGCGGCCCGCCCTCATCCACTTGTTCGACGATGGTCGGGGAACAACTAAGTCTAAGCATAATCTTTTGTGCTTCGCCCCTCCTTTTCCCGTCAGAAGGCCCCTCATCGTACTCGCGGCTCTTCTTTTTTTCGCTTTTCTTTTTCTTCTTGTCCTTTTTATCGGTCCCTCTCGGCGGGTCCGGCTCGGGGTCTTCCGGCGGTGCTATTTCTTCGTCTTCTGGCTCATCTTGCTCTGCCTCCTCCTCTTCCGGCTCGTCTTCTTCGGCCTCCTCCTCTTCCGGCTCGTCTTTGTCCGCCGTGTCTTCTGCTGGTGTTTGCTCGTTCTCCAGTGCCTCTTTCTCCTCCCCTCTTTTGGCTGGGGCCCTCTCTTCCGCCTCTGCTTCCAACGAGTCACGCTCGTTCTCTCCAGCGGGTCGAGCCGCGTCGAGGGCTTGTTCTGCTTCTGCTGTTTTATCCGCCCCGGCCTCTTCTTGTCGCTTCTCCTTGTCTTCTGTTTTCTCTTCCTCCACTTCCTCTTTCGGCATCTTAAGGCTAGGGTCTTCGGTGTCTGCCATGTCAGCGTCTGCCAGGTCGATACCCAGAGCTGCCAGCTCATTGGAAAGGTCCAGGTCGAGGACGTCTTCCTCCCCCTTGCCGCGCTTCTTCTTGGCTTCCGCCATCTCCCGCTCAATCTCTTCGAGTTCTTTTTTTTTGGCTTCCACCGCTGAAAGTACTTTTTTGGGCGCGTCATCCTCGGACTCATCGAACGCCCCAGCCGTTTTCGGCGCCGCTGCCGATTCTTCGTTCTGGTCTGCCTCCTCCTCCTTCGGCGGCTCGCTTGCTGCGCCAAAAAGCGAACTTGCACCCCCGAACAGCCCGGCAATGCCAGCCTGAGCATCTTTTTGCTTCTGAAGCCGCGCGGCCTCCGCCTCCTCCTCTTCCTTCTTGCGTTGCGCCGCGGCCGCTTCCTGCGCTTTTTTTCTGGCGGCTTCTTTGGCGTCCTTCCGCATCTGTTCCTGCGCGCCCATGAAGCCTCGCGTTCGCGCCAGCTCCCGTTGCCGTTCCGCTTCTTGCATCTGGCGCACCTCTTCCGCCTCGCTGCCCCCGGCTTTCTCCGCGTCCGCAGCCGCTTTTTTGCGCCCCTGTTCTTCCAGTTCCTCAACCCAGTCATCGTCGTCCTCGCCCTGGTCCACGTAGCGCCAATCTTCGTCTTCCTGCCCCCACTCCTCTCCCCCACCGGCCGCCGCATACGCGTCCCAGGCCTCCTTCCCCTTTTCCCTTTTTTCTTCCTCGCTCGTCGTGGGTTCGCCGGCCTCTTGCCGCCGCTTCCGCTGAGCCAAACGGTCCTCTAGCGGTTCGTCGCGCACCGCGTCGTACGCGCCCGAATCCACGGCCAGCTTGTGAGGACCACCCCCGGCGCGGCCAGGGCGGCCCGCCGGGCGCCGTGTATCCATGCGCCCGAACTTCTGTAAGTACAGTTCCTCGTTCACGCGCCGATTGAGCCGCTTCTTCCGCTGGTCCTCCCGCACCTCGCGGGAAGCGCGGACACCCGGGTTGCCCGCGGTCTGCGCTTCGTGCTGCTCGCTGAGGAAATTCTGCGCGCTGACCGTACTCGGGAAAAAGTCGGACTGGCCCCCACCGCATCGGCCCCGACCCCACATAAACTGGCCGCGAGGCTCCCGCGACTTCGGCCCGATGGGAACGCTGTCTTTTGTGTTTTTTTTCTACTCATTGTGTCGTTTCGTTTCTATATACATTTTGGATACAATATCTGCGAACCACCTTACAACGTTACAACATACTTTTCTATATAATATGCATACTATTCCCGAAACGCTTCCTGAACAAAAAATAGCTGTTCGTGCACCAATATAATACTACCTGGATTGTCGTAGCCCTTCCGATCCTTCCAGGAAAGGTCCTTGCGTGTCGGAAAGGCGATCTGCATCGGGAACATGGTTCCCGTTGCAGGGTCATAATAATCATCGTCATCATCTTGACGGGGCATGGCCGGGGCGTAACAAGACTTGACTACGCACAAAATCGAATGCAGCGAATGCTAGATACGGAGCCTGTATTGATTACTTGGAAAGCCTAGTGATGCTACTGCATATAGTATACGACTAATAATTTTTTGGTTGGTCCACTACGTAAATCATAATGGATCTGCTGAATCGCATTTGGCCGCTAGGTGCATGCCACTTTGAATGAATACTACTGGTCTGCAGTCAAACTCCACTCTGGTGTACGTTCTGACTGAGGGATGTTGTGCTGATTTTTATCTTCACGTGACTCTACAGTAGACATTGTGTGCACCCGCAGATGACTTGCCCACCTCATGACCCGAAGCCGGGAGCAGATCATCATTTTCGAGGCAATACTTTTCGAGTCACCCCACATACTAATACGGTGTACTACAATTCGACGCATCTGTCCGGTGCTTGCGAGAACGTTCGCGCAGAGAGAAAACTCGGGGCGAACAGATAGGAAAATCACTTGACACATCGGTTCTGCCCG
>Ga0099797_100722_pt1 | contig 20066 bp, 13 predicted proteins | sample Uncmet_Sort48C_1_FD_89871 | JGI IMG/M metagenome (GOLD analysis project Ga0099797, IMG submission 89871) | Marine eukaryotic communities from CALCOFI LINE 67, Pacific Ocean - C012_Sort48C_1 | ecosystem: Environmental > Aquatic > Marine > Oceanic | place: Pacific Ocean: Monterey Bay | collected...
GTCCTCGTCCATTTCGGTAACGGCATTGCCTTGAGCTGCTGCAAGGGCTGCATGTTGTTGTTGTGCAACTGTGTTGGGATTCCGACGAAATGGATGTTTACACTAATGCTGATCTTCTACCACTAACTTGGCGCACCAGGCTGATCACTCCAAACGATGTTCTACCGAGGCCCATGCACAGAGGTCTTTCGCACACAAGGCCATGCCCCTGCGGCTGCTCACCAGCTCTTTCAACCGCTTTCATGAAACGTGGTGGAGGCTGCTTCGTCAAAGGCATCGCTTTTGGTAGCCAAATTGCTCACATACATCCCTACATCACCGCTGTGGCTATGGGAGCACCGGCTACACTACACATACCACAACGACAACTTCGCATGGCGGGCGCTTTGATTGGCAACGCAGTCCCAATACCTCAAGGCCTCAACATCTTGGCACCATTGGCGGCGGTCTTCGATGTGCTCAAGGGGGACACTCCCAAGGATCCCACTGAGGTTATCAATCGTTCGATACACTTGGCCAGACCAGCACAACTTCCAGTCACACTTATGCAACTTGAAGACGCCAGGCATTCGGACACACATGCCTCCAAGAAACAATGCTGCAGGCATCTCTCTTGTCTTCTAGCAGGCCCTTTCAGCCACAACACCAGGGTTGCTGGTCACTTGGAGGACATTGGCACGGTTGGCGACCTCATTCACATCGAGAGAGCCAAGCTCCAGCTTCCCATACACCTTCGACTACACGCCTCGCTCAATGGTCACACTCTCAAGCACGACGATCTACTCTCGCAACTCAAGATTTCCAATGACTCCGTGATTCGTCTGCAAGTCTATCCTCTTAAAGGCGGTAGAGGATGTGCCGGGGTCAACCTTTCTGGAATCGATGCAGTTGGGCGCAAGGAGAATTTGGATCAGATGATGCAAGACTTTGACATACTCGCAGTACAAGAGTCCCACCTTACGCTCTATGGGCAACAGAAATTCCAGGCCACACATGGACACGAATGGTCGATCAACTTTGGCAAAGAGCGCCCACCCAAGGTCCGCAATGTTCCAGCCACCGCCCTTCGCAGTGCCTACATTGCCACGCACGACACTTCAGCCGCCAAAGGTGGAGTTCTCAACTTGGCAAAATTTCCGCAGGCCCTTGTCAACACATCGACGTCTGACGACATTGCCATCCAACTTTACAATACCTCGGCATGGGTGGAAAGCTTTGCACCTCTCACCAAAGCCAAAGTTGGACAGCAGGGCCTTTACCTCGGCAATCTCTACGCCGCACCAGGAGCTGATAACACATCACTTTTCAAGCAAGCTCAGAATGCCATGGTGCGGAACGGCGCCCATGTCCCCTACTTTCTCTTCGGCGATTTCCAATGTGACGTGCGCCATCATCCCGCCTGGATAGATGCGTTCACATCCGGCACCTTGGTCCACATTTCAAGTGCCATTCATGCGGAGGACAATGGTGCACCGACCTTCTGCAACACACTTTCGTGGAACAAGTTTGCCAGCCAACCGGGGGCCACCTGCATTGACCACGTCATTGCCAATCGCAGTGCTATGTGGCTGGTTGAAAAGTTTCATCTTCTTCGCAACCAAACTTTTCCGGGCCATCTACCCACAGCCGTCACTCTATCCATCGAGAACAGCACCCACAAGTCTTGGCAGTGGGTATCGCCACCTCCATATCCCGTTGATGACTATGTTGACCAGGAAACAGATGGCGAGCTGGCAGACTACATTTGGTCTGGCTTCAATGACGACTTTGAATCTCTACTGCAAGATGGCAACACAGAAGCTGCCTGGCAAAACCTCAGCAAAGCCGCCGAGCTCTATCACCGACACAAAGCTGCAGAATGTTCCAACTATGACAGCACTGGCAGCAAGCACTTTCATCGTGGTCAAGCGCCTACCTTTGCTTTCAAAGATATTTGCTCGCCAGTCAAGGATCCAATACTTGGTGCCGCTTTGCAGATTGACACACATTTCATCACAGCAGTCAATCAAGCCTTGGCTATGAGCAAACTGTGCAAATGGTGTGACCTCCACACGTGGCGCCCTTGCGATGTGACACAGTTCAACAATCAATGCAACGGTCTTGTCAAAACCCTAGCTAAGTTGGGTAACAAAATGCCTGAAATGCTTCAAATCAAATTACCTTGTCTTGTAGACGCCAGCAGAATCGATTTGTTTGTGCAAATTCTCACCTTTCATCGTGTTTCGCATCATGTCCATGTTAAGAATGAACGTGTTCGATGCTGGCGTCTCAACATGAGAAGGTCTCTCAAAACGGGGGGTAGGGCTGCATGCCGTTGGATTGCAGCCCTTTCCCAAAAATCCGCCCCAATTGCCTTTCACGACGAAATTAACAACACGGTTACGACTAGTCTTGACGAAATGTTTGAAGAATTGTTCAAAATTTGGACCCCGATTTTCAACACTTTCCGGGATTTGGGCAACCCCCCGACATGGGAGCACTTCAAGGAAGCTTTTGCGGCTTATTTGCCACAGGCACACCAGCCTTTGCTGGACCCACTTTCAGGGGACAAAATGGCAAAAGTTGCCAAAAACATATCTGCCTCACGTGCAGGTGGGCTTGATTCTTGGCGCACTAGGGAGGTTAAAGCTCTGCCCTTACTTTATTTCAACAAATTCGCTAGCCTCATGAGTAGGGTAGAAGCAGGCGCAAAGTGGCCGGACTCTTTTCTGCATGTCCCATTACCTTTCCTTCGCAAGGATGGCAACGGTGCGAAGGATGGTAGGCTCTTGATGCTTTCCTCATCGTGGCAAGCTCTGTGGACAAAACACAGGCATGCTGATCTCTCGGAATGGAGACAGCAATGGCTACCTCCTTCTGCATGTGGTGGCAAACCTCATACTTCTATTAGTGATGTTTACTGGGATGTTCAGTTAGATCTTGAGTACTCATGTATACATAACATGCCCCGCATTGCACTCCTGCTTGACAGGACAAAGTGCTTCGATCGCTTCTCATGGCCAATCATGTTCGACATGCAGAGGCATGCTGGCTGCCCTGAATATATAGTCAGCATGCGTGAGCGTTGGTACTCGGCAGTGCAGCCTCGCTTTAAGCTCCGTGGCTCTTATTCCGCCATTTGTCCACGGACAAATGGCGGTTTTCAAGGCTGCACATTCACAATAGATGATTGCAACCTTCTCATGTGTGTGTGGTCTAGGATGCAAAGCAACGCCACCAATTGCCTGGTCAAAAATTACTTCGACGATTCTACCACGCTTTGTAGCAACGCCCGGGAGGCCAAGTGCCTCCTGGAGGTTGATGAATACTTTGACCAATTGAGCGGGCAATTGGTGAACTTCACCAAGTCAGCTATTGTCACAAATCTAGATGAACAAGATCCCTCACTTGATCTGTTGAGAGTTGGAGACCAACCTCTCGCTGTGCTCCCAGCTGCTAGATTAGTAGGCGCTTCCATTTCGGCCACTTGTGGCGCAAATCACACGCTTCTTGATGCCCGCATTCAAACAGCAGTTGGATACCTTCGCCGTGTTAGGTTTTTTCCAGTTAGTATGTTTGAGAAGGTCGATGCGATCGGGCTCCAAACTGCTGCCAAAGTGAATGTGGGCATGGATGTGAGCTCACCCAGCAAAGCTGCAGCTTCAGATTACAAAAGTGCCTTTAAACAGGCCATCCTACCACCTGGCTGCCGTGCATGGACATGCATGGCCACGCTCAAGGCTCTAGTTATCAAAGCTCATAGGGTAGATTTGGATGCTCTTCAGGCCATTGCGGCGGTAAAATCTGCTGCAAAAGCTTTGCGTACTTCCCAGGACAATGCTGGCAAGTGGCTCGATCTCTTCAATGCTCAAGGAATGCATTCTTACAACTCAGGACTCATTTGCACTTTTCGTCAAGTCATCCGTTCCATCAAGTGGAAATGGGTATCGCCCTTTGTGGTTAGAAATGATTTGGGCTGGGAATTCAGCCTCACGCACTCACCGCTCTCACAACTAGGCCACTTTCTCAGGGACAGTTTGCGTAGGTTCTGGTTGCGCAAAGTCAACAAGCAGCGCCCTGATATGTTCGGGCTGGCTCAACATGCTGCTGGTGTTGACATTGATGCCACATGTCGCATTATCCGTAATAAATGTAGTAGCACGTTCAGCCCCCTTAGCAGGGTTTATCTTTGTAACTATCTTACGGGGAGCATACATACCCAACACAGAATGGTCGAAGCGGGTTTCGTGCCTGACAAAAACCCGCTTTGCCCATACTGTGATCAAGAAATCGAGGACACCCTCCACATCCTCTTTCGCTGCCCTTGCTGGGAGGAGCAGCGGCAAGAGTTCAGAGCCAAAAGTAGGACTAGTGACCTGGATGTTCCGCCCTGCACCCTTGCTGCAGGCATAATGCTGCAGGAGCAAGAACTGCTCGATGCTTTTCATGAGCAAGTTTTAAATCAAGTCAATCATACTTTTGTCAAGTACACCGGTAGTCAGCATCCTAGCGAAACTTACAAATATATAAACAACCAGCCATGGCTGCTTGTGGGCACAGATGGCTCAGGGCTCTTCGCCAATCATTCGCTGCTAGCCAGAGCAGGAGCCGGAGTCTTTGTAGGCACAGGCCATCCGGCCAATTGCATGTTTCCTGTACGGCAGTGGCCGCAGAGTTCGCAGCGAGGCGAAGTCTCGGCCTTGCTTGCTCTCCTTCAGATTCTGTGGCACCGCACTCTTGTGTACACAGATAGCGATTATGTTTGCCAGTTCGCTCTCTCTATTATCAACAACAACGGCAAAATGCCGGATCAGCACAACATAGACAATTGCGCCCATTACGACCTCTGGTCGGAAATCGCTGTGTTGATCGAATCTCACTTAGACAGCTTTCTCATTGTTTGGCACCCGAGTCATCTCGAGGGTGAGGACATAGCCAATCTAGGAGACCCTGTAGCAGCCAGACTCAATCAAGGAGCCGACTTGCTTGCAGGCGCTGCAGCCAAAATCCATCTTCCGTCTAGGCAGCTTATCTCTCGTGCGTTACGTCGTATCGTTTTCGCGGATTTGCTGCAGCGCATGTGTGTAAGTGTTTTGGGAGCACGCAAAGAGGCCAAGCCACTTGCGCATAGGACTCTCTCGGGCATTGAAAATCAAAATACTGATGCCCTCATGGGCGATTATATATTCACTGCAGACTCTCACATCGACATACCCTCTGATGATGAGGATCTTCCGATCAGTTGCTTGCCCCCCGCCGTAGGCGGTTCTTTGGCCAGCTCAGCATCTAGTGTTCAGTTGGCAGCTGATAGTACTTCTACTGATCTGCCTGCCCACTCCTTTGACGGAGCTTTGGTCGTGCAACCTTGCGCTGTTGTGCCAGCCCAGCTCACAGAGCCTTTGGTAGTGCATCATCCTTCTCTAGTTTATTCTGCTGTGCCAGCCCACTCCGGTTCCGGGGCTTTGGTTATGCACTCTACTTGCAATCTTTCTCCTGCTGTGCCTGCCCACTCCCGCTCGGGGGCTTTGGTTGTGCACTCTACTTGTAATCCTTCTTTAGCTGTGCCTGCCCACTCCCGTTCGGGGGCTTTGGTTGTGCACTCTGATTCTGATTAGCCTTTCTTTCCGATGTGACTTGGCACCAGTACTCGTTGCATTCAGTCGTTGGTCATTAAAAATGTTTGGCACATGATTGCAGAAGACACATAGGTAAAATAGATATTGATATATTCCACACCTTATTTTCCGGTGCCCAGACCCCGGGGGCCCTTTTACATCCCATTATTATGATTTCCCCCACCGAGCTTCTATTGTTTTTTAACCGTTTGCAGGTCCCGGGACTATTCCCAGTGAATTGTATTCGAAAATCCATCGTATTTTGTGGTAATCATGCGCCCGGAGCTCCGACGCGATATTTTACGGACACCAAATCCATTTTGAGAGCTTCTTTGGCCAACCCTCGAGGGAGAATACATTTTCGAACAAAAACATTTTCCCAAAACAATCCATGATATACCGTAGGCAATGTAAATAATGCAAGGTTTTGAACTTATTTTGCCGGTCCGTCCGTCGAATTTGCTTCAGGAGTTGCGCGAAATAGTCGGATGAGAGATTTAATGGTGCCAAGGACAATTTTGACCCTATACAAATGGGTACTGGGGTGGGGAATCGCCCTGGAAAGCTCATGGTGCTGGCTGATTTTGTATTTAATTGTGAAACATATTTATTGTATGTGATTTGTATGGTGTGGTAAAGTTCTTGCAATATCAAATATACCTACCATATGAGGTGATGACGAGGCTCGACGCTAAAGAGCTTTGTCGAGAAGCACGCCTCCGGCCAAATGGAATAAGCAGCCCCCATGTTTCATATCATTCGGCACATGTATCCTATGTGGTCTCATTTCAGGTTTGTCTCTCGCTTCATTGTTGACAGTGCCAAATTTCGTGCCAGCCTTACATCCACAGAACCCGACGATCTTGTCCCCAAAACTAAATTTCTCAGAATTGGCTTTGCCTAGTGGGCAAAATCTTAGTAAGCCACCTCAAATATTTTGAATCAAATAAAAGCCTTCCAACACATGCAAATTTTACTAATTCCTGTATATATGCCCCATTAACCCTCGTGAGTGCCCCTGGTGGCCCTGGGGCCCATGCATAAAATTTGACAAGGTTCCGGAGGCAGAGGGAGATACTGAAGTGGTGCTTTTGACGAGACTGGGCACAAACTGGGTCCATAATCAAGAATTCTCACAATTGCGATTTGATTTATGCACGCAATTTCGAAACGAGTGCCAAACTACCTAGAATCCTTTGGAATGTATCAACAAAATAGTTCGCGGGTTTGGGATGGTCTGGGTTTGGGGGTCTGGGGTTGGAGGTTAAGGTCTTCTGTAGGCTCTGCTTCCCACTGCACGAAATTCGGCAGTTGACAGCCTTCGGTGCCGAAGGTTTCTCGCTCCGCCTTGGCACGGGCGTGAAGGGGTCCATGGCAAAGGCGCGTACCTGCGTGATCAGCTGTGAGCAAAGCATGGTGAAGAGGGTAGAGACAAGGACATTAACAAGGATTACTATATTATAACTGGGTTGTTATAAAGCCTGCATCCAGGCAAGTGCCGTAGAACGCTTTCTAAGCACTAAATTAATGATTTCCAAATCCTGCATATATTCCCTAGTGACTCTTTAAGGGCCCCTGCAGGCCCTGGCACCCCAGTACAAAATTTGGCAAATCAAAGCCTTCGGCGCAGAGGTTTCACCCTCCGCCTTGGCAGAGGCCTAAAGGGGTCCATGGCAAAGACACGAACCTGCCTGGTCAACTGTGAGCAGAGCATAGGGAAGAGGATAGTGAAAAGACAAAAAAACATTAACAAGGTTTAGTACCGTAGGCAGTATATATCAATATTGCAAGATTTTAGACCCACCGGTTGATGGACGTAAATGAGCAACACTTGGGCGGTTCACCTCAATTACACATTTTGATCCTGGATAATCAAATATTATGGTGAGAATGTGTTCTCCCCGACGGGCTGGCAAAAGAATTCTCCAACAAAAAAATGGATTGAATAAATTGAACAATGGCCTTGCAATTTCCCACCTGCAAATTCGATGCAAAACCCACCCCAGATGAATTTAAACACGTCCCCGACCTATTTTGAAGGGCCCCGGGGCCGGAAACTAAAGTTTCGGATACCGGGGCCGGAAAGCAAGGTTTCAGGTTTTGATCAATTATATCCATCACCATTATATTCCGGTCCCCCCAGTTGCCGGGAGCCTTATAATCAGGTCCGGCCCGTAATTGCATCGCATTTGCCGCAGGTGTTGCGTAAAATGGTCGAATGAAAGATCTGAGGGCGCCGGGGACAGTTTTGACCCGATCAGAATCGGTGCTGAGGTGGGGGACCGCTCTGGAGACCTCGGTGTGGGGGCTGATGTTGTGTTTTAGACGATATTTTCTGGCCCCCAAACCCCGGGACCCTTATGAATGAGTCCGGCCCACAATTGCCTCGGATGTGGTGCAAGAGCTGAACAAAACTGCCGCATGAGAGTTTTATGGTGACGGGGACAGGTTTGACTAAGCAAAATCGGTACTGGGGTGGGGTACCGCTCTAGAGAGCTCGGGGTCCTCGCCGATTTTGCCAATGTTTATGGGACTTTCAAACATGTGTTGTGTTTGATTGAATGTTTGTGTTATATTTTTAACAGAGGGGTTGTTAGACTTCTTGCAGCTTTTATGTCTACCGTACATAAACTTGCTCATTCTATTTTTTCCTGGGTGAGGTACCGGCCACACACATCCGCTGTAACCACAGCATCAAGCTGTACAATCAGTCAGAGTCCGACCCAGAGCCCCTCTGTTTCCGGATTTGTCTTGTCTTTTCAAGTCGTTTCTGGTCAATATTTGAAATTATGGATCTGGTGGTGGAATTGCATTGGCATTTCTTTGACTTCCTTGGAACTCCTTTGTATTTCTTAGAAATCCTTTGATTATCTCGGATTTGATCAAACCCTTTTTCCCACTCATAGTTTCGCTGTACACACAGACAATAAGTTTGGTGATGAACGAAAAACCTGCAATGTTCCGGTGACCCGAAACAGAAGTAGCTCCGCAACTAAAATGGCCAACATTGGACTTGAATGCTGCACTTTGGCAGTCTGAGAACTGAGGCTCAATTTCCTAAGAAAGCCACCTGTGTATGATATTATCATAATTGAAATTGTAAAAGTATAAGTTGAATAATAGTAGTAGTAGATCCCATACTATAAACATGACAAATACCACCCATGGAGGCTCCTTCTTGAACTCGCACAAGTTCTGATTTTTTATTTTCGCACCGAACAGAAAATGCCATAATGAGAGTTACATGATTCATACTACAACTATGAATTATTTCAGGATTTGGGTGATGGATTTGTATGCAGTGGTCCAGATACCGAATTCTGTCAAACCCCATTCGAGAGGGCCGGGCAGGGGTTGCGTTGGGAGATTTGACATAAAACAAAAACTACAGTAATATCATAAAAATGAATTGCAGTTCATTCGGGTTTGTTTTCCCTCTTCATGAAAATAAAGAGAGAGAGAGAGAGAGAGAGAGAGAGAGAGAGACAGAGAGAGAGAGAGAGAGACAAAAAGAGAAAACGAAAAGGTCATGTCAATTGATTTTGTTTTTTCTCTTTTTCTCTCTCTCCTTTTTTATCTTTCTCTAATGTTTTTTATATGCAGTGGTCCAGATGCCCCAGTTATGTCAAACCCCATTCGAGAGGGCCGGGCAGGGATTGAGTTGGACAATGGTGGCGTGCACTGTTAAGCTCGCACTCTCCTGACCATACTGCCAAAGCGGAGTAGCACACAAGAGGCCTACATCTCTTGCAATTCCAGAGTCTCAAGAGAGACGACAAATCTAGACAGAGTTGCCATGGAAAATCTGTGTTTGATGTAAGTCTTGCTTGCACACATGTGCATGGGGAGCTTTGAGCCTTCTTTCAGTAAATACGTACATAGCTCTATCTCGCTCCCTCTCTCTGCATGTACATATATGCCAGAGACAACACCACGACATGGCAGGGGCCCATGAAGGATTCCAATTGAAACAATGTCACATCTGCCTTGTTCAAGACCCCTATACCAGCAATCGATTTCAAGCCTCTTCCAGGAATATGGCTCAGGGGCCCAACTCCCCACCCCAAAAAACGCAAGCCTGGAATATTTGAGCGTCCAAGGCCAAACAAGGACATACCCACACCATGACCCTCTAATTTGACTGACAACACAAGGGGCTGCGGCCGAAGGTGGCGGCCCCGTGTTTATTCCATTGCATCAGAACATATGGGCATGGTGTTGGCATATCCTTGCTTAGCGTCGGAGGTCCCAACCTATCCGATTTAGTTCCCCAAAATACAAATCGAAGATTGCAAACATCCCAAATCAGAAGCGGTGCATATTCGAGAATTTTGTGCAACAGGGTTATTCTTTGGGGAATTGGGACCCTTAGCCACAACCCTGTCTTCGGTTGCCAAGTAGTCCAAACCCTCTCACACGTCAGACAATTTCTGTTCCTGGATAATTTGCCGAAGAGCTTCAGGGCCCAAACCATCTAAAAAATGGTGGACTTCAGGACTGTGAGCATGTTTTGAGCTTTCCTGAACCACCCCAACCTCTTGGACACTAGATCAAAACGAAATCATAAATAAAAAAGAATGGTGCATACTTGTCCATATTCAGTTAATATTATAAATATATTATAATGGATAAATTACGGTCCGTGTAATTCTGTGTGAACTATACAACGGAAACAACTATACAAAGGCAGAGCCGCATGCCTGGAAAATACAGAACACAGCACCCAGGAAAAAGCTAAGCCACAAAAGAAACTGTGAAGAGCCACAAAAAACGAAGCGCCGAGCCAAGAACCGTCAGAAGCAAAAACAGAAAACGCACCAACCACTGAGGAACTGACGGGCGACCCCAAAATGAGGCCCAGCCGCCGAGCAGGCAAAGACCTCCTATACTGGCAAAGCAGACTAAGGAGAGCCAAGCCCGCCCAAGGGCCAGACCCCAGGGGGCCGACGCGAATTGGGCAAGAGGGCAATCTCACGACGAGAAAAACAGAAAAACGGAGCACACCTCAAGCCGAGAAAAACTGCCATGCTTTATGTCCAAAACTTGAGGTTTGGGCAAAACTCACACAGGGCCATCACTAAATCATTGTAATATTAATCAAAGATTGCCAATTATATAATGCGCGATGGATTTTTTTTGTTTACACATGCATGCGCCAATGAAGCACGTCTGCGCTCACGGCAGCTCCATGTCTTTGCTTATGCCCTGCTATCAAACGCGGCAAGCACACAAGCAAGTTCGCGGCAGCTGAGTTCGACACTGTTTGAACTCAGGCTACCACGGAGAAAAGCGCACGCACTGGAAAAACCACGCGAGTGTACTCGTTACAACTAGTAGCGGTTTGTGTTTGTGAACAAGAGCAAGTTTACTTATGGTACATTATAATATTCGATTCCTAATTAGGGGTTCCATTATGTTGTAGCAATTTGTCGGGTTTTGTGTGAATTCATAGTGTGTGCCAAGGTTGTTTTGTGTAAATATTCGACTTGCGATATCATGCTCCCATCTGATTCGAGGCCTTCCGACTCTTCTGTTTGTGTGTATGTGTGGGATGGCAGAGTTTGGTTCGAAAGTACATTGTCTTACGGGGTCTGTTTCTGGAAGTCTTACAAGGTGTTTGAATAGTGCTTCTTGAGTGTTTCTGATATATGTTTCGAATGTTAAAATGTTTTTGTTCGGAGTGTTTTGCGGGTTCTTGATTAGATTCGCTTGCTGGAAGACTTTATTGTTTGTGTTGCTTCTTTCCACAAATGTGGTTTTGAGATTCAAAATTTTACGTAGACCTTTGAGTTGGAATGTGTTTAAGCGATTCATTAAGTGCTGGGGAAGTTGGGTAACGTTGAGACTGTACACTAGTTTGGAGCGTATAACGGCGTCAAATACTTGAAGTTTCAATTTTGTAGGGCATGTCGTTTTTCCAGAACACTTGTAGTTTATTTAGAATTATGAAACATTCGGTAACTTTTTTACTGACTTCCGATTTGGTGTTGTGTGTGCGAGAAATATTAGCTCCTAGGTAAGGGGTGTTATCCGGAGTTTGTAATTTTGTGCCGTCATCAAAAACTGGGGTGCCCGCTGCGTTATACACCATGGCCACACATTTTCCTTTATTGAAATTTAAACCAAAATATTTGGCATTTACCTCAATTTTATTTATGAGTCTGTTCATGGCGTTTTTGTTGGACGTTCTAAGGGCAGTGTCGTCAGCATATAGAAGTTCAGTGAAATTTATGTGTTCCAATGTACCCCTCGTTAAATTTAGCCCCTCGTGAATATCCCTAAACATAACCGTCATGACAATGAGGAAAAGGTAAGGGGATAATGGACAGCCCTGTCGGATTCCCCTATCTTGTGTTTTCCAGCTACTTTGTTGGTTACCCATTTTCACGGCAAATTTGGGGTGGTTATATAAGTTTTTAATGGCATTTATATGTTTTTCATTCACATTCATTCTGTACAAGGCTTCAATTAGTTTAGGTTGTTCAATTTTGTCAAACGCTTTTTCCCAGTCCAGAAACACTAAAAAACAAAGGGTGTTTGGTGGCTTCGGAATACAAGCCAGGGGAATAACCGTGCTTCTAGCTTTTCTGAATCCATACTGAGTTTCTTGAAGATCGTTATCTATGGCCGCCGCTAGACGTTTCTGTATTAGGGAAGTGTAAATGTTGTATATGGCAGTAAGCAGCGAGATGGGTCTATAGTTTGCTTGGTTTTGGGGGTCACCTTTTTATATATTGATGCAATGTATGCTTCCAATTTTTCCGCCGGGAAGTAGTTGTTATTCCGCCAATAGTTGATAAGTTCGGCCACTTTTCCAAGATTTTCTTCATCCAATCATTTAAAGAATTCCATCGGGATTTCATCCGGCCCTCAGGCGTTGTTTCGTTTGAGAAGTTTAATGAGATTATGGATTTCGGTGACCGAGAAGTTATCCGTGTTATAATGGTTGTTAAGTTTGTTACGTTTGATATGCTGCCTACTTGTCTCGACAGCTTCCCCTGGAACGGGTTGGTTTCCCCATTGGTCTTTTTCTAGGTAGTCGGCCGCCGCTTCTGCTTGTTGTTTAAAGGTGACTAGCTCGCCCTGTCGGTTTTTTCGTTCAAATAGTTTAGCCTTGTGTGTGGTTTTGATAAATTTAATGCCAAGCCATTTGTCTCCTATGTCTAGTTCGTTTTCAGTGATGTTTTTCAGCCCATCGTTCCAGTTTTTGTTAATCATTTTCTTAACTTGTTTGGATGTTGCCTCTGCCGCTTCCTTTTGTCCGTATTGCTGTAGCCAGTGTTTTTGTTTGATCAGTTCGTAAGTTTCTTGGGTAATCCATGGTTTTTTGATTTGGGGGGATTTTTCGGCTAATGTACTTGCCGCCTGCTTAAGAGCCTCATCCATTGCTTTATGCCCGTCCTCATTATTGGTGTTAGTGTTTTCCATGGCCTGTTTAAAGGAGTTGTTGAATGCTTGTTTCGTTGCTTGGCCTATAGTGAGTTCAAACTTGGTTTGTTTGTTTGAGGGCTTTTTGGGTTTGGCGAATTTAACATGAATGGTGCACCAAAGAGAGTAGTGATCGGATCCAGATACCATATCCACATATGTTTCTGCATTTTTGCATATGTTTTTCCAACGTTGTTTAAAAATGAAGTAATCGTATTGGAAAAATGGCCCATATCACCAATTTTCGCCTGTTCTGATGGTGGTGGGAGGTTTAAATGTGCAATAATGTTTTGACTGTTTTCGAAGTGTGCGTTGGCTACCCATAGGTCGTGTTTTTGTAGAAATTTGAAAAATCTGATTCTATTATCTTCCACTTGTGGGCTAATATTGTTTACCTCGTTTTCGTCCGCTTTTAGGAAATGTTCTCCGATATGTTCCGTTAAGTGTTCACTTCTACAAATAATGCGCGCATTAAAATCCCCTCCGATTACCAATATTGCCTCGTTTGGTATATCATTCACAACTTTATCTAGGTCGGTGTAGAAAGTGTCTTTATCGTGTTCAGAGGCCTCTGCTGTTGGTGCATATGCTACCGAAATTCGTTTGTTTATGATAAATATTTGGTCTAGTGCCGGGACTAAAGATTTGTGAATTGCAAAACCAGTACCCCAATGTTCAGTGCTGCTCAATCTGAGGTCTTCCGGGATGGGTGTTTTGGATTCTTTTAATTTACGAATTTTGTCGACCGTTTCTATCGGGACCCCCGTACCGAAATACCAAATGTAATGGTCGGTTTCAACCGCTTTGTTTTGATTGATTTTGGTTTCCTCCAGGAACATAATTGTTATGTGGTTTTCGTGTCCCCAGCTGTCATACATATTTCTTTTGGCCCCATCATTTATACCTCTGACATTAGTCGAACTAAGGTTAAAATGTTTGATAATTTTTAGGGCTTCGGTGAAATTGTGTTTCAACTTAGCGCTTGCATGCTTTTGTAAATTCTTGTATATACGTGGGGGTTGTGCCTGTACATGTGTATCCCTATTATTTTCACCACTTATGTTCGCCAAGGTTGGTTCAGAATTCTCGGGATTTTTAAATTGTTGAGTTTTTATTAAGTTTTTGTAAGTTTGGGCCTTTCTATTTCGCTCGGTTCTGTGTTTGAGCTCCGGAGTTTCCCGGGCCCTAAATGGGCTTTGTAATGCGATTTGTTTCGCCAATCTATGGTTTTTCCGTTGCGTGTTTCGTTTAACTCTTTTTTGTTTCATTCTCCTAGTCCTGGCTTCGGCGGACCGCAGTCCTCTGTTCTTGTTTCGGGCGCGCCCGTTGTAAAAATCCGGATTATAAATGTTAGGAATGGAGTTAGGAACTGAAATTGGTTTGGCAATCTTGTTTTGTTTAGTTCGTTTTGTTTTTATCTTGTTTTGGCGATTATAAGTGGTGTATTTGTACATATATGTATTGCTTTTGTTCGATTCCACTGTCCACACAGAGTGCAGTCGTGGCAAACCCGCATTGCCTCTGGAAGGCCGAGCTGGCCCACAATAAGCCTTTCCACCTAACACTAAAGAGTTATAACACCTAACCTGAGAATCTACAGCATTCGCCAAAATTCGGCGTCTGAATGTTTTTGCAAAGTGGCCAAATGGCGTTTGCGACATACTATTGGCAAGACCGCTGTGCGGTGGGTTTGGATATATATCTGTATATTTGTGTATTTGCTCGGAATTGTATGTTGAATAACCATAAGTATGTATTTGATTTGCTTTAAAAAACCGCTTACAATTCATATTGGATACCATACACTCTGCGTGGCGTGCAACCTAGCGCTTATAACTACTACGCGAGCTACGGGCGTCACTAGATTGTCCTCCATGTCCTTCGTGTCCATGATCCTCATATTGACTGTGTTTGCTCCAACTTTGGTCTTTGCTCCAAGGCTTTGAGTAGGGCTGATCGTTCCAATTGTTCCTGCTGCGGCTGCCTCCTCCTCCTGAATATTTTCCCCAGGCATCTTCCGGTGGTTCCTCCTCTTGCTCCTTCTTAGATGCCTCTGGAACTGCGGCTGGTTTTGGAAGGCCGGCGCCTCGAACTGCTTGTTGATGCGCTTCTCGCCGCTTTTTCTCATCCTCCGTTTCCTCATTGAACCAATCTGCACCCCATGCGTCCTCCTTTGACTGGCTCTTTCCCTTACCTTTGCCACCTCCTCCTTTTCTCCCTTTGCCCTTTTCTTTGCTCTTTCCCTTTCCTTTGCCTCCGCTTTTGTCTGATTTTCCACCACCTTTGCCTTTGCCCTCTTCTTTTTCGGACTTTGACTTTCGAAATTCATGCACCGAACCTTCAAAAGTTGTTTTGACGAAGTGTATTGGCCAAGGGAAGCGGTTCATAACTGCATCTTCCAAGTTTGGCATGGTTTGCCCATCCTCGTTTTGCTCTGCTTCATAATATTCGTCCCATTGCTTCTTGTTACAGAACTTCTCAAAGAAAGCCACTGGAAACTCCTTGCACAAAAGTTCGTAGTGGATCTCGTCTGAGTACACAATGCATGTTCCTGGTCTGTCGTCCCAGTCCACCACCACTGCACAAGACTGCTTGCCATCCTTGTCCTCACCATAAATCAGCTTTTGCGGGAAGGACCAAATTTTGGCGAAGTCCTGCAAACCGTCTGGGTCCCCTTGTGCCTCACAGTAGGAGCCGACCACTGAGAGAACCGTGCGCCAAACCTTTAGTTTGTCCAATCGGGTCTGGGCTTCGAAAGGCTGCACGAAGACTTTGATTTGGTGCTCGTCGTTCCAAACTCCATCACGGCCGAACTTCCGATAAAACTGGCTGAGCCAATACTCCTTGACGGGGCCATTCCTGAACTGAACCAGGCACTCTTTTCCCAGGAATCCGTTCCACTGCCAAGGATTTACATCCACAATGTCCCTTGCTTCGGCACCCAATGACTCAAAGAGGCTTCGACACATCTGTTCCCTCGTAGGTGCATTCATGGCGTTGTCGATGAAACCTTTGACGAACACTTTTGATTTGGCTTCCTTTTCTTGCATTGATCGGACTTGTCGTTCTAGGTATTGGGTGTGTCTCGTGTTGTTGGCAAACATCTCCTCATGGGCAGTGAGTAAACCTTGACAAGCCTTTAACTCGAGAGTCCTTTTGTCGTCGTTTGCATTCACAGCCTCCGCTGAGGCAACTGCTCTGGCAAGGGCTTTCGCTGAGGCCTTCGTGACATGGGGAAGCTGATCACCATGCCTTTGTGCGGGCATCGGGCTTTGATCGGTGAGTTTTTGCTGGGCGAAAGTGTTTTTGTGCTCTTCGTGTCGCCCTTGCCTCGAAATCGATCTCGGTTGTACGGTCCAACTCTTCCTTCGACTCCGTTCCAGCCTCTGCCTCTTTTGTCGCTGCTTGATCGAGGTGCCATTGTTGTGTCACTTCGGAGCCTTCTTTGGTTGCAACCCACAGTCGCCTGGCATGTAGCTGATCGTCTTCGGTCGGAATGACTGCTTCATATTCGGCGGGGTCAAGCGACTGAATTTTGGTTAGCAGAGTGCCAGCCATCATTTCCCTGGTGGCCTTGTCGCCGATGCCCTCGAGCACAACAGTCAGCGGCTTTGCTTCGTCTGCATGTTTGCTCATGTACTTGCTGATCATGGCAAACAAATGCGGTTCCACCGGTACGGAGGAATGAGGATGCTTTGCTGCTGTTTTCGGTGGGGCTGGTGTTCCTTCGATGGTTGCCTCCTCCACATGTGCCCATTCTTCATCGTCACCTTCGCCTTTCCCGACTGGTGTAGCTGGTGTTTCTGTATTGACAGCTTTTTCCCCGTCCATGCTGCTCGCGGCTGCACCACCATCTTGCTGACTGCTTTTGGCTGTGTTTGGTGAGCGTGTTTCTTCTTCGGTGGGAAAAGTTTTTGGTGGCGGCTCTTCTTTCTCGTCCATCGACTCATCTTTCATTCGAAGTTTCTTTGGCGCCGGAAGAATGGGCGTCCCCGGTTCTGGCGGCATGGTGACACCTTAGTGTCCAAATTTGTGCGGTGCCGGCTCCTATGGGGGGAAGCGGGCAGACAAACACGGCACAGCAGGCGGTGCTTATCTAAGCTGTGCAGGCTTGTGCCAAATGCTGCGATGGATTTTAATTATGATTATTTAATGATGTGTATAATTCTCGTTCCCAAGAGACACACTTGTTCTGTGGTGGTTCGGGGAAGTTCACACTGTGAGCATGATCCCTCCGATTTTAAGTTGCTTTAGTTTGAAAGATAACCAACGCAACCATATTTAAACTACCATGCCATAATGTTTGCAACTTGTCCACATCGCTTGGTATAACAATGTTAAGAATGCCAAGCAGCTCATTTCCAAGATTATGCAAATTCAATTGAAGGAAAGAAGTCTGGCGTAGGATGGTGGGAACTATCGTTTGTATGATTCATCTCATCGGTAATTCCTATCCTTTTTTTTATGCCCAAACCCAGTATCGGAGCAAGAAACTGACTGCATGCTTGTCAAAACTGCACCACTGATAGTGTTACCATAGACGAAGCACAAAGTTACCTGTACACACATCTTGGTGAAAATAATCATACTACAAAAAACCTGACTTGAAGCTCGTCTCGACAACATTGTCATTGTAAACTAATAATTAATACTTGAATTTGTAAGTGTGTTACATTTCTCATGGCATTGCACTTTATTTACACTGCACTCGCACTTTATATCCAGAATCATGCAGATTGGTCCCCCAGAACGCCGGTGCAAACGATTTAATTTCCAATTATGTCATACTTGATTTGCAATTTTCCAGAAATGTTTAAATTGCCCTTCTATCGGAAAACATTGTCCCGACTGGAAAAAGGTGGAACAAACTCCGGGAAACACCAGAAACTCCAATGAAACAATCGCAAAGCGTGACGGATGCCACAAATCAGCTACAAACGGTCGAAAATCGTTTACCGGACAATGCATAAACGTGTGACTGAAATTACACAAAAACAAAACCTTCCAAATAGAATGTCCGGAAAACGCTTTGAGATTTCACTTTTTAACTAAGCCCATCTGTAGTGGACAGCCAATCATAAAGTCTTCAGGTGTGGCATAGCGGTAGCCATCCCTTCGAAAGGCTTACCGTGGGACAAAAACATTGATTAAGGTGACTGGCCAATAATAAAAGGAGGTCTACTCTAGGTTCGACGCTTGCAACCTATACTGTCGGCAGTGTAAACACTGCAAGGTTTTGAATCCTGCCTTCCGGTCCCCAGACACCGGGACCCTTATCAACGGTTCCGGCATGCATTTTGGGTTGAACTTACCACAAGTGTTGCGAATAAGAGACACGATGGCACCGGTGACAGTTTGGATCAAATAACAATCTGTATTGGGGTGGGTGGGGGCCACTCAGAAGAGCTCAAGGCGCTGGTCCATTTGGTTTTTGTTGGGGTCTTGAACATATGTATTGTATTTGATTGCATGTTTGATTTGTGTTATATGTTCGACACAGATGCATCATTCGATTTCTGCCGATATTTATAATGCCTACTGTATAATACATGCACGTGCAAGAACTAACTTCCGCTTGATATGTACATACACATCGGCTTGAACACACCCATAACAAACACAAAACCTGTGCCAATCGTCGGACTCGCAATATTTAGAGTCAGTTGTTTGTTGGGTTTTTGCGGAAACATGTTTTCCCCGAAGGGCTGGCCAAACAACCTCCCCAAAATAGGAAAATCCAAAGTATTTGGAACTTATCGTTTACACAATGGTTTTAACAATTTCCACATGCAAGTTCGATGCAACAAACACATTGGATGCATTTAAACATGTCCCCAACCAATTTTGAAATGTTTTTCTGATAATAGAAGGAGAAAGAGAAAAATAAATATATAGCGGAAGTTAATTCTTGCACGTGGGAGTAGTAAAAAAAACACATGTAAGTAGACAGACATACAAACAAGCAAACCGCAATGGCTATCCTGCGGTCAGGGCTGACGTGTAATTCAATTCAAAGTCATTGACCGAGGAGTAAAGTCTTGAAGTCATGCGGTTGACGGAATAAACTAAGCAACACCCTGTGAGAAATATATAGGATTCGCCAGACCTATGGTTTTTCATTGTTTTTATGTGTCCAGGTCCCGGGACTAGTTTCATTCGATTCGTCTCGAGCATCTGCGCTGTTCTAATGAATTTATGCATCCGAAGCTCCGATATGGTATCCAAGCTTGCCCTGGAACAATTCGTTTTTCAGATGTAAAAAACAGAGGAATTCGGCCGGCCACCAAATCTTGACAAACCCACAGTTTCAATCCAAACGAAAAAGACGCGCAACGCTGTCTGGAGCCGGGTACACCAAACATCAGCCCGAAATGATTTCTCTGGACCTATTTCGTGCCCGACAAATGCTTTTGTGGCGAACCACTAGCAAAGCTCCAGAACACCAAAGTGTTGCTTATTGATTCCGTCAGCCGTACTGTATGGTTCTGCAACTAAATCAGATCCACTGGCGCACATTCCAGGTCGTGGACGAGCCATCACCTGCGGGGACACTGCGCCAGCAAGTATGTGTACACAAGATTCGGACAACCCAAGATTGCTCGGACAAGCAAAATAAAATTCAAAACTGATTTCAGGACTTGTGGCCAAATCTTGTTCCGGGAGGACCGGGACATCTTCCATTGGATTCGGGTCGCCGAGACATCGAGTTTAACAAGTGTTTTTGCATCTGTAGCGTCCTTGGCAGTCAGTTTCGTGCCCGAATGCATACTTTAGAACCTTGCTGGAAAAAATAAGTATGCCCGAGCAAGGACGGGAAGAAGAAAGTCGACACGATGCACAATTCAGAAAACAACAAAAAGCGAAGACTGGTCCATCTCAATTTTTCCGGTCTACAGACCCAGGGAGCCTTATAATCAGGTCCGGCCCGCAATCGAATCAAATTTGAGCGAGAAGCTGTGCAAAAAATAGAATGAAAGATTTCATGTTTCCGGGGACGGTTTGACCCGATAAGACCGATAGTGGGGTGTGGGATCGCTCTCGAGA
>Ga0099797_100721_pt1 | contig 20061 bp, 23 predicted proteins | sample Uncmet_Sort48C_1_FD_89871 | JGI IMG/M metagenome (GOLD analysis project Ga0099797, IMG submission 89871) | Marine eukaryotic communities from CALCOFI LINE 67, Pacific Ocean - C012_Sort48C_1 | ecosystem: Environmental > Aquatic > Marine > Oceanic | place: Pacific Ocean: Monterey Bay | collected...
CCATCACATCCTAGCTTTAGGTAGATTGGTAGTGTACGGCAAGTCCCGCGAATTGTACCATAGTTTCAGCCGCGGCTGTGCTAATGGAGTCTGCAATGACCGGTGTGCAGCGAGGAACAAAATTCAGGACAATTAAAGGCAATGGTGTTTTTGTGGGATTTTTTGCGAAAATGTGTTCTCCCCAGAGGGCTGGCCAGAGAACCCCCCCAAATGGATGTTGGCGTCCGTAAAATATCACATCGAAGTTCTGGACGCGTAAATACATCAGAATAGCATGGAATTTCAAGACGAATCCAATGCGACCAGTCCCGGGACCTGAAAGCAGGGAAAAAACACAAACATGTTGTTATTTTCGTTAAATTGCTTAAAACCAGACATCGTTTGGAAGCGCACATAATGTGTTTGGGGTTCCTGTAATAGAATCTGCGTGTAATCAAAACCATCAGATTAGATATACATAATCATATTGCAATATTCATTGAAAGCCCGCGGGAGCCGAGTCGCACACCCGCAGCGGCCTTTTGGTCAGGCCCAAACGCCATTCTAATCCAGTCTCTTTTTAGCTCTTCTTTGGTTCTTCTCAAATCTTCTTGAAAATCAAAGTAATGAGGGGAAGATACGAATGGAAAACAAGGGGAAAAGGTAGATACTGGAGGGGGGGAGGGGGCTACCATATAGCTAGCCCCCCCCTCCAGTATCTACCTCTTTATTGTTCATACTGTCCTGCATACATGAGCCCTGAATGGTATGGGTGAAGCAGGGAAGCCTGGACCCTGCTTCACCCACATAGTCATATTGCAATATTCTTCGAAAGTGCGCAGGGACCGAGTCGCACACCCGCAGGGGTCTTTTTGGTGAGGCCCAAACGCCATTCTAATCCAGTTTCAATGTAACCTAGAAGTTATTTTGCGGCGTGGTGTTAATAGGAAATATATTATGGGACTTTGTTTTTACCCCAAACCCTTCACCCTAAACCCCTAAACCCCAAAGCCCCCACACACCCCAGTTTTGGGAGTTTTTTTTGAGCGTCTTTTGGGGGAAATACATTTTCAAAACATGCACCCCCAAATAATTCGGTCGTTTGTGTTGAGAAAAATCGGTCATTATTTTGCCGTGTGGTCCTGTAGAACCCCCAAATTACCCAGTCTTGCTTGCATCAACTTTTTTGTTTTTCTGGATTCGGGCACGAAACTGATTGCCAAGGACGCTACAGACGCAAAACGACAAATTCGACGTCTCGGCAATTTGAATCCAATGGAAGACATCACGGACCATGATCCGGCAAAACAACGGAAAACAAATTTAAGCTTTATTCTGATTACCACAGCAGTCCTGGTATATATATATATATATATATATATTGCTGCTCTTGTGCACGAGTGAGAGTCCTTGCTGATGCATTGCGCGAGGAGATCATGGTAGATGTGGAGTCGCCGCTATGGGCCCCCTGGGGCCACATGGAACAATTATAAGGGCCCTGCAGGCCCATGGACCAATCATTTGTGCCGCATTGGCCCAGGCATCCAATTGGAACAACAATAAGGTCTGGAACTATTATATGGGTCCCGTCGATAATTTATATACGTATGTGTATATATATTATATATATATATATATATAGAGAGAGAGAGAGAGAGAGAGAGAGACAGAGCGAGAGAGAGGTATTCCAATGCAGTGGGGCCTTGCCCTTTGCAGTGCTGGCTAAGGAGTTGGTATCGGCGGCCGCCGAAGGCGGCCTTGGGGGCCTCGCTGATGCATGGTGCGAGGAGATCGTAGTGGATGTGGAGGCGCCGCCATGGGCCCCCCTGGGACCCCATGGAACAATCATATGGGCCCGCCCGGCCCATGGACCAATCATTTGTGCCGCATTGGCCCAGGCGTCCAATTGGAACAACAATAAGGTCTGGAACTATTATCTGGGTCCCGTCTATAATTTATATACGTATGTGTAATATATATATATATATATAGAGACAGAGCGAGAGAGAGGTATTCCAATGCAGTGGGGCCTTGCCCTTTGCAGTGCTGGCTAAGGAGTCGGTACCGGCGGCCGCCGAAGGCGGCCTTGGGGGCCTTGCTGATGCATTGCGCGAGGAGATCGTAGTGGATGTGGAGGCGCCGCCATGGGCCCACCTGGGACCCCATGGAACAATCATATGGGCCCGCCCGGCCCATGGACCAATCATTTGTGCCGCATTGGCCCAGGCATCCAATTGGAACAACAATAAGGTGTGGACCTATTATATGGGTCCCGTCGATAATTTATATACGTATGTGTATATATATATATATATAGACAGAGCGAGAGAGAGGTATTCCAATGCAGTGGAGCCTTGCCCTTTGCAGTGCTGGCTAAGGAGTTGGTACCGGCGGCCGCCGAAGGCGGCCTTGGGGGCCTTGCTGATGCATTGCGCGAGGAGATCGTAGTGGATGTGGAGGCGCCGCCATGGGCCCCCCTGGGACCCCATGGAACAATCATATGGGCCCGCCCGGCCCATGGACCAATCATGTGGACCGCATTGGCCCAGGTGTCCAACTGGAACAACAATAAGGTCTGGAACTATTATATGGGTCCCGTCGATAATTTATACCGGTATACGTATGTGTATATATATATATATAGAGAGAGAGAGAGAGAGAGAGAGAGAGAGAGAGAGGGAGAGAGAGCGAGAGAGAGGTATTCCAATGCAGTGGGGCCTTGCCCTTTGCAGTGCTGGCTAAGGAGTTGGTCCCGGCGGCCGCCGAAGGCGGCCTTGGAGGCCTTGCTGATGCATTGCGCGAGGAGATCATGGTGGATGTGGAGGCACCGCCGGCACGAGCCACATACCCTAAACCCTAAACCTTAAACCCTCGTGTATGTTCTGCTTTGGTCCCATATTGTATTTTCTGCCGTGTGTTTCTTCAGCTTCCTTGTATATCAAGTTTTGCAGGGCAGACCTTATTTACAAGGCTGAACGTACATCAGCCTTTTCCGCAGCCCTTGCTTATGCTCTCTGGGATGCTATGGAGCCTCAGGTGTTGGAGTGTGCCCCCTTTTGTATTTTCTGCTTTGGCCCCATCTTATATTTTCTGCTTTGGTCCCATATGGGTCCGACTCTTTGGCCGGCTAGGGCCAGGATGCATGGTGGATGTGGAGGCTCCGCTTACACAAGGAACAAAAATCATATTGGGACTCTTTGTAAAAATCGTGCGGTCCCAGGGGCCAAAGCTTGTTGCAATTCTCAATTCAATGATTAGTTATAATGCAATAACACAATTGCTTGTTGCTCGTTGTCTTGCTGTGGTTGCCAAGTTTTTGCTCGGCTGCTCCTCCATGAAGCATTTATGTGAAGACCAGTCAGTGTTCAAGGCAGCCAACTAACATCCTTTCTCATTCAAAGGCCTCACGACCGATTCCACGGAAGAGCATGGTGCGCCGCATATGAGTTTCACGAGCCTATGCCTCCTAAGTAGTTCAGGACCAATTGAGGAAACATCAAGTTGGACAAATAGTTCAAATCCAACATTTCAATCAATTAATTAATTGAAAATGTCGTGTTTTAATTCGTAGTTGTTTTATCCAGAGGCACATCATGCCGTTGTATCGGGGTGTTTGAGTGTAGAGTGGGGGGGTGAGTGGGTGTTTGCTTGGTGTACGTGGGTGGATGATTGCGGATGTGGAGGAAGGAGATCGATTGATGGTTGTGTGTACGGAACTGTGGGTAGGCCAGGAGCTTTGTTTGGGCATTTGCAGTGAAATTCATAGAAGAAACCCCAAAACCCAAATACCCCAAACTGTACCAAATACCCCAGAAGCCGAATTTATGGATGAAGAGATGGTTTACCATTAAATGTACCAAATAATGTTTTCGTTTCTTGTTTCGGGGGTTTCCAGGGCCCGGGCCCGCCCGCCCCCACTCCCCCCCCCAGAATGGTGTGGGTCGCCCGCTGGAACACCAAACCACCAAAACGGATGGACTCATTTATTGGTAAGCCACCGACTTACCAATTAATCGTTTTTGAATGTTTCCGTTTTTGTTGTGTTTCCAGTTCTTGGTCGTGCAGCATGCTCATTGGAGCCAACAAAGTTTTCTACAGTTCAAAGTTTGCAAGTGCCCGGATCTAGGGACCACTTTCTTTATAGATTTCCGGAAAGTGTGCACACAGTGTGCCCCATGGGCCCAATGGCCCTGGGTCCAGGGCCGATGGCTCCATGGGAGGCACTTTGGGCACACTTCGGGCATGCTTCGTGCGCACTTTCTGGAAGTCTACAGAAAAGGCGTTGCCCTTGACATTTACAACATGCAATTCATATTCTTTTCCCACAGTGGCCTTGAGAAAGCACAAACTGTATGTTCACCATCTTATGCGGACATGAGACCATTTCCATTGTATTGGTGTCGAAGGTCTGTCCATGCGTTAAGCATCAATGTGGAGTTTGCTTGCGCGAGGCGCCATTTGTACGGGAATTGTGTGAGTTTTGCTCGGTGAGATGGGGGGACTAAGCCCTGGCTGCTCCTGTACAGATACCCAGAGGGCCAGGGCACACCCCCTTTTTTAACCGGTTTGACAAGCGGTGTCTGTGCAGCCTGTGTTTTCGCTCTCCGGCCAAAGAGCTTGCAGGGGTGCGCCACCCCCAGCATGCCTACGTCATCACATCTGGGCTGCTGGGGATTCTGATTTTCGCATTCTGTGTGGGGTTCACACCAGAATTGCTGTGAGAAAGCTCGGCAGGCAGCGTCCTCGCAGGGTCACCACTGCTGCCATGAGAATCGCCTTGGAGAGGTTGATATAAGGGCTCCACCCTTCGCAGGAATTTGTATTGGTGCACTTGCCTCCTTTCTCCTTCGTCCCCTGACCGTGCAGGGTTTCAGGGATGAAGACGATGAGCCTTGATCGTACAGCCTGACTGCTGAGGCCATTGAGAGCGAGATCGCTGTAGCCAGTGCTGAACCACACACAAAAAAGAGATGGGGGACCATTTGCTATGGGCTTCGGATGCCGACCAGATATATGCCCAGATTGTTGGCGTCCTGGTCTTGCTTAGGCATTAGTTTTTTTTTCGACAAGGTTCCCGATCATCTCAAGTCCCGATGAGGACAAAACGTTGTCCTACTTTTGGGGCCCATGGGCCTTGTGGCCCCAAGGGCACTCGAGCATGAGCCTCATGTGAAATAGGATGGTTCAAACAAAGTCAGTGATAAAAGCAAAAACACACACACCAGTGACAGGGGGGCTAATAAAAACGGAGGCGAAATTTGCAGCCTAGGCGGCCAATTTCGTCGACTTAATCGGGGCCCTAAGGCCGCCATTGGGGTAAAATGCTTTTCAGGCTATGTGAAAACAATGTCTGTAGGAATCCAAGAACATGCTATTGATAACAAATATGTGGTAAAGCAACGAAAGTGAAGATCATCACTTGTTTGCTTCAAGCACATTGCTACAATTCCCGGGCACATAAAAGAGGCTTCGTTTGGAGGAGCCTTATATATGCCCCGCCACTCCGCAATACAAATCGCTCCACAAGAACATGTAGAGAGATGCTGACAAGATACCACGCAGAAAGACAAACACATTTCTCTGAATCAAGAAGAAACATCTGGAAGCGCATTTGGCAAATGTCGGGCCTGAAGAACAGATCATGTCTCCAGGATACGTGGCAAAACGAATGGTACACCACACCACTGCAACCCAGCACGCAGACGTCGGTGGTCAAGAATCCCGGGAACCGAAACGCAACTTGTGACATTTATCGAGATGCGGTACCCAATGAAATCCACAACATACTCATCGAAGTCGAACAGACAATCTTCAAGATTGGATTAGGATTTAGGTGCAGAACAGCCAATGACAATATTGAGTGGCCGAACAGCTATTGAACAATTTTTTAGCTGAATGCCCGAACAGCCGCATAACTCAGGCAAGTGCAAATATAACACAGAGGGACAAGAACATGTCCCTCAATCCAGAAGAACATCTGGAGCTCATTTGCTGGGCACAGGATGACCGGCAGGGAAACTAAATTCCGATCACGGTCACTTGGTGCAATGCCTTTGAGTGAAAACAATGTTTGTAAACAAAACAAGAACATGCAATTGATAACAAATATGTGGTGAAGCAATCAAAGTGAAGAACATCACTCGTTCGCTTCACGCGCAGCCCCCCAAAGCGCGCCGAATTAGAAGTGAGCCAAATTAGAAATGAGCCCTCTGTACATGTCCCGCCATTGCTCGGGCATACTATAAATTTGTTTTTCGACATGGTTTCAAAACATGCATTTGGACACGAAGCTCAACGCCAAGGACGCTACGGAATCAACAACACCGGCAAATTCGACGTCTCCGCGTTTCGAATCCAACGGAAGACGTCCCGGACCAGGATTCGGCCACAAATCCGGAAAGAAATTAGACTTGATCCTAGGTGAAATCGACATTCGTGGTGATTCTCTTCGGGCCTCTTAACACTGCCACATTTTGTGCGAGCCTTAATGCCCAGAGAATGAAAGCTTCATCCCAAATCAGAAAATACAATAACGGATTATACAAAATGGAAAAACGAACAATGTGATGTGTCTTTGTATTTCTTAAGTTTCGATTACAAGGGAAATGCACATGACACACATTGCATTACATGTAATATAAGGGTTGGTTATGTTTTGTTCGTTATTTTATTGCAGGTAATCAAATAGAGGTTGGTGGTGATTTCCGGTGGTGGTTTGAACACTTGCTCTTCGGGCGTCTCAATGCTGCCAATTTTCGTGCGAGCCTGAAATACACAGAATTCGACAAATTCGTCAAAAACTACTTTCTCAGAACGCTTTCTGGGATGTCCCATTGTCCCAGGATAGGGAATAACATAGCAATTAATAACAAATTAAATGAATTTCGGGATTTTTGACTATTGGTCCGTGTGGGACGAGATGGGGGCGTTATGTGGGGAAACATATTCGTACGGGGTCAAATAAGGTTGGATCGACCAGGCCGACCAATGTCGATAGTTTTCATTTTCTGATTTTTTGAATGTCCGATTGTTTTGAAACACATGTTGAGAAAACCACTCAGACAAGCATTTGAGCAACCACATGTGCAAACATGGTGCACTTAAGGTTCGTTTGGTATTTTTCCGGCCCTGGGTCAGTAAACCATATTTTCCGGCCCCGGGTCCAGTCGAAGCAGGCCGGGGGACGTTTTAAATGCATCTGGGGTGTTGTTTGCATCGAATTTGCATGTGTAGGTTAAACATATTGCACACTTGATGAGATCCCAACCTTTTGGGACTTTTAGCATTTTGGGGAGTTCTGTTCCCAGCCCTTCGGGGCGAACATATCGTCGAAAATGCACCCAACTTAAAACAACTTGAGCAAACACATGTGCAAGTTTGGGCCAACGCACCTCCCAGGTCGAAATACGAAACCACAACAGGTTGCGTACCAAATAACTTCCCAAGTCGAAGTATAAAATCACATCAGGTTGCGTGCCAAATAACACCACCGAATTATATAAAAAACAACAATCTCTATACAAAATCATGTTAACTAGTGCTTAACATGTGTATGTACAATATAGATCTAACAGATAATTGTAAGGATCAAAAGATGTTTCTAAAAAGTGTTCTACCCGATGGCCTGACCAAAGACTCCCCCCAAATGGATTCGAACCTTTCGGAAGTTTCCCCGACTTGTTTTGAAAACGTGCTCGAGTTGTTTCGACGGATTTTGAAATTAATTCCGATGGTCAACGATATATATTTATAGACTATATATAATTATTATTCAAAAAATCAAGATCCAATATGTCTCGGTGCTCCGCCCGTTCGACCGCCGTCCGCTGCCCGCTGGACCGCCGCTTTCCGCCGCCTTCCGCCACCGGCCTGCCGCCGGCCCACTTTCGCCGGCCCGCTTTCGCCGGCCGCCGGCTGTGCACCGGCCGGCCGGCCGCCGGCTCGGGGCTCATATGAGCCCCGCGAGGCCCATGGAACAACAATAATGGTCGGAACAAAGTTTATGGGCAAGTTGAGTAGGTAGTTAACAGTTGTATAAGTTCATTTCTTGCAAATACTGCCAATATGCCCTTAGCATCCTAAGTATCCTCGTCGCAGCCTGGTGGTGAGGGTTTAGGGTGTAGGGTTAGGGTTTAGGACTTAGGGGTTTCAGGATTTAGGGTCTAGGGTTTTAGGGTTTAGGGTGGAAGACTTCCGTTACTCGCTCTATGCATATCCATCCTTTGGCAGTGTGTCACTTCCCACTTGGTGGCCTTCCACGTGCGATACATGGCCTTGTGAAGTTGGACCAGACGCCGGACGAGTTCACCTTGCAGAGTCCTTCAAGTTCACTCTTGAAGAGGGTGATCTCTCGCATGCACCACTTGGCCCTATCCCCAGAGCTCTGCACAGCGCTGGGGGAAATCAGGAAACCATACTTCTGTACGTCGAGAAGTATGAGAATGCAGTACAGAGTGGCGGCCACCGAGATGAGGAGGATGAGCTGGAAGCAGGCAACGACAACCACAGCTCGAAATCCTTCTCAGACACGTCAGTCATGCCTGATGGAAGGTTTGCACACAGGGACACAGACAGCGAGCATAGGTCATGTGCAGACCAAGAAGAGGAAGGCAGCTCAGACAATGAGTCAGAAGAGGGTTGTGAGCCCTCCCATGCAGACAGCAGCACTGTGATAAAGAGTGCTGGCTACATCGAGAAGCCGAAGGTGCGGCTACACCGAGAAGCCGAATGCGTTTGCGAAGTTGCTCGAGAAGCATAGCAAATTGCAAGACGAGTGCAAGAAACTTGCGAGTGAATTGCAAGAGGCTCGTGAGGCAGAGGATAAGGAAGCAATCGATAAGATCCTCAAGATGCACATAAAGAGCTTCCTGGAGAAGCAGGCGGCAGCAGATGCTTTCGAAAAGATGAGCAAAGATAGCGCCACAGAGGTTGAGCAAGAACCTCTCTGCCAAGCAGAAGTGAGCGACCAGGCATCGGTGCGACACAAAGTTGCACTATACGAGGCACCAGCAACTTGGAAATGGAATAAGCCAGGTTGAAAGGTGCTTAAATAGTATACATACCTTGCACGTATATAATATCATCCTGTCTTATGGCAGGAAACAGATGTAAATAGATAGGAATACCCCACCAGTTGCGATAGGTTAGCTGCATACTCTTCGGACGAGGCGACCCTATTCGAACATCGTCAAATCAAAAATATCAAAAATAGGGTTTAGGGTCTAGGGTTTAGGGTTTAGGGTTCAGGGTTTAGGGGGTTTAGGGTTTAGGGTGGCGAAGCCGCATGGGTCCCAATAGCGACCTTGCGGGTCCCAATAGTGACCCCGGGTCGCTATTGGGACCCGCGGGGTCGCTATTGGGACCCGTGAAGCCTCGGGGTCGCTATTGGGCCCCGCGGGGTCGCTATTGGGACCCGCGGGGTCGCTATTGGGACCCGCGGGGTCGCTATTGGGACCCGCCACAGCCTCTAAACCAGGGTTTAGGGGTTAAAATCTTCGGTCCAGGGTTTAGGGTTTATGGGTTTAGGGGGTTTAGGGCCTAGGGTCTAGTATCCTAGTCTCAGTCACAAGCTCACAAGCCCGCCTGATGGGTCTTATACCCATGCGCCGCTCATATCAGCCTCCAAAGCCAAAGGCAGTTCTTGCGCAGAAGGCGGACTCTTTGTGGAAGCGAGGGCAGGCGCAGTGACCCGCGTCCACGCATGCATGGGGACACATTATATATACACCACCACCGGGTTAGGGCTATAGGAAGTAATGGAAGGTTGATAGTAAATTATTTCAATTATTAATTTTCGGTAATTTTTCTGATTTTGCCGGCTTGGTAGGCTCCAGTATGGCGCAAAATACTCCCACAGGGTCCACTAAGGTTGTGCCCACCAGGCAAACCCGATTCTGATTTTTTCTGCTTCACCACCACCGGGTTTGGGCCAAGAAAAAAAAGAAAATGGCTGGTGTATAGCATTTCCTGGTGTATATGCAAACTGCCCCAAAATATTGCAGTTTGTATATACACCACCACGGGGGCAGTTTGCATATACACCCCCGCGGTGGTGTATATAGAAGTTGTATTTTGCGGCAGTTTGCATAAACACCAAGAAATGGTATACACCAGCCATTTTCTTATTTTTTCTAGGCCCAAATCCGGTGGTGGTGTATATATATGGTGTCCCTCACGCATGCAATGTATAGGAGAGTCCAGGTTAATTCACCCCAGCTTGTTATAAAAACCATGTCTTTAAAAGTAGCCTTGTCAATACTGTTGACGGTGTTAGTTAGGCCAGACCTGGGCTCTGTTGCAGCTTTACAAGAGGCTTATAACACAGAGTTTTTTTTGTTGTTACCAAAAGGGTCCAGAAAGAAACTAAGAAACAAGCATTGTGGACACTCCACTGGTGCCTGGCGGCGGATCACACGGTCCATGACAAATGCAAAATGATTTTGGCGGCAGAAAGCTCCGCGGGAACGCTCTCGGCCAAGGGTTGAATTATATACAAAGCCATTGGACACGCATATGTAGATATATAGAGAGCAAATGTGCGAATTTGATACTTACAGCAATCCTATACGCATTCTACTTGGGTGTTTGGGTTTTCCATTGTTTTAATATCGGTGTTTTAGATGGTTTGGTACATTCTCCTATTATTGTCATATAGTTTAGCGTATTTCGGGTGTTTTGTTTTTTGTGTTGGATTGTTTGGTCTGTCGTTTTTGCTTTGGATATATATATATATATATATGTATGTAAATATATATATATATATATATATGTATAAATATCTTGTTTGTTAGTGTTCGTTGATTTTCACACTGGTTCTGCAGAGCACCATGCTCCGCGGAGCCAACCAGCCCATTTTAGATGCTTATGTATGTACATATATATATGTACATATATATATATATATATATATATATATATATCGGAGGTTGGGGGGTGAGTCCAACTGGGAAATCGTTTCGTTTCGTCTCGTTCGTTCGTGTGTGCGTGCGCGCGGTCTGGTTGTAAGGTGGAAATCGGATGAAATTGTGGTGGTGCACCCTTCCCTTTTCCCTTTTGAGCGCGGGCGGTTTTCCCTTTTCCCTTGTGAGACCAAGTGAGACCAATTGAGTCCAAGTGAGACCAAGTGAGTCCAAAGTGAGACCGACGAGGCGAAACCGAGTGAGACCGAATGAGACCAATTGAGACCAAATGAGACCACATGGAACCAAATAAGACAAAGTGGGACCATGTGAAGGCAAGTGAAACCAAGTGAAACCAAGTGAAACCAAGAGAGACCAAGTGCGACCAAGCGAATCCAAGCGGAACCGAGTGAAACCAAGTGAGACCAAGTGAGTCACATGAGACCAAGTGAAACCAAGTGAAACTAAATGAGAATAAGTGAAACCGAGTGAAGCCAAGTGAAATCAAGCGAGACTAAGGGAGTGCAGGTGACAACAAGTGTAACCAGGTGAGACCAAGTGAAACCGAGCGCAACCAAGTGAGACCAAGCGAGATTCCCCCCCCCCCTCCCCCCTCCAAACCTCCTATCCAATTTTAGTTGGCTTCATCGGTATATATATAGAGAGAGAGATGAATATGAAAGCAAATAATAAAACACTGCAAATTCGAATACAAAATGACTTCTGGTTGCTCTTGGATTGTATGCGGTGCTCTTGGATCGTTTTGCCCAAAAGCAAACTTCTGAGAATGGGGTTCGCCTGCTGGCAAACTCTTAGTTAAACTCCCGCTTGTACTTCCCACTATTCTAGAGCCTCTTGTCCCTCGACGAAACTTATGGCTAGTTTTCAAAATGCCCATCAAGCATATATGATTTTCGAAACATGTGTTCTCCCCGAGGGGTTGCCAAAATAGTTCCCCCAAATTATAAAAATATCAAAATGTTTGGATTACAGCGGTTCTACAATGGTCTTACTTTTTTTCCACACACAAATTCGATGCAACAAACACCCCAGATGCATCTGAACACGTACCTGTTTTTGAAGGGGCCCAGGGACGGAAAATAGGGCTCAGTCATGTGGCATGTATCGAGGCCCTCCTGTGCTCAACAATGCATTTTTTTCTCCCAATTTGCTTGCACCCGGTCTTGCTTGCAGCTTGCACGTACTTTTTTACTTTTTTTTCGGCTGGATTCCCAAATCTGGATTTGGGCACGAAACTGACCGTCAAAAATGCTACGGACGCCAAAACACCGGCAAATTCGGTGTCTCGGCGAACCGAATCCAATGGACGACGTCGCGGACCAAGATCCGGCCAAAATCCAGGAAAAAAAAGTTAAAACTTTATTTTGCCTACCCGAGCAAGACCGGGTGCATTTAATCATATTCACGTTTATCTAATTCCTGTCCATACCTAAGCATCGTCAGGCGTTGTGCACTTGCAGTTCGCTGGGTGTTTGCATGATTGTTGGAGCGTAGGAATCAATGTAAATTCAAATTGAGGATCACACAGCAAAACCATATTGTTTTCCCCCGCTTGAAAAAACATACCTTGCTTAAGCAATGTTTAATTGCACCCCACCACTGGGTTTAGGGTTTAGATTTTTGGGTTTATTAATGCTTGCATGTGGCCATGAAGTGGGCAGAAAGTACACCTACAAGCCTTGAGAAGACTGGACATATGGGCACGGCGTTGGCACGTTCTTGATTGGCCGTGGGGGCCCTCAAATATTGGCAGGCGTTGTGCACTTGCAGTTCGCTGGGTGTTGGCATGGTTGTTGGATCGTAGAAATCAATGTAAATTGTGTTTGAGTGCACGTAAATGAACATCAACTATAATGTAACTTGAACGTAAATGCGTGTAAATTTAACGTAAATGCACGTAGATGAATGTAAATACAATCCGAGAGATGACAGGCTAGGGCCCCGACTCATGCCACATAAGGGTTCAGGGATGCGGGGCTGGAAAAATATACAACTAGCTTTAAGTTTCGTCGAGGGCTTGACTTCCTCCGAACGGAGATGATCAAACAAGTTAATCCAACTGAACCGTCTGAGCCATCATGGCCCTCGGACTCTGAAGAGGTCTTAATAAACAGCGATTCTTCTGATGATCTTACATCATTAGGAGACATCAGCTCTGAGTAGACATAGCCATCTATTGCCTATTATTTGCGTGTAAAGCCATAAATATATACATATATATAAACGTGTAAAGTTGCCCCCATGACCTTGGTCAATACATGTGGTCCCAGGCCCTTGTTATTGGGTGAGCAGTGAATTCATGTGCTAGAGTAGTATGCCTCATCATATGAGGGCCGCCTTTGGTTGCTCTCGTTAGAGCCATTCTTAATGGTAAGGACATAACCACTGTGAACCCCCCCCAAACCAAAAGTTTCGTCGAGGATTATAGAGCCTCCCATCTCCACTATCAAAAATTTATTTTTTGCTTATACATCCTGTATTAATCTGAATTTGTAGCCTGCGCGCCCCAGCAAGTTGCCTCTGCAGCTCAGCCAGCGGCGCCATGTCGCCTGCGTATAACGGCGCATTCCACATTCGTTTTTTTCGTTGGGGGGGGGGGGGGGGGGTCTACAGGGCCAGGCGGCAAATTATTTTTTTGGGGGGGATAGCACCCCTCTAGAGTATTGGGAGACTTATGCAATAATGCCCAAATGATGCCCCCTTTGTTTTCCTTGTTTTTGGCATTTTGGGCATTCTTGCATGAGCCTCGAAAGGCAAGAATTCAGGCGGGGCAGGTCCTACCCCCCTAAATTCTTTTCCGCCTGGACCTGTAGACCCCCCCAAATTATTGTGAAGTACATTGTTGTAACTTTGAACCCTTCGAGCCTCAGCGAGTTGCCTGTGCAGCTCAGCCAGCGGCGCCAAGTCTCGCCTGCTTCTCCGGAGCAACTTGGCTCCTCTGCATGGCAGACCTGGAGCAAACGAGCAAGAGTTTCCGTGACCTCTGTTCGATGATTGGCCAAAGGCCATGCCAAGAACACAAAGAAAACATAGAAGTAGCATATATTTATACACTGGTGATGGACATAATTAAGCATCAGCTGAATCGTATTTTCCGGCCCCGGATCCCTAAACCCAATTTTTCGGTCTTGGGGCCCTTCAAAATAGGTCGGGGACGTGTTTAATTGATTTGGGGTGTTTTGTGCATCGAATTCGCATGTGGAAATGAGTAAAAATATTGGACAATCGATAAGATGCAAACATTTTCTGATTTTTACCATTTTGGCCAGGCCTTCGGGTAGAACACAGTTTGGAAAAGTGCACCGCAAATCAAAATCTGACCAGGTGATGCTCAAGTACGTCCATCAACCGTATCTTTAAAAACAAATAATATATATATATATATATATATATATATATACATATACTTATGCATACCCTAAACTTGCACGGTGAGTTAAGAGATCCGACAAATCCAGCCAGGGTCTCGAATATCTGCAAAAATATTGGGAAACTGGTTTGGCCCAGTATCTCGGACCATGAATTCATTAAATGTTGGGTGCCGCAGCATCATTGAGCGTCTCGTCGCCTTCGGTGCCACTTTCTCTACATACGTAGTATTACTATTATGCGTTTCGGCGCCTTCGGTACCGTTTCTATCTATATTATTGAGCGTATCGGCACCTTCGGCGCCGTCTCCTATATGTATTATCAAACATCTCGGCGCCTTCGGCACCGTGTTCTATACGTTTCGTTCATTCGTCGACATGCGCGCTTGCCATGCGACATTGGCAAGCGAGAAGAAGTTGGGTCGCTGAGGCTTGGAATTATTATTCAAAACATCTTAGCTGACTGACCCGGTGTATAATTCACTTTAATGAACCCAAGATTGGATTAATAAAGCCCCCTCCCTGGATTAATGACCCCCCCTGGGAGCAGGGGGGTTTATTAATCCGACGGAGGATCTACAAACACGCACATATTCGATATTCAATTGAACAACCGTGGTGGCGGCCGAAGGCCCGCTTTATCATGCTTGACCAAAGGCGTATCAACTATGTGAGTGTTTGTATATCCACCGTCGGATTAATAGGGGGTATATTAAACCGGGAAGAGGGGCTTGTTAACCCAATCGTGGGTTAATTATTGTGAATTATATACCGGGCCAGTCAGATGAGATCTCTTGAGTAGGAAGTCCAAGCCTCAGCGGACCCAAGCAAATTTCACAAATGTTTTTCTTAGCGCTACGCGCACTCCGCCGGGCCAATTAAGAGGGAACAATGTAAATTATATGCATCCGTGCCTCAGGTCTTATAGCTGCGCCATAGATTGTTGGTCTTTGATGTTATTGGATCGGATTTACCGTCCTTTCTTCGTATTAGCTTTATTTGCATCCACACCTTCATGCCTTACGAGTTTGACCTTGAGTCGTCTAGTACCATCAGTCAAACAAGGCTGTTCAGCGAACGAACAATTTGCTTGCAGTTGCCTCTGCAATGGGTTGGATGCACCTGAAAACTATTGCATTTTATAGCTGGCTGAAATTTTATTACAGATTAGTGCATCATTTTAGCTGTTTCTTGAATGGTTTGGGAGTCACTGAGGAATAAGTTTCGCTAACATCAGTAGTCTTGGAGGTCTATGGCGGGCATTGTGTGTTCTAGGCGCCAACAGTGGACTCACAACGGCGACAACCCGGGGCCAAAGCGTGGGAAAGGGTACCTTTTGGGGCTCCTTTTTGACATTTTATTTAGTTCACGATGTTTGTTTTCAATATGTTTTTTGAATGGGAAATGCATGCCCAAGGGGTTCTAAATGAGTGAGTTTGATGTCGTTTTCTTAATTGTTAAAGGAGGAGTTGAAGTAGTGAACATTTAGCCCCCGCCCTGGCGGGAGTGTAATTTAGCACATCCAAAAAGTAAGAAAATCAATATTCGTTGTATTGTTTGTAAGCTTCGTTTCAAGACTTTGGCAGTGCAACTTTTAACGATTTCGAGTTCCGTTTCCGGTGCCAAAACGGCGCTCTCTACACCTTTTTTATAACGCTTAATTTGGAAGTCTCAATGCAAGAAGTCACGGGTAGTTTGAGTAGACCGACCCTCTCGTCCAAAGACCTCCCAGGGAAAGCTTTTTACATGACCAATGACCACTTCTAAGAGACTACTTGGCTAAGTGACACAGTCAACCAGAGACCACTTAGCTAAGTGACACAGTGAACAGAGAAAACCAATTGACCACTTAGCTGAGTGGCACTGTCAAACGGCGAAAGCCCTCTTATCTAACACGCCGTTGGCCACAGGCCCGACGAATTTCACCGAAAGGGTGTTCAGAAAAATGGTCCCGGGCTCATATTCGGTGTACCCGGCTCCAAATGGTGTTGTGCGTCTTTTTCGTTTCGACTGGAATTCTGGGCGTGTGAAGATTTTGGTGACCGGACGAACCCAGCAGTTTCACGGGCCAATACGAGTTGGCCCAGGACAAGTTTGAATGATGTACAACTGTTGAGAGCAACAATTATTACTAGAACTAGTTTCTGCTGTACTCCCATGTCAAAGCACCAAATCCCACGCCACATTTATTCACTAGTTATTTACATTTTTCTCAAAGGATTGGCATATATTTCTGGGAGGGTGTGGCTTCAATTTGACCGGCAACCGTAAGATCCCTGTAGGCTTCGACTAGGTGAAGAATCCGATGGGAGACATTCCGGAGGATTCCCCCCAAAACCTTGCACGAAAATCAAGTTTGCTTGCCCGAGCAATCCTGGTATAACTGCTTTGCTTATCTATTTCCTATGTTCCTTTTATGCCTCGGGCCCCCCGCATGTGCTGCTCTTGGAGCGTCTAGGCGGAGCTCGGCAAGATGCAGCAGGATCGGAAGGAGGTGGCCAGCAGCATCGCTGAGCTGCAGAGGCGCCAGGACGTTGCAGCGCGTGGGGGTTGGCCATGGGACCATATTTGCATGTTTTGCGTAATAGGAAATATAATTCTGCATGTTTTTTGCATATATAGCTATATGGTGAGCAATGGCGTTTTTCTTGTGTGTATAGCTATGTGGTTCGGACAATTAGAAATTAACTGAATCAGAAATGAGATCTCTGTAAATATGGTCTTGACCCATCTTGTTGTTCCGACGCGTGATCTGCTGGTTCCGCCAGCCGCCGCCAGCCCGCCGCCTGCCCGCCTATATAGTGAGCATCGCTGAGCTGCAGAGGCGCCAGGACGTTGCAGTGCGGGGGGGTTGGCCGTGGGACCATATTTGCATGTTTTCCGCAATAGGAGATATAATTCTGCGTGTTTTTTTGTAATTATATATAGCTATATGGTGAGCAATGGCGTTTTTCTTTCATATATACGGGAAGATACCTATACTTGGGACCCAAAAGATATACACCACCACCGGGCTTGGGCTTAGAAAAAATAGGGAAATGGCTGGTGTGGACGATTTGGTGGTGTATTTGCAAACTGCTGTAAAATACAACACTTTCTATACACCACCCCGGGGGCGCGAAGCGCCCCCGGGGTGGTGTATATACAAACTGCTGTACTTTACAGCAGTTTGCATATACACCACCAAATGGTCCACACCAGCCATTTCCCTATTTTTTCTAGGCCCGAACCCGGTGGTGGTGTATATCTTTGGGGTCCCTATATATGGTTTGAATAATTAGAAATGAACTGAATCAGAAATTAGTGCTCTGTAAATATGGTCTTGACCCATCTTGTTGTTCCGACGCGTGTGCTGCTGGTTCCGCCAGCCGCCGCCAGCCCGCCGCCTGCCCGCCTTTCGTTCGCCCACCGCCTGGCCGCCGCCTGCCCGCCTTCCGTTCCTCGCCCGCCTTCCGATCCTGGCGACCTATAATTGCCGCAATAGGAAATATAATATTTGCATGTCTTCATATAGATTATAATAGGGGATATTTTTCGTTGTTATATCTGCAATTATTGGTACGAAGTTGGTACGAAGTTTGACGATTGAAGTACGACATTTGACGAGAACTTGGTACGAAATACATTCCCGAAGTGATGAAATACAGACCTATATGACCAAATACAGGTCTATATTTAATCAATTCGGGATTGTATTTCGTACCAAGTTCGTCACCTTTCGTACCACAATCGTCAAACTTCGTGCCAATATTTGAGAAGAGAATGACGGACAAGGTCCCCATGATATTCCATATAATATTTCCGCAATAGGAACTAGAGTTTTTGTATTATTCGTGGTTTGGTTCCATGGGTCTGTGTAAAAATGTGTAAAACATGGCAGGGATCCAAACCAAACGTAAAAAAACATTCGTCAAAACAAACTTATCCGTTTTGGAACAGGGGGTCTCATGGGCCCATGTTCCAACAACCTGTGTTTCCCCCAAACACGTTTTTGGAACATGGTGCGTCTCGGGGGCCCATGTTCCCCAAACGTGTGTTTTGTGAAAACACGTTTTTGGAACATCGGCCCATGACCCCCCATGTTACCAAACACACATTTTTTTGGTGAAATCACATTTGATTTGCGAAGCGCCAGTGCATGGGGTTGGTTTACAGACCAGACCCAGGAAAAAACATTCTAAATATGATTGAAGAATCATATACTGGAGTGAATATTCCCGGACCCCTACACCCAATTGTTCGGTCCCGGTGTCGGTCCACAGACCCCGGGACCCGGATAATCAGGTCCGGCCCACCGTTCTGTCGAAGTCCACACCAGTTATATAATCGCAAAGCCAGCCTACCATAACAAATATTTCACCAGATCATAATATCTGAATTCGCAAGCGTTATTTTTGTATACACCATTGGCCAATATTGTTGTTCCGAATAATGTTCTGGTGTTTAGGTCGTCCGCCCGCTGCCCGCTGCCAGACGTCCGCTGCCGCCTGTCCGCCTGCCGTCCGCCCGCCTGGACCCAATGGGTCGCATGGGCCACGGGCCCCATAGAACAATTAATTGGGCCGCATGGGCACCACAGGGCCCCTGGAGCAACAGTAATGGCCGGAACAAGTTATATAGGCGAGCTGTTTGGTTCGATTGTGTGTTCATTCATTGTTTGTCCGACTCGATTGTTCGATTTCATTGTTGTTGGTTCGATTCAAAGGTAGTTGATCTGACACGCCCCGGGCAGAGGCCCGGCGAACACCTATAGGGGCCCCTGTGTGACTCCATTGAAAACAAACATATAGAACTAATAATAAATTGGGTGCCGAGCCATACATTGGGACCCCAAAGATATACACCACCACCGGGTTTGGGCTTAGAAACAATAGGGAAATGGCTGGTGTGGGCCATTTGGCGGTGTATATACAAACTGCTGTATTTTACAGCAGTTTGCATATACACCACCAAAAGGTCTACACCAGCCATATCCTTATTTTTTCTAGGCCCAAACCCGGTGGTGGTGTATATCTGTGGGGTCCCAAATACAGATACAAACGTAGAAAAACTTCAAATAGTACCAGATTGGATGGAAGACTGGCATGTTCAAGGCAATAACAAAGCAGTTGAAATGGCAGGCATAGCGGCCGTCTCACACAGACTCCCTTTAGCAACAGCTAAAGCGTCTACAAGAACAAAAAAAAAACTAGACTTGATTCAGAAGATAAGCCTAGCAGTAACCAAGTTACTTCCCCAAAGAAAACCTAATAAAACCATGATCGACAACATAGAAATTTAATTAATATATAAAGGCAAAGTAATGCGTAAAATAACGAAATCAACACATACATGTATAATGAAAAGCAGAAGGGTACACTGTACAGCATGCAATGCCAACATATCCGTGCATGCAGAACACCTACATGACTCATTGCGATCATCCTGCTTTCCCCAGATCAGAGCACCGCTTTTGCTATAGGCACCCCACACATACACCGGTCCCATAACATACAAATATAAGGTGGGTTTTTCCTATCCTTTTCTTGTGGAGCAACAGCCAGAAATAAACTAGTAGAACGTATTTTCCCTTGCGCGCCACCCCCACAGCGGCACTGCCGTACAATTTAGAAGCATATGAAAATGGTACCAGATTTCCACAGCTTTCCCAGCATGGCCATATAGGGAACTATAACTTGAGGACCAGATTGTTGTAAGTAATCTTCAACCCCAAATAGATTTCTTTGACAAAGCATATAAGCCTCACAATGAGGACACCCCATCCAGTGAGTCGGGTTCAGAGCCCGAGCTCTCAT
>Ga0099797_100723_pt1 | contig 20049 bp, 11 predicted proteins | sample Uncmet_Sort48C_1_FD_89871 | JGI IMG/M metagenome (GOLD analysis project Ga0099797, IMG submission 89871) | Marine eukaryotic communities from CALCOFI LINE 67, Pacific Ocean - C012_Sort48C_1 | ecosystem: Environmental > Aquatic > Marine > Oceanic | place: Pacific Ocean: Monterey Bay | collected...
CAAGCACTATGTCGCCACAACAGAAGACTGAGACAGTTCCGGACAAAGACAAGAAGCTTGCGCCCTTGATTTTTCTGACGCCCGAGACGCCTTCTCTCATACCAGATACTATGGAGATGTTGAACAGCCTGAACTCCTCTAGAGGCTCTAGGAGAAACCTACATAGAAACAGGAACGTTTCTAAGACTAATCATAACAGAAACGCTTCTCAAACTAAAGCCTTAAAGAAATTGAAAAAAGAAAAAGAAAAGGTCTTGAAAGATCCCGGCCTGCTTCCAGAAGGAGACTGGGATAACAGGAGAATCCTGAAAACATGGATAGAAAAAGGCCCTGATGGCAAAATGCGGAAATATATTCGATACGTCCACAGAAGTTCATCATACGGCAGGCGCAGATCTAGCGTTAATAATGGTGGCAACAATGATGGAAATGACAATGACGGCAACACAAACAATGCTGAATCGTCCAGCTCGAATATCAATGGGACTGATCATAGCGGTGTAAAAAGACGGCGCAAAAGGGCCCACAGAAGGGAGAGCCTTGCTAGGCTCCAATCTGCGGCTGACAGTCTTTTTGATGAGCCCAATGGCAACGACTCTGAGAATAATGCGAATAATGTGAATAACAGCAATAATATGACTCTCAGAAGAATCAAAAGAAGAAGAAGAGATCTGTCAAGCGGACTTAGTAGAAATTCAAATGAAACTACGACTCCTCTGAGAGGCACTACTACGATTCCCCCTCTGAGAAGTAGAACCAGAAGACATAGAAGATGGACCAACGGCACTATCCTCAAATCCTACAACAAATCCGACGGCGAGGCATCCAACTATTTTCTGACCATCACAAAGTTCTCAAATGGCACGACGAAGACAATCTACAGACTACACGATCACAATAAGACTGTTATACACGGCAGAAAACAGAATGTATGGCGGTGTATGGGGAAAAAAGAAAACAAAACATGTCACTTTGTCCAGCCTTGGGAAGTAAGCAGGGGCAATTATGTTATAGTCAGTAGGCCTCGAAAAGGCCCATCAAATTTGATTGATGTTCCATTGTTTTCGAATCCTTTGTTCTAGAATTCAATTTCTAGTAGGCTCTTCTAGATTTTTTTAGAATTATTCTGAGTCCAGATAATTTTCAGAGAGAGAGAGAGGAAACTTGGGATATTGAGAAGTCTTTTTTCCTCACAGGAAAAGGAGGAAGAGCCAGAAACTTGTCTGAAAGATAATTTTCGAAAGTTAACTTTTGGATCAGTGAGAGCATTTCGATCAGAGATGAGTTCGCAGGGGGGCAACAGGATCCGAGATGAGTTCGCAGGGGGGGGGCAAAAGAGTTTCGGGAGTTTCGGATCATTGGCCATATCATAGTACCGTGTACGGATCATAGATGACAAAGTACAAATCATAATCATACTTGATCCCTCGTAATCATAGGCAACACGCAAGAAATTCCACCATTTGCATAAAGAGTTCCAGCATTCGCATTACTAAGCTCCAGCACTGTTCACGAAAATTTGAGTGCATTCCTGTAAGCGTGATTTGACTGCATTCGCCCAGTCATAAAGGGGGGATTGCGGCAGAGCTGATAAGCAACGATTGGGTACGGCTAATATAATCGCTCTGACTGCCCCCCTCACAACGATGCTGTGACTGTCTCGGAAAGACTAGTGTGATGACCAATTTACTTACAGTTTTTCTCCGCGTGTTTCCAGTCATTTGAAGAAACTATTTGAAGTTATCTGTTTCCATTTTATTGACAAACTGAACTGTAACTCAGTAACAGCATGTTAACAAGCGTCACCTTTTTTCGCAGTAGTGGACTAGGCGAAGACTGTTAGCGCGACGAAAGTTCTTCATGTCCGATATCAGACGATGGCCTTGATTCTGGCCCCTAATGTCGTCGATATCCTGGAGATTGAATCACTATCCATACAGTTATCAGATCGGATGCCTATACATATGATTTTTTGCATATAAATTGATATACATTATGACTGACGGTCAAACCCAAGAAATGACAGAAGTTAACTCGATTCGGACCAGATTGTCATTAATGAGCCGACGCTACTGAAGACGTTTGAAGACTAGTTGAAAAAAAAAGCTCAAGCTGCAGTATGTTCGGCGGTCGTTCAGTGTCCCTTCGGTGTTCCTTTGGTTCTTGTTCTGGGCCGTTCACAAGGATATCATTGACATGGCACGGAGCACGAGGCGTTATGAATTTTCTCCATACGATTTATCATGGTTTGCATACGATCTTCGTATATGATTCCCCAATCAGTTGGCTCAGCAGCCCGACGTTTATCCTTCATCCATTGTCACAAAATTTTCCAGGATCAATTGCGAAGACGGTCATTTCGTACAGAGACGAGCGTTTTTCTTACTGAGTTTTTACTTTCCAAGAAAAGATTTTTTGTTTTCGGAGCGATTCATAGCATTCATACTGACATCCACATTCATATCATCATGACGCCACTCATATAAGATATCATCATGGTAGCATTCATATCATCACGACAGCATCGTGATTCATGACAACACTGCAGAAATGGACACGACAAAAGCCACAAGTTACTGAAGTAACAGCAACGAAAATCATTGCAAGCAGAAAGCGATTCCAGTTGCCAACGGAGGAAACTACTATTGCCAACTGAGGAAACAGTATTACCGAGTACAAAATCGCACGAACCGAAGCGGGATCAGAAGTGTTCAGCGCGTTTGGAAATCCCCAGAACTGCAGCGAGAAAGTGTAAATCGAAAGGAAATAAGTGCCCAGAACTTCGAAGAAAACAGGTCATCGCAGGGAAATCCCAGAACAGTAAGAAGGACAACTGTAACAAGGAAAACCATAACAATGTCTCAGACAAGTAAAGTCTTTCTGCTGATCATGTCTCAGACACTGACGCTGCTCATTGGTCTGAACGCAAAGGCAAAAGACTCCTGGTTTTGGAGCACAAGAGCCAGGGCGAAAGAACAACGAAAGCCACTGCGATCACATGTGACCATTAAAAGCGCCGCGAAAGACTTTCATGACTCTTTAGGAGCAATGAACAGATCCTCTTTTCATAAATATCATCCTCACAGACATCGCGCGGCGGAGTTTCAAAAACTCATCTCCACTGCTATGCGGGTCGCTCATGAAGAGTCTATTGATAATTCTAATTCTGATGAAGAGAACCCGGATCCCCAGAACTATGCAGAAGATTCTCAAAATAGTATGGCTCTGAATCAAAAAGATTCTAAAAAAAATTCAGAAAAGAAAATCAAAATCACCGCTAAAACAATTCTCGATAACATTGCGAAAACAGGGGACTACGTGATGCGAGGGAAAGAGCCTGGAATGTTGGAGATGTTGGAAAAATGTGAGATTGTGAAGTTTCATGAGGATATCATGGATCATAAGCCGACTTTGGATAAAAAAACAGGAGAAAGCGTGATGAAGCAATTTCCATTAGAGCGTGACCACTACTCTTCTGAGGCTTTGCAAGAAAAAGCGGGTTACAAAGAGGGCTTTCCAAGCACAGCTCATAGTATTTACACTCACAGTTACAAAGTCACGAATATTCCGATTAAATTCGAAAATTATGCAAATATTCGCTATATGGAGTTGACGGCTACGGTCATGAATGTCAAGGATTTGGCTACCCATTTTAAACAAGAATCAGGCACAAATAAAGGATCAGGCACAAAAAATCAGCCACGGAAATTGTCGGAGGATACCGATTCAGATCAACAAGGAGAAACTAAACAAGGGGAACATAATAGGCACGGGAAGAAGCAGTCAAAAAAAGGAGAACCTAATAGGCGCGGAAAAAGAGAATCAAAAAAAGTAGAGAAAGAGGAAAAAAAAGGAGAGACCGTCAGAGAAGCGAGATTGGCCCACAAAATTACGCAGATAAAATATGCATTGATGAATGGTAAGAGGGAAACTTCGTCAGTGGTCGGGATAATTAACGTTTATACGTTTTCTAGCTGAAATTGTGTCTAGCGGGGCCATCAAACTTGATTGATTTGTCTGGGTTTTTCTGAGTCCAGATATCATTCCCTTAGAGAATCTTTTGGGAACTATTTCCAGACAACGGAAGTCTGAAAGATAATTTTCGAACGTTTTGGTCCATCAGAGCGTATTTCGATTAGAGACGAGCTCACAGGGATACAGCCGAGCTTATCATAGTGCGGATCATTTAGTACGGGTCATAATCGTGAATCGTGTCTAAGTTGAGATCATCATCATCGTTGAGTCATAACGTGGGGGAGTGCAGGAGAGTCGATAAGCAACGATTGAGTTACTCAATAAGTACAGCTTATAAAATCGCTCTGACTGCCGTTACGCCCAAGGAGACGAAAAGTTCAGTGTTCCGCGCGGTATTCTTAACAAATTTACTTACAGTATCAGTCTTTTCCTCATTTTTCATATGCTTTCCATTTACTTGAAAAAAATATTTGAAGTTTTCTGTTTCAAATTGTAGAAGATCGAGAACACCGATAAAGGAGAACCCTACCAGCACTCAAGACTTTGCTTACTACTTAGACACTAGGTAGGCTGTATATGATGATAGCATTGGAATCATGAAGGATATGAATGATTTGGAATGAAAGGAAAGAGATCAAGGATCAGATGCCCATGCTATGTTCAATCACACACAACCTAAACGCAAAGACTCGCAAACACTAAGACGCTTCGCACAGGATTCGCTACCAATCACATAACGCAAATAGAGGAATAGAATGCCTACACTCACATTCTCCCCCGAGATTACGTCACGGATGGTTTGAGCCGTTCCACATATGCGGCCAGCTTATGTGGCTGACTTGTGTCTTATGACTGTGCTGGAGCTTGCTCAAATGAAAACGCCCCCACACTGGATTTACGACCTACGGAATTCAAACTACCGTCTGGGGTCGACCAGAACTATCCTGCTGCACTGCAGCTATCGCTGCTACTCTAGATGGCTACGATCCACCACACAACCGCAACTGTTTTCGACAGTTGGAATTCCTTGGACAACACTCCGCTGACAATACGAATCGAATTCGCACCACCGAAGGAAAATCACGAACGGTAACCAGATCCAGAAGGACCAACTGCATATCGGAAAATTGACTACACCCGTGGAAAACTCACCTGTGACATACCTGTCACTTAATATGGAACAAGATACACAGAAAAACGAAATGGAAAGAATACCCAATAAAACAAAATAAATTATGGAAAATCTACGAGGATACAACATATCCAGTCATAAATGGAAAATCAATGAGATAAATGACGTCAGATTTACGTCCCGCATCCAGGGGAATGGCTTTGCTCATCCATCCGGAACATAGAACTCAATCTATCTCCAGAACAGACGACCGAATGGATGCCAGGCAACTGACTTCGCGAATCAATGACAACCGAGAACGAAGGATGGAGAACTAGAGAGGATCTAATGCCAATGGAAAATGAAAAAGAAAACAGGTAGAGTTACTATTTGGAAAATCTAGGGCATGGAAAATTTTGGAAAATTACAACACAAGAAGAAAACAGAAGGAAAACGGCGAGAACCGCAGTGGCGTTATCTCCACCAGAATCCCGCCACACATGGGAGTTAGGCATTCCGGATTGCCCTCCCCGTGGATCCTGGTATGTGAATCGCTCCACTTCGCGTGTTCCGCTTGCTACGCTATCTGGATTATTGGATGGGATCCCTTGCCGAGTGATGGCCAACCACCCGAACGAGATCGCTCCGCCCCTGGTCCCGCTGTTCATCGTGTGAACGCTTGGGCCATATACGTGGGATATAGGTTTTAGCTGTGCGCATGTCGTCGAGGCTTGACGGACGTGCCGCCTTGGGTGCCGCGCTGCTATGTGCAAACAGCTGGCCCCTGCCCCTTGCGATACCGATACGCATGCCCCCATAGGGCGCCGATCCAGATTTGGAACTGTCGGACACAATCAGCGTGAACCGCTTCGCAACGACTCCAGTCGATGCATCTGATTACCGACAACGTCTCGCCTGGTTTGTCAGTGTGCATTTGAACCGAAGAAATGCGCGAACTCAGAGGCTGCCGATCAGTCGCGTTTGGAAAATAAATTTTGAAAATGTTCGGAGTGATCGCGTCACTCCCCCGGACTTCTGAGTACGGGTTTGGAAAATGAATACTGGAGCGTTGCGATGGGATCGGACGTCACTCCCCCGGACTTGTGACTGCCGATTTGGAACATGGCTTGTCACAGGCCTTGTGAGTGCTTCCGCTCACTTCGCCACTATGGTGGCCATGCTCAATCGGATCCAGCCTTGCGCACCAAGGGGCTTCGGAAAATTGTGACTGTACGCCTGACCGATGGCCGCTCCATAATATGGACTCGCGACGCTTAGGATTGGTCTTGGTCATTGCGCGTTCCTCGAACTACTGACATTATTGGGACTACACGATGGAGGACGGTCTTGGAAAATACAGATGGCATTTGGGAGCGTCGACTTTACTGCCAACTATTAGACTCAACTGTTTAGATTTTCTCTCGTCTCTCCGTGTCCAAAATTTTGTCACTCGATTTCCATACACACGCTATTATGACATCAAACAAGAAACCACAACCAAGACGCCATAATATGACAATATACCGGACGACAGGCATTATGGATTTACTCTGTCGCTCACAGAATGCGTTTCGCAATTCTGTTTGTGCTTTCAATGATCTGAAAGACTTACGCGGATTAGTATTACCGCTGAATCTGCAAAATTCTGAAGGTATCTGGACAGACTTGGAGACAATATCGTGGGCCAGAATGAAACTGGATAGACTTTGCGACTAGCAGTCGCTTTCTGTCAACATGTGAGCTGCTGCAGACGCTATTCGCTGGCCACCGACACCACGACAGGCCGTCGCTTAGGAGTCGAAGCTTTCGCTTTCGCGTTTTTGTTGTAAGTACCCAGCAACTTCGCCAGTTGAAACCGATCGACGTCAAGATCGATTTTTCTGCTAATAAACTCGAAACACTACTCACTGACGTCACCACCGATTTCGCGACTGGCTGTCACGTTGAGATCGGCGCTGTCTTTGCTTTCATGTTCGGCACTGCTATGATGGCAACTACGTTACTCGCGGATTGTCGATTTAAAGATCGACTTCGTCGCTTTCACAAACGTCATGGCAATAAGCATCAGGCTCGTGGCAACGCTTACTGGCCACCGGCTTCACGGTTCGCAATGGCAATCATCGCGTTTAACCGCATGCCAATGTTCTGCAGGGACTCATTGGATTGATCCAATTGGTCTACGCCCCCGACTGCGCGATAGTCTGCCGCTGGCTTTGACGGCTCCCGCCTGCCTTACCAGGGTTTCAGATGACTGGACCGGATTCACGAACGGAACTCCCTGGATTTAACTTTATCCAGTTTGTCTACGCCCCGTGTTCGTGATGATGAAAATTCGTCGCGCTATTCGCGATGCCAGGGCGCATGTTTGGCTCCAGGTTACCTAGTGAATGTAGAAGATCGAGAACACCGATAAAGGAGAACCCTACCAGCACTCAAGACTTTGCTTACTACTTAGACACTAGGTAGGCTGTATATGATGATAGCATTGGAATCATGAAGGATATGAATGATTTGGAATGAAAGGAAAGAGATCAAGGATCAGATGCCCATGCTATGTTCAATCACACACAACCTAAACGCAAAGACTCGCAAACACTAAGACGCTTCGCACAGGATTCGCTACCAATCACATAACGCAAATAGAGGAATAGAATGCCTACACTCACACAAATTTACTTACAAATGTGATTGGTCAGCATAGTGACAAGCGACACACATCGTTTGAGTTTGACGCTAGGTAATAGCCTTTTTTTCGCAGTAGTGTATTAGGCGAAGACTGTTAGCGCGCCGAAAGTTCACAACGTGGTCTTGATTGTGACCCCCTATGACATGATTGAATGGCATCGACACCGTAAAGCATCGGTATCCATCGTGATTTTATCTTGCCGAGACGCTTATTGTTGATCTGTATCGTCGATTGAAATTCGTCGGTAATATCAATCTAAATTCAATATCGTGGCAGTCAGCGGATCCGATGTAAGTATATACATTTGCATACATATTGACGGCGAAACCCAAGAAATCATCTGACAGAAGTTTAAGTTAACTCCATTCGGACCACATTTATGAGTAGACGCTACTGAAGGCATTTGAAATTGAAGAAGAAGCTGCAGTATGCTCAAGGATTGCGATGGTTCAAGTTCAAGCTCATTTTAGGTTCGGTGTTCCTTTGATTCTTTTTCTGGGCCGTTTACAAGGATATCATACGGAGCGCGAGGCCAATCTAAGATCTTCATTGACGTTATGAATTTTATTCATATGATTTATCATGGTTTGCATACTAGATTTTTGCATATAATTTCCCAATCAGTCGGCCCAGCAGCCCGAAGCTTATCCTTCCGCCATAATCATTGTCACAAAATTTCCCAGGATCATTTCCGAAGCCATTTCGTACAGAGAAGATTTCTTTTCTTCCAGGGTTTTTATTTTCTGTCTGAGAAAAGATTTTCAGTTTTCGGAGCGATTCACAGCCTTCATATTGACATCCACACTCATATCGATTCGTCATGGCCGTACTCCTAATGATATCATCACGACATTTTGCAGCACTCATATGATTCGTGATTCATGAGAACAAAAATGGACACGACAAAAGTCACATGTTCACGTTCGTACTGAAGTAACAGCAACGAAAAGCATTGGAAACAGCAAGTGACTACTATTGCAAGCGGAGGAAACTACTATTACAAAGGGAGGAAACTACTATTACAAAGGGAGGAAACTACTTTTGCAAGCGGAGGAAACTGCTGTTGCAAGCGGAGGAAACTTCTGTTGCAAGCGGAGGAAACTGCTGTTGCAAGCGGAGGAAATTACTATAAGCGTCAGCGGAGGAAACAGTGCTACCGAGTACAAAATCGTACGAATCGAAGCGGGATCAAGACCTTGGAAATCCTCAGAACTTAAAAGAAAACAAATAAACGTACGGAAATCCCAGAACAGGAAGAAGGACAACTGTAACAAGGAAACCCATAACAAGGACAATTGTAACAGGTACAACTGTAACAAAGACAACACTCATCACAGTCTCCGATCATGCCTCCAATGATGTCTCAGCCAGTCACAAGTAAAGGCTATTTGCGGCAAATTTTGCTGCGCCAAATTTTGCTGTTCATTTCTGGATTGACAGTTTTCCTAATGTCGGAAATCGGGGCACAAAAGTTTTGGCTGATGAGACCGGACGTAAGGACTAGAGCTAAAGAAAAACGTAAAGAATTACGGCCTTATGTGACCATTGACAGTGCCGCCAAAGATTTTCATGAATCTTTAGGCGAAGTGAAAAAATCCTCGCCGCACAAATATCACCCTCACCGACATCGTGCGGTGGTGTTTCAAAGGGTCATGGCCACTGCTATGCGGATAGCGCATGAACAGTCTCATAATTCTGATGGAAACAAAGAGAACGTCGATCCTCATCAGATTCACGCGAACGCTGCGTCGATAAAAAAAATCACCGCTAAAACTGTTCTCGATACCATTGCGAAAACGGGTGACTATGTGATGCGAGGTAAGGAGCCCGGTATGTTAGAAATATTGGAAAAAATTGAAATCGTGAAACGTCACAGAGATATAACTGACCATCCACCTACAAAAAATTCAAAAGGGAGGAGTGTTTTTAAACAATTTCCATTAAGCCATGAGCATTTTTCTTCGCACGCTTCTTCGCAAGAAGGAGTTGAAGCAGGTCCAGGCTTTCCTGGAAAGAGTACACATGCAACAGATCTACAGGCACGTACAACAGCTCATACAGCGCACAATTACAAAGTCACGAATATTCCGATCAAGTTCGAAAATTATGCAAATATCAGGTATATGGAGTTGACGGCTACGGTGGTGAATGTGAAGGATTTACCTAACCAAGGTCAATCGAACCAACAAGGATCTGAGTCAGGCACTACAAAAGGATCAGGTGCAAAAGGATCGGACTCGGATACAAAAGATCGGAAATTGTCGGAGGATGCAAAAGAAGCGAGACTGAAAGAAACCGTCAAAGAAGCGAGATCGCCCCACAAGATAACTCAGATAAGATATGCACTGATGAATGTTAGGAGGGAGGTTTCGTCAATGATTGGGACGATTAATGTGTATAGTTTTACTTCCTGAAGCGAAATGGTGGCTATCGTGAAATAGTATTTCGTGAAGCGAAAAAATTTGTTATCGTGAAATAGTATTTCGTGAAGCGAAAAAATTTGTTATCGTGAAATAGTACTTCGTGAAGCGAAATCATTTGTTATCGTGAAATAGTACTTCGTGAAGCGAAATCATTTGTTATCGTGAAATAGTACTTCGTGAAGCGAAGTCATTTGTTATCGTGAAATAGTACTTCGTGAAGCGAAATCATTTGTTATCGTGAAATAGTACTTCGTGAAGCGAAATGGTGGCTATCGTGAAATAGTTTTACTTCGTGAAATAGTTTTCTTTAGCTTGAGAAATCTATTTTATCTGTTTGTCTTTTATCTGTTTGGCGAAATCTGTTTGGAGTCATGAAATTTGATATGTTTTCTCTATATAATAGAGTTCATTTGCTCTCATTTGCTCATTTGCTTTCTGTTTTGTTGTTGAGTGAGTCATTTGTTTGGCCTAAAAAAAAATCATGGCTCAAAAAAAACAAACTTGTCATGGATAATTCTGAATCTGAACATAGATCGTGGAGACGCTTTCATTGAATCATCTGAAACGAAGGGTTACAAAGAGAAATAACATAATGATATCTGAATGGGAGTAGTGAGCCTTGCCATAGTCGAGGCTAGCCTTTAGATCGTGGCATGCCCTCCCGTTGTAGACTGTTGCTGTCAAAAAAGAGCAATCACATAAGCAAGATCAGCCACAATAACATAAGCATGAAGTACATCAATCAGCAGGCTGAAAGGCATTGCAAAATGTGCTGAACGCGAGAAAAAAAAATCTGTAACAGGCGTATTGTGCGTCAGAATCATGATTGGCTACACATAAAGACATATGATTCTTACAGGGAAAGATAGTAAAAACGCAAAAATTGCGTGACAGCAAGATAGTAAAAACGTTAATATTTCGGATATAATTTTTCGGATATAATTGTCAGAGAGTGTACAGAGAGAATCAGGGTCTCAGCTGTCAGACCATTTGTCTTACGACAGTCTAAATTTCCTTCAGATGTTCCTGGCTCCAATCTGTTTTTTTTTCTGGAGTCCTTGATTTCTGTTCTGTGAAGTTCTTGAGTCATTCCACGACGCGTATTGATTTCCATTTTGTTCTGTGAAGTTCTTGATTCATTCGACGACGCGCATTGATTTCCATTTTGTTTTGTGAAGTTCTTGACTCATTCCACGACGCGCATTGATTTCAATTTTGTTCTGTGAAGTTCTTGATTCATTCCACGACTTTCAGTTTTGTTCTGTGAAGTTCTTGACTCATTCCACAACGCATATGATTGCTGTAGGTTTGTATAACCGTTTAGTAGATTGTTTTGGCTGCAGAGAGAATCGATTTGGCCCCAGAGAGACCGAGAGCTCGTTTCAAGTCTATCTTATTCCCTTATACCATGATTTGGGAGTCCTGAGTCTTCTTAAGTTTCTTCTACAAATCAGATTTATGCCGAATTTTCTCTCATAATTTTCTCAGGAATTCGATCCGTTTATTTTCATTGCATTCATATCCTCCACATGCATATCTGTCCGATATTATCATCGACGTTAATATCATCGCGACAGCATTCATATCATCGCGACAGCATTCATATCATAACAGCTGTAACATTGGAAAGAGAAAAAGTAGCTGGAGCCTACTAATCCTGACAAGCGGAGGAAACTGCAAACGGAGGAAACTGCAAGCGGAAGAAAACATTTCCGAATACAAAATCGCATCCGAAACTGCATGCGATTCAACTCATTGAGTTTTTTGAATCGGACAAGTCATTGATCAGAAGGCACTGTGTCAGTCGAATCGGACACGTGATCAGAAGTCACTCATTATCGGACAAATCCCGTAACATTGAAGGAAAAAATATCCTCAGCAAATAATTCTCTCAGATCATGTCTCAGAAGGCGGCAAAAAATTTTTTCCGACGGATCATGATGTTGGTGGGGCTATATATTTTTTTCCACCAAATACAGGATGTATTTGGTGATTTTCCACCGTGGCCGCGTATCGATGATGTAAGAACTATCAAAGAAAACCGTAAGGAACTAAAGAAAAAGAAAAATCGTAACAAAGAAAATGTTCTTGCCAAAAAAGACATTGAAACCGCTGCCAAGGATTTCATTGCCTCTTTGGGACAAACGAACGCTAATCGCCCACACAGACACCGCCTGAACGCGCTCGAGAGACTCATCGAGACTGCTATATTTTTGCGGAAGTCAAATTCAGAAGTTCTTGGGTCAGAAAAGTCAGAAGACAAGTCAGAAGAAATTTCCTCGGAGAAGTCGTCACAGAAGTCAGAAACTGTTACAGAAGTTACAGAAACTGTTACAGAGACTGCAGTAAAAGCGAAAACTATTCTTGACAAGACAAAAAAAATCACCGCTAAAACTATTCTCGACAATATTGCGACAGCAGGTGACTATACCATGCAAAGCAAGGAGCCTGGGACGTTGGAAATACTAGAACACCTAGAAATTATGGATTCACAATTTGAAACTGGTGCGGATGATCAAAACAATCAAAAGCCTATTATCATAAAGAAGCGTAGACTTCAGAAGTCGCTAGCTATATATCATACTTACGCTGGTAACGAGAAAGAAAGAAAGACACCAACTGTATATCATACTTATACTGTCACCTACATCCCCATCAGGTTCGAGGTTGACCCCAATGTAATTCCAAATGTAATTCCAAATGATACAAGAAATGATACAAGAAGAGTTACAAGAAAGAAAGAAAGATACAAAAGATACTACATTAGCATGTATTTGGATATCACGGTGCAGGTGGTTTCTTCAGAGAAGTATTCATCTCCCGGGGAATCTCCGCCATACTCTCTGACAGACGAGGAAAACGAACAGTTAGAGGATGAAAAGAAAAAAAATGTCCATACAAGTTCTGAAGAATACGATAAATACGATAAGTTTGTATCTGACAGACAATCTGACAGACAAGAAAAAGGGGACAACGACCAAGAAAAAGGGGACAACCAAGAAAAAGGGGACCAACAAGAAAAAGGGGACGACCAAGAAAAAGGCCCTTTCCAACGAGAGAAAGAAAATCCAGCTCTCAAAGCTCTCAGGCTAGATCAGTTACCCCACAAAATCACGGAAATTAGTTATGAACTCCTAACTTACACGGCAAATGCTCTCCCTCCAAAATCTTTTCCAGCTTTCGGAACGGTTTTATTTCATTAATTTCTTTGTGCCGTTACGAAAAATAAGTTTGTTGTGTAAAATGTATTCATGAAGTGCATTTTAGGTCGAAAGGCATTGGACCTGTAAATTTTACAGTAAAAGTAGGCATTGTTCAATTGTAGCATTATAATTGGGAAAAAAAAATAGATCTGCAGTAACATAGGTATTTGTGTACATTTGTAACATAGTTGGAAAAAAAAAAAAACTGTAACATAGGCATCGCACATCTGTACAAACATAGTTGGAAAAAAAATAGATCTGTAACATAGGCATTGCGCATCATCTTACACATGTGCGCTGTACTGTATCACTGTGCGCAAAGAATCTCGCAACTGTCGCGCGATACTTAAGCAGCGGAGTAAAGAAATTCCCATGCATGTTTAGGGAGAGAATAACTTCTCAGAGAGTTTTAGTTGTCAGACTCGAGTTGCAGAGCTATAGTAGTCAATGATGCCGTTGTGGTGCTGGAGTCAAGAGTTCTCAATGATGCTGGAGTCAAGAGGAGTTCTTGACTCCAATTGGCAATGGAAGTTTGACTCTTCTTGACTGTCACTTCTTGAATCCGCGATGCATAATAAGACATAATAACGATTGCGTTGTAAGTAGGTTTACTCTTTTCATGTTATTTCCATGCATTTTCCATGTATTCCTTATCATGCCTGAGTCCGAAATTGATGCCGGATTGGATAATCCGATGCCGGATTGGAATCTAATCCGAAATCGATGCCGGACAGATTATCGCTTGTGATTCGACTCGTTCTTACCCATTTCCCAGAGGTAAGAACGGTCACGGTCAATCTAACTTGCCGGTCAATGAATGAGCTTTTAAGTCTCTTTCTGATTCAGAATTCTTCAAGAGTTAAAAAAAAGCTTTAGCTTTTCAACGAAAAAAAGTTTTTTTCAAAAAAACCTGTGTGAGAAGTAGTCTGTTCCGGTTCGCAACGGCGCAATGACTCTGTATAACGACGCAATGACTCTGTATAGTAGTGCAATAATATTTCAGCTGAGTGGTGAGAATGTGACTGAGTGGCGACAGTGCAACTGAATGATGAGAGAGTACAGATCGGCGACGTATTGACTGCCATTTGATCGGCGGCTTTAGGAAATTTGCAATTGGACTCATCTCTCCCTTCTCTCTCCAGTCTGTTTGAGTTGAATACTGTTGCTCAAGTCTGTCCGTTTCTGAATCCTGACTCAAGCAGATTGAAAGACTCTCTTCACACAGTCCGAGGGCGTAGCATCGATCACCGCATAAGTCATTCTTTCTCCGCATATTATTTGTTTCTGATCAGTAATATTTTTTTTTCAGTAATATTTCATACTCTCATATTCTGAATAGACATCTCCTAGGCTTGTGAAATTCATACTGTCGTGACAATTGAATTGACTGTGAAAATGACATGCCTCCGTAAAATGACATTCCTCCGTAGCGTTTCCGTCCCCCTGAAAATGACATTATCCGTGATCAGAATCTGCGTGCAATTCGACGTAGAATATGTGGCCCATGCAGAATATGTCGCACTCATCGGCCCGCGTCTTTTCTCAGCTAATGTGGCAAAGAAGGAAGACTCAGAGCATCATACTAGTCAGCCCAAACAGACAATGTTTTGGAATTATAACACTTTCGCAAAAAACATTCAAGGACTGTTTCAAGTTTTGCAGAATTCTTCAGCGTCATCAGGAGTTTCAGCAGTGTCTAAGGACCCCTTAAAGGGGTCGGATCACGGTTCGAGTAAGATTTCACCGCCGTTTCATGCCGACGGGAAAGCTGCCGACGGCCATGCGGTGTTTTTTGGATTTTCCGACCCTTCTATGGAGCATCAGAATCAGACTACTCATCAGAATGATGCCATTCATCGGAATTATAGTCCGTCAACACAGACAGAGAAATCAACTTCCACTTATCACAAGGACACTCATCACAAGGAAATCGAATGGCATGCTATTCTATTGGGTATTCCGAATCCTCGGGGAAGCAACGCAAGAACTGGTCTTGGAAGTAATGATAATACTACTGAAACACCAAGTCAGCCGGCTGGTTTCTCTCAGTTGTGGAGCCCTTTTGCCAGACTGTCAAGCAAGTTTTTGAATTCCGGATTTCCTTTTTTGCCTTCTAGGGGTGAGCCAGTTGCGGAAAATAAGTCTTCTCAGAGTGGGCTGGGCGCAGTTTCTGAAAATATTAAGCCCCAGACTCAGATTCCTAGTAAAGACTAAAGTCACCAGTGACTGAGAGTGATTTAAAGTGTCTGACTGTTTGGAGGCATATGCTACAGGCAGTAGGCTTAGCATGTGAAGAAAGGTTGTGGAAAAAAAGATAAAGGAGGAAATGGGATAAGCAGATAGGAGACTGAGAAAAAAGGCGAGACGAAGTGAGGCAGGAGGAGAGAAGAAAAGAGACGCGATGGGCCGAAGTGGTAACAACTTGCGGCAGGCACAAAAAGACTAGTAAGAATGCTTGTGATCGGTAGAAACAGGCAATTATCTATCTGGAATGATTTTGAGAACAATAGAGATTGACGATGATGATGATGAGAACAATAGAGAATCACGATGACTTTGAGAATTCAGAAAACATTTTTGCGAAATGCAGACAGCCTCGTCCTAACTCCCCGAAGGGAAGTTAGTAGGCTAATATCCAGCTCAATCCGAGCCAACAGACTTCGATTAAGAGCTACGATCCATTTCCTCCGCTAGACCGTTTCATTTACGAATCGCCCTTCCTTCCGTGGGACTGTATAACACAGATCATGAGTACGATTTCAATAAACGAGAACGCATCAGGCTCTTCACAAACGAGCACGCACTAGAATTTGAATTTCAACAAACGGGTACACCAGTGATCGCATTTACATACCAAGAGAAGAGATACACACGATTGCATACAAAGAGAAGATATACACACGATTGCATACAAAGAGACGAGGCACACGCATACAAAGTGTCCGAAGACACATGATCATACTTCTAGAATCTACATGAAAAAGTCTACTTCTAGAATGATTTGTACATGCAAAAACCACATCATTATTGAGTCGAATTTTCCAAATCTTTTGAAATGAAATAGTGCAGTTACTGTTTTCAGAAATGATAAATTACATTATGCCAATACACGCAGTAAGTGCGCGTTTACATGAATCTCAGACTCGACCGGTCAAAATATTTTGCCCGTGTGTTGCCCAGAAATTGATGGATTCCTTGCTTCTATTTCGCAAGATGATTTGGTATTCAATTTCGTACGATTGAAGTAGCAATGTTACCTTGCGCAGTAAGTCAGTTCTTCGTGTTTTCCGAATATTGATTGGCATGATATTGGTGTTCATTAGCAGTTTGGCTGTTGGGAGGGTCTGTACGGTTTGGAACGCAAATCCGTCTGCCAAAAATCCGCCGATTTTTTTTTGTAACAAAAATTTTCCGCCATAATTTCAATTTGGCTCCTTTTATTATAGGTTTTCCAAGTTTTGAGTGGAGTGAGTCAGAGGCAAATTGATTTCGACATTGAGAAGCTGAGGCTGTTTACGAATTTGAGATTTCAATTATCTTGAGATGAAAAAAAGATCACATGTCAGTGAGTCGATCATTTCGAAACTGAATCTCATGATCATTCATTCAGAATCAAGCGTGTTTCGCACAATGATTTATTTTTGTTTCTCACATCAGAGCCATTGGCGCGTAGATTTTTTTTATCAACACCACAGGATGCCAGCCGGGCGTTTTTTTGATATCAACGTCCTGGCGGCGGCATTCTTTTTTTCACAGTTTGTTGATCTAAGTTTGGTCCTAGTAGAAGGAGCTGTTGTCAAGCAAGGAGCTGTCGTCACACAAGGAGCTGTCAATGTCTTTTCCTCAACAAGACACGTGACAAAAACTCAAAAAGCAAACCAGCCTTTCGGTCCGGTCGACCCGCTCCAGGAATTCCCCGACTTCACCGAGACTCCAGAAGCCAAAGAGGAAGATCCGCCCCTCACGACAATCACGACCTATAATGACGAGCTTTCCTCGGCCTACTTGCAGAGGGACGACGTACAATCGGAATGCGATGCGAATCAGGCACATCTCAGGAGCCAGATTGAAGCTTCACATATTCAATTGACATCGTTAGAAGCGAGATTGGCGCAGTTCGCAGGCGATGAAGCGGTTGGGGTCGGCAGACGGGATCGAAATTACCAGATGTTGGAATACGGGGAAAACGACACTCAGAATGGCTCAGCGGAAGAAGTTGCAGACTCTTCTGCGGAAGAGGTTTCAGACTCATCTTCCTGTGCCTCTGATCACATACAAATAATGTCGCAGGCAATCACCCGAAAACAACAGGAATACGCTGAACAAGTGAAAGCTCAGCGGGCGGAGATAGCTTCTCTTTGCGGTGCGGGAAGTTTGGTGGCGACAAAGACTACCACTTCTGTGAGGACAAATCAAAAACACAAAGGCGCGGGGGGATTCTTGAAAAAGACGTCTGAGGTATCTCACCATCACATATCTCACCATCACCAAGAACTGTCTGTGGAGACGATCTCTAAAGCACAGGCGCAGATGCAGACAAAAGCGGCGCAGATGCAGACAAATGCACAAGTACTCCAGCAACAATCTACCCAGTTTAGCACAGCATCAAGCGCCCAGTCCGGCGTCCAAGCCCAGTCCGGCGTCCAATGGTACTCATTTCCAAACGTGAACGGTTTCCCAGATTTGAGCTTCGGGATTTTTTTGCAGAAAAAATTACAGAACACAATCACAGAAGATCGTCAATTTCAGAATTGTCAAGCTCTCCTCGCAGATCTAGACTCCGCGCTCGCGAATTACGCGAACTCATTACACAACCAACACGCTGCTCTGGCACGCCACCAAAAGCTCTGCAAAGACAAAAAGAACTACAGGAAGAAAAAAATGCTTACCAGACAGGCGTTCGTCAGTCAAGCCGAAACTTTGGCTGTGGAGTCGCAAAATTCGCTCAAAGAATTATCTACCGAAAGAGAAGGAATCATTGATGAACTTAAACATTTGAATGAGGCTTTGAAACTCTCGAAAACTCAATGTGAACAGCAGCTTTCGGAGTTATCGGACAGTATCGCGAAATTGAAGGAGGAGCGGAACATTGCGGTAAAGCAGATTGCACAGGCAGCTGCGAGTGGAGGTGATATCTCAAAAGGATTGCCGGAAGGATTTTCGGTAAATTCTGTGATTTCCGATTGTCAATTGTCGGATTGGTCCCTCGATTTCGGCCGTGGCTCGGTAGATGCGCTCACTTTGGCGCAAAACATCGATGATTTCTGTTCATGCGATCCCGAAATTATTGGAAGTCAGCAGAGCAATCATGAACAGAGTAATGGCATCAGAGAGTACACGCTGGTCCGGAAGATTCTGCAGCAGCCAACACCTGTCCTCGGTGTGCCGTGTCCGGAGAGTCCGGAGAAAATGACGAAAATGGGGAAGTGTTTGAATTCATGTGATGGCGAACAACAATCTTCCTCAGAAGATGAAACCACATGTGACCTCTCAGACTGGTCGGACTGGTCGTCCTGTTCGGTTCCTTGTGGCGGAGGAACTCAATCGAAAACACGACAGAAAATTCACGGATCCGAAGAAGCCTGTGGTGGCGAATTGCTGACGGACAGCAGGGAATGTAATGTTGGAGATTGTGAAGAAGAAGATGGAGAAAATGAGAGTGCGAATGGCGAAGAAGGCGTTTCAGAAATTCAAGAAGCAGCAGTTACCGGTGATTGGGATTCGTGCCCTTTAACAGAATGGACGTCATGGTCGGCATGTTCTCAGTCATGTGTTGTGGAGACTCCAAACGTCGCAAGAGCCATCTTTCCCATTGCGATGCAGAGACGGACAATCGATTTAGTGAAACTCGGAATCCAAAGTGACGCTCCTGTGGAGAGTACTGTGGAAGAAAAACAGCTCGGCGTGCACATTTCGGATGATAACGAGCTTACTATTGGTGTTGTGCCATCGCCGACGGCCGATAAAGGAAATGCCGCTACATCGCATTTGAATGCAGATGCTGTCTCGTTTTTTCCGTATTCTTATCACGATCGGCTTCCGGGGGTTTGTCAAGCGGAACTCCTGAAACTCGACAAACCGGGGATGCTGAAAATTCGGGAATGCAATGCGCAAACCTATTGCAAGTCGGAGGACATTTCGTGCGCCGATCGGAAAAGAGACATTCTATTCGTGACGACAACCGATAACTCTGCCAATTCGAATCCAAACAAAATTGATTTGCAGAAACAGATTTTCGGGGAGTTGGGAAAAAAGATCTTGAATGTAGATGGTGAATCTGATGAAGATGCGAAGAAAAAGCTGGAGCAGACGAAAATTTCGGTGATGGCTACGAATCTTCGAAAATCGAATGAAAATGGGAAGAAAAAAGGCGTGATGTTGGCGAAGTCAGATGAGAAAGAAGAAGGAGACTCTGAAAAATTTTCAGACAAATCCGCATTTGAATCTTCGTTGAAGAGTTGGCAAATTCCGCTCCAAGATCTGAATTTGAACGCCAATGGGGGTGGGTTTGATTCCAATCTCGACACTGTTTCACAACTTATCTTAGAGCATTTCGGGTATGGAAACCCACCCGAATCAAATCCGGATTGCGGAAGAGCCGCTTCTGATAAGGCGCTGCTCGAGAATCTCAAAGCAGCGGGTGTTGTGAAA
>Ga0099797_100529_pt2 | contig 20030 bp, 15 predicted proteins | sample Uncmet_Sort48C_1_FD_89871 | JGI IMG/M metagenome (GOLD analysis project Ga0099797, IMG submission 89871) | Marine eukaryotic communities from CALCOFI LINE 67, Pacific Ocean - C012_Sort48C_1 | ecosystem: Environmental > Aquatic > Marine > Oceanic | place: Pacific Ocean: Monterey Bay | collected...
CAGATCAGGTTGACCGACAACGTCATCGTCCTTGCGTTCGTTATCAAGGCAATTTCCTTCATGTTACGTCAAATGGCATCAGCAACCAGAAATGGCAACACAGCAAAAGTGGAAGATCCGATTGCTTCCAAAGACGAAAATTCCCTTGATAACGAACGCAAGGACGATGACGTTGTCGGTCAACCTGATCTGGGTGTAGCCGGCGCAAACGATTTGATGACGCAGACACTCCTGCAGGATGGTACAGAATTTGCGCAAACTTCTGGCACCAAAGAAACTTTGATGTATTCTGTTCCAAAGGAGATGAAAGCCTTGCTGGCAGAGGGACCTGTTATCGAACGAAGTTTGAGTATGGAGAAGACCTTTGGTGGTGGATATGAAATCGGTACACAAGGAACGAACAAGCGCTCGCGCAACGCTTTACGGACTCCGTCAAACACTGATGTGACACCTTTCGAGAGCAAGCGACGCGCTGTCTTTAACCCTGCACCGACAGCGGACTCACTGTACTCTGATCTGTTGACGTCAACTGATGCCACCCAGAGCGAAAACTTTGCCACCAAAACTGGAAACGTTATTCCAAGTGGAAATGCTACTCTGGGTGCAGCGCTGCAACATGTCCTCCCATGTACTCTCTTGATACAAGATAATGCTGTACTATCGGCGCAAGACACGATTGCTGAAACGGCAAAAGATGACTTTGCCGCCAAAAGTGGTGAAGATAGTGCAACAGATCCGCAGTGTGTATCTCCTGGTAAAGAACTGGTGTCTATCGCTGACAATGAACCCATGGTGGGGATCGAGATGTCTGGTGTTGTGGGACAACCGACCTCTATCACTTTCGAGCCTGCTGCGATTGCTGGAGACGTGCCTGCGCCTGCGAATGAAGTTACGCCGATTGAAGTGGAGAAAGTTGCAGCTGCAAGTGAGCCTACCTTCATGGGTGTGGATGAGACTGTCGCTGTGGTCGAGGAAGCGTCAATCTCCGTTGCTGCGGCCGTGTCGATCGTTGAGGACCAGGCCTTGGAAAAAGGCGTCAACGCTACTCCAGAGGAATCCGCCGTTCGTGACGACGAGATATTGAAATGCTCGCAAGACGCTGAGCCGACGAATCCGCCTGAGGCTGAAGGACACACGGATGAAAATAAAGAAGCTGCTGTCATCGCTGACAGCTCCGATCACGACTCAGTCAGTCTATCGTCAAGCAGCTCACGGTCATCTTCGATGTCACTCTCGACATCGTCAGAGTCAGAAGACGAGTACCTCTCATCGGATCCGAAAAAAAACGCAAAACAACTGGAATATGCGAGAAGTCGACTTCGCTGCCGGGGAGAAGTAATTCCTGAAGAAGAGAAAATCCCCAATTCGTCTTCGAAGAACGACGGGAAACAGGAGAGCATGTCCTTGCCTCGGAAGAGCAGGCATCATGTTGGCGAAAGCAGCTTTGATGAGGAAGCCCAACGAAGGGGCTGTTCTGGCGAGGCGTCCATGCGTCTCGAGGGCGAGCTACTTGTCGACAAGGACCACATTGATTGTGCTTACAATTATGACTCATCTGACGATCCAAAAGGCAGTCACGAAAGTGAGAAAGACCAAGCATCCACAGGATCGCTCAAAAAAAGCGAGGAACTCCAGCGGAGGGACACACGCGGCCCATCGGAAAATGTCATGCGAAACCAGCGCGGAAGATTTGCGGATAACAGGCAAGGCAACAACTCAAAGCGTGACAGCCAAGGACGAAGGAGCATGGCTCGTGGATCGCAAGATCGTGATGAGAGAAGAGAAAATCGCGGCTATCATGACAATCGAGACCTCGGATATCGTGAAGATCGTTCCCGTGGAAATCGCGACAGGCATTCGCTTGATCGCGGCAATCGCGGTTATGACGACTACGATCGCCGTCAGTCGGGTCGTGGCCATGATAAGCGTATGCGATAATTAATGTGATGGAAATTGGATATAGTTGACGACTAGATATTAGGACAATGCAGCGACGGACAGTTTTTTGTCCTCCTTGCAACATCTGGCGACGGGTCGTGCTTTTGTTGTAATGGAGGTATTTTGTATGTTTGTGCAAATGCAATCGCAGGGCATTTCCGTTCATCTCTAAACTTTTTATTTCTGCAGGATCACCACAGCGAAAGCGTCCAGTTTCCGCAGACAGCAAAAAATCCTTGCTGACCGTTACCAATGATTTTCCGTGCTGCCTGTGCCCGCAATTCCTGGCTGAAGGTCAGTGTGATGCAAAAAAATGTCCTCACCTGCATTTCAAAAGTGCAAAGGATGCGCAACAGATCGGTTATCGGTTGAATAAATTGATCGTGGTTGGTTGGGAGAACGATGAGTTGGAATCTCCATGCAGACCTTGCCAGCCCAGTCGTCGCAACTCAAGACATGGCAGTTCATCACAAGGAAACGCGCATGTGACGAAATCCCAGGAGCCACACAATCAAAAAACTAATCGACGAGATCCACCAATTTGTCACGATTTTCGTCTCGGCCGTTGTACCCGCGGCGACGCATGCAAATATCTTCACATTGATTCTGGGAACCCGCCAAACAAGAAGAAGAATCAACGGGGACGCAAGTACTCCTTGTGTCTTTGCCTTTCTATATTTCCAATTAGATTCCTCATTTTGCAAAGTGAAAGCAACGTACTATTGAGATTCATTATGATTTTGTTGTTTCCATGTTCCTCGGTGTTGTAAGAAACAACCTCCAAATATTCGAACCCCTCGAAATCAGGCGTGCTGGAAAATCCGAAAACAAAGCCAAAGGTACTCCAGAGAAAGACATCGAAATGGAGGAGACATGGAAAAGTGCACTCGAATGGTTGACAGAAACGAAAGCTGAAAAGACTACCAATAGCAATGGAGAACAAGATAATAAGGATGATAACAGCAATGCGTATGGAAATACCAACATTGCGACTGGTGTTCTCGGCACCTCGTCAAATGAAGATGGGCTGGCTGATGATGATGATGCCGATTCTGCGAATAAATTGGGTATGCAAAAACGTAAAGTGATCGATTTCTCGAGTTCTGAGGTGCAATCGCGTTTGAACACACGTACAGTTTACGAACTCACTTGTGTTGGTACTTTGGGGATCGCATTTGAGCAAGGATCCGAGGACGCCGCTTTGGTGGTGAACTATATAGATCCAGAAGTCGCGGCAGTGGGTTGGAAATTGAAAGACAAAATTTACTCAATGAATGGCTCCAGGCTGCGAGATTTCATTGAGTTTCAGGCGTGTTGGGAGAAACTGAAAGCGTCAACTTGTGCATTTCCAATAGTTTTCAAGGTTGTTGAGGACTGGGAGAGTCGATTTTTCCGTGTATCCGACCATTTCCAGGGTCGCAAAGAGTCCCGCAAAAAAGGCGGTGGAAAAAGAAATCGCAAAGGTGCGAGAGAAAAGGCAAGTGGGGCCAGAGCTGGAATGGATCACAGCCAGACACTTCTGCGAATGCTTGCAAATGCTCCTCTATTGCAGCCGCGCCTCTACGAACCGCCCATGTGCATACCTCGTGAATATTTGGGTACTTTGGGTCACGGTTTCTACGCAGCTTTGGTACGTTTTTTGATTGGTTTTGCACGCCGTGATAGAGATACAAACTCGGCGGCGAAATCGAAAAACGAATTTCCAATTGCAAATGAGTTGGAAGGATCTTTGCATCCACCCATTCGTTTGTGCGGACCGTTTGCAGACAACTGGCGGGCTTACACGTCCGAAGTGACTGTCAACTGTGCAGATAGCTGTTCGAATGTAGAAAGTGAAGACCCTGGAATTTTGGATATTGACACTCTAATTGATTTTGTCATTCGTGTTTGTGGATCGAAGCAGTCAAAGCTTGAAGACGTTTTAAGATGTTTCAAGTGGGTTTGGTAAAATTTGGAATACCGCTTATTTTGGAAGCCATTTGGGTACTCATAACAAATGACTCAGAACGGCACCATGTCGTGCGGCTACGATATTCATAAATTTGATGTGGTTTTCGGTTCTAAGAAACTTCATGCTATGACATGCGTGGATGATCACATATTTCTGCATGCTTCGATTGTATTGGCGTAATGAAGGCAAATGTAGAGACAACAATTTTGTTATGCTGTGCACCAAATGAATCTCTTAGATTTTTAGATCTATGTACCGGTCAATGACGCTGGCAACTTTTCTCGAAGCCATCTCGTTGCTCATGCTTGAAAGTCATCGCTGGATAATTAATGATGCGGATGTGTCCTGTCAATGCGAGGAGAGTGGAAAGTGGTCATTCACAGACTGATATCCTGCAGAATATGGTCTGTGACAACCTCCACTTTTTTAAACAACAAAACTTTTGTAATGAATTCAACTTTACCAGACACATATTACCAGCTGAAGTCGGACATAAATTTTCTTGTGTGGCTTTATTACCCCGTGGGGTACTACTATAACGGAGTACATGGTGTCATATCGTGAAGGTAAGTACATGGCAAACTATTCCCGTTTCATATTTTTGCAATCCAGATTTCCTTTCGTTTACATGGGGTCAATGTCCATGTTTTACATGGGGTGAACGTCCACGTTTGCATAGAAATCGGCCGTAAGCGCGTGAATGTCACGCCCATCTGTTTCGAATGTGGCCAGGTATGTGCGATTGATTAAGACTTAATGAGAAGAGTGTAGTGTGAGTGTTTGGGCACGGTACAACGCGAAACCAGGCAATGGAAGTAAATGCTGCTACAATCAAGGTGCGCCGCTAATTGTGCAAGTCAATCACTGTTCAAAGCGACACAAAAACCGTGTCTCAGTATTAGCCACTCGGGTAAAATCGATTTGCTGCAGTGTGTGTCTGGGGTTCGAGCGCTGCACAGCTATTTGTGATCGACCATGACTGTGTTCCAGTGCCCTTCACCGTCAATTGTGAGCTGAGGTGGAACGTACAGAGTGTGTCGAAAAGTGATCATTTCATCGGTTTCACAACGCGAGCGCGAACGGAGACTCAAACTGATTTGTCATCGCAGACTCAAGAGATCACGCCTCGTCAAAAATAGCATTTTTTCTGCACAAGACAACATGGCTCCTTTTGTTTTAATTACAACGCCATCTGCGTTCGTTTTGTGCCGAAGGAATGATTGGCACAGACTAGCGGGTAAGGTCTGACCGCAATTGATTGCCATTCATCGATTGTTTGTGATAAGGATGACTGAATGTTTTGGTCTGAGTTTCCGATTTGGATCCTTCTTGTTGTAGTTCTCCCAGCCTCTCATAAACACTACATTTAGTTACGCTACGCACATAGCCTTGGTGCGAGATGGTAATAGTCATTTCAGTCAGTGACGTCTTTGTTAGTTCATTGCACATATCGGATATCATATCGTGCAGTTTCGTGGTTAAAGTTGTCCAGTCGACCGTAAATATTCGAAGAAAGTATTGAGTCCGCGTTTGGCGGTTGATTTTGTCGTATTCTGTTGTCATGACAGGTATTATAAGTAGTTGTATGAGTTTCTGTGCCTCAATATGTGATCCGCAAATTGCCGATAGTGACACGGCTTTGAAAAAATCGCCGACAGGACAACGAGTCTCAGATGTCGACGAAGCTGTAGCTCCGTGTATATCAGAGCCTGCTCTTGCTGGTCTTGATTCGTTGGGCGACAGCGAAGAATTCAAGTCGGCCTTGAATTCTGAAATCGAAGATGACTATGACGCCTCTGAAGCAAATGGGTCGCAAGGTGGGTCTCCAAAAATCGGAGGTGGTGACCGCGGAGCTTTTTATTCACTCGCAAGCTCACGTACAAGTCTCACTGGTTCACCCAAAAATATAGCAGGGCACTCCAGCCTTGTGCCACCGCTGGCGCGACCTCGAATTCTGAGCGTTAAAGCTGAAGGCAAGCACCATCTTGTGATGCCAGACGCGGGGCGCAAGGCGAGCGTTGCAGGTCACAGCTCGACTCATTGTCCACATTTTTCAATATTCGACTCTGTACCAGCCGCGCAGTCGGTTTTCGTTCCGGCTGGCAATTTCGACGTGCGAGCACTGGGGTATAAAACCAGCAAGCAGAAACTTCCTTCTAGCCCCGTGATTTACGACTGCATGGGTTGCGATTTTGTGCGTGCAAGTGGCAAGAAGGTCAGAGGTATCATTCGCAATTACTGCAGCAAAGGAAACAAGCTTATGCCGCAGCGCGCTGGATGGAAGCCTCATTGGGGTGTTCCGGAGGTACTTGTGGTGGTCGGTTTGGTCCCGCTGGAAGCGGGCCCAGTGTGGGGTGGAAAGCATCCTGAGACGGATGCAGGAACAACAGTCATAGGCTATTTTTTGATAAGTGAGGAAGCCGTACGTATTTTGCGGGAAGCGGACTCGGCAGGAACTTTGGACGAGCGACAAGAAACAGAACCTTGTTCTGCGGACTCTGACTCGATAACTTTTCGTGCGCTGCAGCTCTTCCGAAACTTTGTGAAGCAACGTCGAAGCCTCAAGTCTGGAATTGCATTCAAATTGATCATACAGCTTCGCAATCTGGCTGACGTAACTTCGATACCACAGATGCTTCACAGATACAACGGAAAACCAGTGCTCCTCACGAACTCGCTGACATTTGTGGACAATCACGATGTGGCATTGCCTGGGACGGCCACTAATGGCCTTGGCATGAGTGATGTCCTTTCTGGGACGACGAATGATCGTATTTTGGAGCTGGAGTTTGATCTGAGAACATGGTGTTACTTCGCACGAAGCTACATGCCACTTGCGGTAAAGCGTAGTTTAGTCGATGCTGAACTCGAATGTGCCTTCTTGTGTGAAGGACGGGACAACTCAGAACTGCCGGAAAAGTTACTGGCATGTTTTGGGTTGCAGTACTTAGATTTTGACATGATGAAGATCGTCCAAGGAATGTGACAATTGTGCTCTGCTTTGCAAGTTCGTAAGCACATGCCAGACAAAATATGAAAAGAGCCTTCTTTCAAGTTTCGTATGTGGTCAGAACATACTAGGCGGATATCATATGTTTACGTGATTGATTGCCGTGTGTTTTACTTTTTGTTCAATTTTAAAATTAGAATCGGACATAAACTGGCGTACTTGATTTGTGAGCCGCATGAAGGTACGGCGATCCAAATTCACAGAGACACAAAAAGTTGCTCTTCTCGGAACAAAATTCTGAGTTTACGTTGACGACGGCATATTGCGTGTTGTATGATCCAACAAAGGGAGCACCAGGAGGGTACCATCCACGAGGTGCGCAAACGCGCACTCGTAAAATGTTGGAGTGTGAGTTTTGAGATCAGTTTCCTTGGTACTCATTGTTGAGATCAGTTTGTCTGTGAGAAGAAAATGGACGAGATTGTTATAAAACCCTTGGAAATTTATTGACCCATCACATGACTCTACAGTTGAGGTGACCGTCTCGCAGTTTAGAAACAAAATGCTGGACGGTGTTGGGACGATCTGTGCGCAGCGTGTGTACCGCGCGTGCAAAAAGTATTGTCCCCCAGTCGTAACTGCTCTTCAGTATCTTCGCGAGAGCCGGAAGTTGCGATCCAGACAAGCGATTGCGGTAAATGATGCCTCTATTCAGAACGATGTCGCCCAGCCGCTTCGGCATCGGGTCGTTTCGTACTGCTCGGCCATGGGGAAGCAAAGTACGGGACTTTTCCTTCTGTTTGCGTCCCTCAATATGATACAATATGTCTATGCCACCGAAGCCAGCGAAGAGAATCCGATTAGCGACATCAGTTATATTGTCGCGATCATGTTGATGGGGAGTTTTACTTTTATGATGGCTATGTTCTACCTGGTAAACCATCATGACGAAGACATGAAGCGATATTCTTGGCAGGTCATTTCGTCGACGATCTCTATCTTCATTGCAGTACTCGTGTTTAAGGTACATCGGTTCTCCTACCTGTTTCAGTGTTTGCAGCGAAGGACTTTGAAAGTGTGGTTATAGCGTATGCATTGGACAGGTCATTCGTTTCTTTTTAATTTTGTTTATTTTCGAATTCTTGTCACTTGTGAAAAACGATACGCAAATCAAATCTTTGAAATTTTTTTTTGTCCACACAGGGACTGGACAGTGTCGTCACAGGAGGTTTGGTCGAGGAGGGCAGTTGGGGCGAGGTAATGCTCAACTTCGGACAGCAGCTTATTTGGTTTTGTGTGCTACAAGTGGCGTTGGGTAAAAGTACTGGGGCCTTGGCGTCTGTGGAATTGGGAGAGATGGACCACGAAGAGAGAGAACACATCGAGGAATTGATGATGTTTTGGGGGACGTTGATAGCACATGTCAATGGTTTTGCATGTATCGACTCTTTTGCGGAACTGCAACAGAAAGATCCATTCGCCGCAAATCCGCTACTGTCATTGTTGCCCATCGCCTTGGGTGCTGTGTGGATTTCTGGAACGTTTTCTTTGTTGGATCGTTATCGCGAGGAAAAGGCACTCGAAGACGGGGTCAAGGACGAACGCGAAAAACTCTGGGACGAGGAAGCGGAGGAATGTGAAAACGACATTGCGGGATTATGTCTCTCTTTTCTCACAGCGCAGGCCACTGTTTATGCGATAATTGGGCGCTTGCCGAACAGCGAAGGAGAATTGGAAGATATGGACCAGATCTCTGGAGGTATGCGGGTCGCAATGGTCGTCATGGTTCTCGCTTTTGCAGCATCGTCTGTTGGTGCCGTTAGGCTCAACGCTCTTTTAAAACCTGAGGAGCAAAGCCGCACCGAAAGATTGCTGGGGGTTCTCAACAATTGGGCTTGCATGACTTTTTCTTGGTTATTGCTACAGCTGGCGAGGTATTTTTGTAGGATGTTCGTTTTGACATAGTTCCAAAGGGTATCGTAACGTTTGGCTTTTCTGTTGGTGCAGCTTGAGGACAAATAAACTTATTCACTGCATGGTATTGTCACACTCGCGTCTCGTGTCAGTGGGACCAGTGTCTTTGCAAACCCAAAAATTGTTCGAAATGGGACTCAAACTTCTTGAATTCAGATGGGAGGTCAATGAAACTAGCGTCACCGACCCTGTCTTTTTTCGAGTCTGTGTGGCGCTGCTGGTTTCGTTATTGGCATTGGCTGTTATCACTGTATCGACTTCTTTTGGATTTTTTGGTTTGTGCCGACGGTGTTTTCAGCCGTATTCCATGTGGATGATAGCGTGGAAAAGGTTACTCATATTTTGGAAGTTTCATGTGCTTTGTATCGACCATTATCAACGTCATCATTTCCTCCAAAACCAGGTCTTGGATTACATTGGCGACGGAGACATGACAAGCGACTCTGTAGAGAAGTCTTTGCGTCAAATGATAATGGCCCTCGCCATTCTGGTGGGCTTCAGTTGGGAGCAGGCATTTGATATCGCCATGTTGGCTCTCTCCCTTCATTTTCCAAAGAGTATCGCCAACATCGCAAAAGCGGCAATCACAATTGTTCTTGTATCGATCGTCGCGCCAGCCTGGAAAATGTACATCATACCGACGTTTTTGAAGTTGCAGGAGAAACACGAAGAAAAACGTGAAGAGGTATGGGATGACTATGATGCTTACGTGCACAAAGGCAGAGAGGCCCATAAATTTGAAGCCATTGATTCTGACCAGTACCACAAAATGCAAGAGCAGAGAGCCAAAGCGAGGGGTATACGAGCCGGCGACTTTTTCAAGGCTTTGATGTGGTTCCAAATTTCTTTTTTCAGAGCATGGCCTTTCAATTGAAGAAAGTCTGTATCATTCTGTGAGGCTTGCTTGCCTGATACGGGCTCTATCTTCATGATTTTCCGTTTTCCTATTTTCTCTCTAGCTGGAAAGCTGAAGGGGAAAAGATCTGGCTCGCACGATGCGACAAGTTCGAACGGAACAACACCCAATGGTCCCACAGCGTCTGGAGCATTGTTTTCACAAATCCCGAAGAACGTCTTGAAGGCCAGCCCCATGGGGAATGGAAACACGCTGACAGCAGCGCTGCTTTCAAAACAAGGCGCATACAAGGTATGAGAGAAAGGATCGAGACTCGAAAGCTACCAGACGACCATTCTTGCTTTCGAAAGACACGATGAATTTCTCAAACAGAGTGTTATGATGTTTCCAAGTGAGAATTACACTGAGTATCAGAGGTCATGCGCCTCATGCATTGTCGCATTGTTTGGACGTTTCGCATTAGAACATTGTGAGTGGTTCGCTTTTGTTAAATGTCTACATGTATGAGGTAATCGATTCAAGCGCAGGTTTCCAGAATATCGGACTTCTATCTAGTTGGGCTTCGTGCAATTTCCTGCTCACATATTGTTTCGTGGTAAAAAAGTTATCAATTGTTTTGTGCTGGCAGTTCAATAGAATGATACAGGCGAGTTTTCATCGAAATCGTAGCAGATTGCTCAGTGCAGGTGGAAGTGCGACATCTACGCATATCTTTTTGTCAAAGACACGGTATTAGTTCCTATGAATTCACTCAGATGCAAATTGCCGCTCTTCCACACGTACACAAAAGTGACCCTGCAACAGTCGAGGCGTGGATGTTTAAGAGGTTCTGATTTTCGGGTGCAGCAAGGAGAGGGAGCGAAAAAGTGGAAAGTCTAAAGACCTTCAGTCATCTGATTCCTTTTTACGGGTGTTCGCGTCGAATACCAGCAGCAACGTACGGATGTCACATACCTTTATTCGTTTTCTTTTGAACCTAAGTTGATGGTCATATTAATGGGAGCAATATTTTTTTGACTTGATGAAAGACTATCTTGTGATTTTGTCTTAGTCAGTAGCTTTTTCAGGAATTCATTGTTTACAAGTACAAGTATTGGTAGTTTGTGTTTCACGATTGACATTGCAAGATGGCGGAGAAAATTCAATATCTTTCATGTGTGAAGAAAGTTTCAGAAAAGATCAAGACAAACTGGGGCATCGATGACAAAGACACGGCCGAATTCGTAATTGACATGGCGAAAGAAGCCGAAGATGCCGAAAGTTATCACGATACTCTCAAGGAAATGGGATTGGGAAGCGGAGATCCGGATTTCTCTGCACACTTGTACGACCTCGTGACAAATATGTTGCGTACTCAAACGAAACGTGCCGTGAATGTCAATGGCGGAAGCAGTTCGTCAACAAATAGTGGAACCGTGCGGCCAGCGAAGACTGCTGATGAAGACCAATGGGCATCTTTGCGAATCAAGGATGACCAAGGTCGAGATGAGCTCAAGGCTGGTCTGACCAGCAAAGAAGACGTTTCTTCCACAGCACAACGGCTTTTCGATGAAATGATGACTGAGGAAGAAAGGCGGAGGCAAGGCAAAAAGGGACACGGAAAAAAAGGGCGTAAAGACTCCAGAAGCAGCGCTACTGATGCGAACTCAATACCTCTGGGCGGCGGCACTGGTGAGCGGGAGAGGTCACCACGCAGAGGGCCGAGATCCCGTCTGGAAATCCTACAAGAGAATCGTAGGGAGCCTGTGACGAGGTTCATGGTTTATGCATGTCGAGTGAAAAAGATAATGGATACGGGCGCTGTGATTGTGTCCTTCGAAACGGCCGTCGGTCACAAGGACGGCATAGTCCATGTGAATGAGCTCACGCGAGATTCAGTCTCCAAAGCTGTCGTCAGGTGCAACGTGAATCAAGAGTGTTTCGCGAAAGTGAAATTGAGCGTAACGGACGGCCGAACCGAGCTGTCGATGCGGGAAGTAGACCAGTCAACGGGTGAGGATTTGATGCCGAGTGACAGGAACGGCCCGAAGAAGGAAAGCGCTGCTGGAAAAGCAAGGAAAGCGCAGTTTGCAGCAAAGGATCGCGGAGAACTGACAAATGTTCCCCTGACCATAGCCGATACACTTGGTGGTGGAAAAAAAAACCGCATGAAATTTCACATGTCGGATCGTGAGGTGTTCGATAATAATCTGTTCGAAAGAGCTGTTGGAAGGGCGGCTGCTCAACAGTTCAATCCAAACGCAGGCATGGAGGAAAACATGGAAGACGATGAACTGGAAGAGGAGTATGAAGTTGAGACAAAGGAACAGGAGCCCAATTTTCTGAAAAACCAAACGGCCAAATCTGGTGTAGTTCTTGAGCCGATTCGTCTCGTGAAGGCTCCAGAAGGATCCCTGGCACAATCAGCCGCCAATGCTGAAACTTCCATGAAAGAAACGCGAGAAGCTCGCGAAGCAATGGTGAGGGAGCAGGTGAACAACGTCCCCAAGGATATGAACAAGCCTTGGGAGGACCCCAGTCCAGAGCCAGGAACAAGAGCAATTACGCAAGTACTAATTTTTTTTGCTTCTGCTTCTTTCGGGAAAGTATGTGCCTCGGAACGCATCGTGTGAAATAGAAACCCGATCGTTCTTGGCTGTGCAATTCCGATATGAACAATCTAGCTTTTTCTCGATTTAATAAGTTGTATATATCCTGGTAAACATTGTTGTACTCAAGTCTATGCTTTGTGCAGTGACTGACTGGAAAATAATTTATATTTCACAGCAAATCCGAGGTATGGCCGAACCCAAGTATGAGCTACCTGATTTCAAGAAAATGCTGAAAGGTGGGGTGAGCATGGGACAGAGATCCAACCTCCCGATCAAGGAGCAGCGTGAGTCCCTGCCGATCTTCAAGCTCCGAAACCAACTTCTTCGAGCGGTGCAAGACAATCAAATGCTTGTTGTGATTGGTGAAACGGGTTCCGGAAAAACGACGCAAATGACGCAGTATTTCGCGGAAGCTGGTTTGACCAGTCTCGGCGTTATTGGCTGTACACAGCCCCGCCGTGTAGCTGCCATTTCCGTCGCCAAGCGTGTCGCGGATGAATACGGTTGCCGCGTCGGACAAGAAGTTGGATATTCCATTCGTTTCGAAGACTGCACAAGTCGAGACACAAAGATAAAGTACATGACCGATGGTATCCTCATCCGTGAGATGTTGCAGGACGCGGACTTGAAGCGCTATTCCATGATCATGCTCGATGAGGCACACGAACGCACAATCAATACGGATATCCTCTTTGCACTACTAAAAGGCTGCGCCAAACGACGGCCGGACTTCAAACTGATAGTTACATCTGCCACTCTCGATGCTATGAAGTTCTCCAATTATTTCAACGGTGCCAAAATTTTTACTATCCCCGGACGGACATTTCCGGTCCAGGTTAATTATGCACAAGAGCCATCCGATGACAGTTACGTGGACCAAGCGCTGACCTGCATCATGGAGATTCATTTGCGGGAGCCCGAAGGAGATATACTTCTCTTCCTGACAGGTCAAGAAGAAATAGACACATCGGCTCAGATACTTCACGAACGCATGCTCGCGATAGAGTCCCACAATCCGCCACCCTTGATCATCCTTCCAGTCTACTCCTCTCTCCCCAGTGAGATGCAGACAAAGATTTTCGAACCGGCCGCCAAAGGCACCCGCAAATGTGTAATTGCCACAAATATCGCGGAAGCGAGTCTCACGATTGACGGAATCAAATATGTTGTCGATCCAGGCATGGCGAAAGTGAAGAGCTATAACGCAAAAACCGGCATGGACGCATTAGTGGTCAACCCCATTTCACAAGCATCCGCAAAACAGAGAGCTGGACGCGCCGGAAGAACGGGCCCCGGAAAATGTTTTCGTTTGTATACAGAGCAGGCCTTCCGCAATGAAATGATGCCAATGAACATACCAGAAATTCAGCGGACGAATCTCAGCAATGTTGTTCTATCTCTGAAAGCAATGGGGATCAATGATTTGATGGGTTTTGATTTTATGGACAAGCCACCAGTGCCAACTCTAATCAACTCGCTCGAAACATTATGGACACTTGGAGCACTAGATGACGAAGGCTTGTTGACCAGGTTGGGCAGAAAAATGGCAGACTTTCCGATGGATCCGTCGCAAAGTAAGACACTCTTGGTGGCAGTGGATCTCGGGTGCGCGGATGAAGTAGTGACAATCATGGCAATGCTGTCTGTACAAACTATTTTCCACCGCCCAAGGGACAAACAAACACAAGCTGATCAGAAGAAAGCTCAATTTCACCAGCCAGAAGGGGACCACATCACCCTCCTAGAAGTCTACAAGAGTTGGCAAAATAATCGGTTTAGCAATCCCTGGTGTTTCGAAAACTTTGTCCAGGCTCGAAATTTAGCAAAGGCTCGAGAAGTGCGCAAGCAGTTAATTGGAACTCTGGACAAATATAGCCTGGAAATAAAGAGTTGCGGCAATGACTACAACCGGATTCGAAAGACGATCTGTGCCGGATATTTTGATCACGCTTGTAAGAGGGATCCAAAAGACGAAGGATACAAAACTCTGACGGATGCTCAGACAGTGCACATACACCCAAGTTCCAGTCTTTATCAGAAGGATCCCGAATACGTAGTGTATCATGAATTGACCTTCACGACAAAGGAATACATCCGGGAGGTGTGCACAATCGAGCCCCACTGGCTGCCAGAACTCGCTCCGAATCTGTATCAGAAAGCCGATGCAAACAAAATATCAAAAAGGAAGCAACAAGAAACGATCGAGCCTCTCTACAACAAACACGAAGCGCCTGGTGCTTGGCGTTTATCAAGACGTATGGGATAATTGTTTCTCTCTGTTGGGGACAGTATCCAAGGTCGACACGATCTTGGGTGTTTCTCTCTTGTGAGTGGGTTTCATATAATTTCCATTCTGCAAGACCAATCAACTAAAATCCACAGTCTTAAGTGCAGAAGATAAGTGTTCGCTGTGCGATCCAATGGGCCACTGCGATGCTCTGACAAATGGAATGTGCTGGCCCACACGCGGAGGCAACAGGATTGCGAAAGCGATTCCGCAAAGGAGTGTTCGCTGTGCGATCCGCTATTGGTGCGTGGATTGCAAAGGCCTGTTTCCCCTCTTGTCGCGATTTTTTCCCATGCCATTTTGTGGCACCGAGGCGAGTCAGAGCAGTCTCGCGGCGGAGAGATCCGTTGTCGACGACCGCAAGGTGAGGCTGGTTTGGATCGAGCGGGGCGGAGAGATTCTAGAACGAGCGTTCGCTGCCCATTCGAGCGCCTGCAAGAGTAAAATGCGTGTTGAAGAGCAAAGTGTAATTTCTTTTGGGAGACATCGAGTAGATGACTTGTCCTGAAAAACTTGAAGTGGCAAACTTTTGAGAAAAGATGAAACTGCTTTTGTCTCTGGCATCAAGCCGGGGCGTTTTGTATTAATGTCCTCTGTGGCAGCAAGCCTGTGCAAGATCAGATATGGCTGATCATGACGGTGACGATGAGGCGGCCATCTCGGCCCTTGAAAAGATGCTCGGCGGACCGATGCGTTCTCCATCGGCGTTGGAAATGGCGTCGGAGTTTCGGCCAACAGACGCGTCGCTTCGAACAGCGGAGTCTCGTGTCACGGAGCAGAGGCAAACGGAGCAAAAGACGTCTGAGACACAAAAGCGATCATTGGCATCCGCTACGCAAAAACGATCAGAATCATCGAGTAAATCCCCACTGTGGCGGCAATCGGAATTGGAAAACTTTTTCGGCGAGAATGACGCTGACGTAAAGGAACTGTCGGAAGAAGCGGGTAGCTACAACAGGCAGGCAGATTTGGAAGATTATTTTGTTGGAGATGTTGACGCTGTTCATTTTCGTGGAAGAGGAGTGTCTGACTCAGAATCGGAAGATGGGACAAGACCTCTGCGAATGGTAATGCCTGAGGAAGGGCTTTCGGGAGAGGGATCAAACGCCCTGCCTTCGAACAGCGCAGGTAAAAAGTACACTATTGGCAGTGCACATCGACGATTGGCAACACCAGCGCGGTTACAAAAGCCAGGATGTTGCACAGACTGGTGTTGCCTTGTGATTTTCGTCCTTTTTATGGTGGGGACGGGATTGATTTGCGGATTTGTAGTGTACGAGAGACGGGATCTCTGGAGGCCGCGCGATGATATGGGGCGTCTTTGTAACACCAGCACGCATATCCTCTATCAAGGAAAATGCGTCATGAAACGTTCACAACGAGTAGATCCCACCGTTCCGATTCTCGAGGAGTGCCCCGAAATGAAAAGTCAGGAAAAGCTGGGCGATGTACAGTCACAATACAATAATACTCGAGTGAAGGTCACCGTGCCCGCACGCTACATACCAGTCTTCAATCAATGTTTTGAACTGCGTGTCAAGCCTCGTGAAATTTGCGTATTGCGCCCGCAATATTGTGATCAAGTAAGTGTTGGCAATGACGAATACATAGGTTGCGAACTGGACGAAACAAGCGTGTCCAGTGAGACGGACAGAACTGCCTTGCAAAACTTCAGACTGGTTGTTGCACCGGCGAAGCGAACCCTTTTAGATATACAAGTCTATCATAATAACAAAGCGCCCTTTTACCGGACGCAATATAAATACGGCCGTGGGGGCTACATATTGGGTCTGGAAATGTACAATGCTGATGTTATTCGGTATCAGTCGTTGTTCCCTCCAGAGCGTTTCAACAGAAAGGGCCAACGCACCTGGAGTACGCAGCTGTTAGGAGACTGGGAGAGGAGACAAAGAAGACGTATTGCAAAAAATCGCTGGTGGACGATCGACAGGCGGAGAAAGTACTGTGAGTACGTCAAACGCGAAGACGGTTGGGACAGTGATGACCTGCTGCATCCGCAAGACTCAGCATATTTGGCAGGTTTCGCGGCACAAGTGAGACAAAGTGGAACGGCTTTCGGTTTTCGTATGTATGATGCGCTCCGGTTGGAATACACGACAATTCTGGTATGCGGCGTTGGAGTCAGCATTCTGTTGTCCCTAATTTTGATGAAACTCATACCCTGTTGCCTGGAGGGATTTGTGTGGACCATCTACATTCTCTTTATTGTCGGGATTCTGTTTGGAGATCTGATCCTTCTCACAAAATCTGGGTGGTTCTGGCCGATCTTTGGTGTTCATAACTCCAATTTTAGTTTTGATGAGAATGGAGGTGATGACGAGAACGATTCTCCCTCAAATGGGGGGATCACTGCCTCAGCAAAGACTCACAGCCAGGAACTCGACATTGACGACGATACAACTGCTACTGAAATTGCGATGGCCTATGTACGTGCTATGACAAGTGCATCTTCCTACAGCTCGTCTCTTGTCGGGGGGAGTGCAGAGCCCTTTCGAAAGGATGCCCTGATGTACTATCCAGACAGGGCCACACAGTGGCGGGTTACGACGGTCATTGTGTTGTGTCTTTCCTTCGTCGTTTTGGCACTGCTCATCGTGATGCAAAGAAAAATACTTGCTGCGTGTGGATTCCTCAAGCTTGCTGTCGCCATGTTGTTGAGAATGCCTGGCTTATTCTGGCTAGCGCTGTTGGCTTTGCTGTGGAATGTTTGCATTACAGGCCTCACTCTTTTGGTCCTTTCTATATTATGGTCCTTGAATGCGGGGAATTTAAGCAATTTGTGGTGGGTCTCCGAGTATTGTGAATGGTATCACCGTAGAGACGCGGATACCAGCGGGACCGGAGAATTTCTTGCTTCAGTGGCGGTGGGGACTTGTGCTGACCAAGGCAGATGGCTCACTTTTATTCTTGTGCTTTTTGGTTCTCTTTGGGCTCTCGCATATTTCGTCGGAGTCATCAGATGTACAACCGCAGTGTGCATCAGTCGTTGGTATTCCGTGGACGATTAATAATCGTTTTTTCATTGGTTTTGGTTTAAGTGGTCAACTTCATTGTTATCTTTGTGGCCCCGACTCATATCCATGGAAGTTGTATTGTGGTGGTGCAATTGTGACTTTCGTTTCAGGTATTTCGAAAGACACGACAAGTATTCACCATATTTCCAAGAATCTGGTCAACCCCCGACGATGTGTGTCAGAGCCTGGAAGGAATTGAGTCTAGTCATGGCGTGTCATTCGGGGTCCTGCGCGTTGGGTGGGTTTCTGGTGGCACTCACGGACTTTTTCAAAATATTTTTGATACTTTATGATCAATTGAAAGGAGCGCAGATAAGTTCTGTCGGCAGCAGCCATTCGGGTGCTGTCAGTGCAGCTGATGGCTGTTGTTCACGTTGTTTGGGATGGTATCAGCCATAATAAGTACATTTCGGGAGTCATCGGCTTCTTTTTGTGCATACTTTCGATAGTTTCTTCTGTACTGACAGTCTTGGTGGCAGTCGTTTCATTGATGTTGGTTCAATCTATGAATGGCCCGCTGATCCATTTGCAGGTTTCGATGGGTGATCCAGCTCATTCTGGAGTATATCCGGTTTGTTTCTTTGAAAGCGTATGTGATGGTGGGGGTCCTTCGTACAGGTTTCTGTCGTGCCACCACAAAGGTGTTTGCATTGCAATTGGCTTATCCTCTGCAAACGTGGTTCATCTGGCTGGTGCAGGCGGTGTTGATTACTCTGGTGGTCCTTCTCGTTCCCTGTGTTGTTTTTGGCATCACCTATTTCGTGCACAATCATATGCAGTCTGTCAATGGTAGTTGTTCATGTTCATGTCTTCGCCGAATGTACGAGGAAGCAAAGTCCGGTCTGGAAATCGAAGGTCCAAAGCTGTGTTGTGGAGGTATATTGGGAATTGTTTTTTTTGGCCCGGAGATTCTGATACATGGTTTTTGGGTCTAGAATTATAGACATTGATCCCTTGCCTCCTAAAGTTTACTATTTCTTCTCTGTCGCAATAATTGCTGGCTGTAACCTATCTTCTTTTTGGTACAGATCAGGAGGATGAGGAAAAACAAGACATCGCAACTTCCTGTGAAGCGCAAGCGTTGCTTGGTGAAGACGGAACAATGGTCGCCTTCTTGTCACTGGTAGTTTCAATTGTCACCACGTCAGGCATATTGAACACCTACGCCGCAGTGGTGGACAGTTTATACATGTCTGCATTTCTGGATATTCAAGACTACGATGGCCTTTATGGCGCAGATATTGATGAGCTGGATTACCTTCTATTTGCTGAAGCTCCAGAATCATACTACTCGGACTTTGAAGATGATTTTGACGATGATCCTATGTCTCGGGATAGTGAGATGATGGCGCGAAAGACAGCGATGGCTCGTAAAGCTAGGCTTAAAGAAGAATGAACGAAAGTCACGTTTTTGTTGCCACTGATTATTTTGTGATTCGAGAAAACTATTAATGAGTTAAAATGCGCAAATGTACCCTTTCGACCACAATTCCACCGATTTATTTTCGGCTTCAAGAGAGTCCGCAGTCCACAATGCCTACTGATATTGTGTGAACGGCGCAATAATACACTTGGTCGAGCGTTTCATATTTCCGTGCGCTTTTTGCGAGGATCTCGTTGGACGCAGTATGTAAAGAGTTTCATTGTGTACTGACTTTTTCTCTGAGTATGTATTGAGCAGTATCGTGTGTCGCGGCATGTGGCACAAATTGGCACATTGGACATGATGAGTGTGTTCATTCACGGATCGTATTGGTGAGGGAGCGGGTGGAGATTCACGAGCGGCACCATATTTTCGGTACAGTTTTTGCATTGCACAGAAGGTTTTTCTCCACGTGGTTTCTTTGCAATGTTATCAAGTCGATGAAGCTTTGCCATTTGGCCAAAGCAAACCATCCGCGAAGCAGTTCAATCACAAGTGGTACCTTTTTACAGTTTCCAACTTTTCCCTTCTATTCACCCCTTCGTAGCTGTAGTATTCGCGGTTTTTGTCAACCGAGTTTCTATCATCCATCAGCATCAATCTTCCAAGAAAACTGTCGAGGCGTACAGATACTCTGTTAGTCCATAAGGAACACATTGTTCGATCTTCCAAGAAGATATATACACTGTTCATTCTTTTCAGAAGGTTCAGTGTAAGAAGATACTATGGTGGTTGCAATTCTCTCTGTGGATACGGCCGTTGAGCCAGAAAGAGGTATTATAGGACAGAAATGTGTCGTTCGGGATTCTGCAGTTGGCGTTTTTGAGGAGCGGGCGGCAGAGGCGAAAGCAAAAGTGGTGTCGTTTCTTGAGAGTGATGAAACCATATCAATTGGTACAGGTTGTGAGGAGAAATTGCACAAAGAGCAAACAGGAAGCTACAGTGTGACGGATACCGAATCCGAAGAGGACGACGACGAGGATTACATTCGTGTTGCAGAGGGAGTCCCCAATATCGTGAGTGGT
>Ga0099797_100724_pt1 | contig 20024 bp, 8 predicted proteins | sample Uncmet_Sort48C_1_FD_89871 | JGI IMG/M metagenome (GOLD analysis project Ga0099797, IMG submission 89871) | Marine eukaryotic communities from CALCOFI LINE 67, Pacific Ocean - C012_Sort48C_1 | ecosystem: Environmental > Aquatic > Marine > Oceanic | place: Pacific Ocean: Monterey Bay | collected...
CGTTCAGAGGATTTTAGTAGGACGAAACCGCCAACAACCGGGAGTGCACGTAATCAAAGATCACCGCATCACAGAAGAAGGCCAGTAGCACTCAGGCACAGACGAGTTTCCGATGGCTACTTGTTGCTGTTCCACTCCCCGCCCACAGTCGCAGACGTTTTTCCGGGCCGCAGTGTCATGCGCTCCTGTTGCATGTATTGCTCTCGTTACCATCGGTCTTAACAACAATTCAGACTTGATAGAATTATCGTCCAACAAGACTGACTCACCGAACGAATCCATCCAACTCAAAAACAAACAAACAAACCAACCAAAACCAGAAAACCAAAACCCTTCACACCTCATCACATTCATTTGCAATAGCCAATTGAGCAAGACCAAAATCACCGATTTTATAAAGACCATCGTATGAAAGAAAGATATTATCAGGTTTTATGTCCATGTGCACACAATCCCAGCTATGAATATATTCCAGTCCTTGACCAACATGTGACAGAACGTCAAATATTTCTGGATCGTTAAATGGAGCACCTGTGTATTTGATTTGGGGGATTTGAGAATACCTTTTCGAATGTTGTCAATTTGCTCAGTATTGATGGATATGATGCAGTAGACCTCACCCATGAATGAATCTATCAAGGAACTGCTGTGTGTTGCTACTTCTGGAGATGAGATCAAGATTGAATTTGAAATTTGAATCGACCGACTTCACTTCAACACTTGACTCAAAAAATCAATTTAATACCCATATTAGTAGCAATAGATGTTAAACTTTCTTTACACAATTCCGTCATCAAATACAATCTTTCATCTTCCAACCAGGAAAAATGATATCTGGATGTTTCAATTTTTGATGTTTCGCTTTTCCTGATACTGATTCTGATTCATACATAACACATTTCAACAATTTGAATCCAGAATCTGTTTACGGATGCTATCACATTAATCGACATGATACCACGACCCAATGCCATGCTGTCATACATATAATCATGATCAACGAACTGTAACACCAAAACCTCCATATTACTAAATTTAAATACCTGACAATATACGGACTGGATACCAATTTAGCCAACGTTCTTGCCTCATTCAGAACCCTATTGAATCTTGACCCATTACCACTAACATGCTCTTTCAAGCCCCCTAAATGCCCAACGCCATAAAATTGCGGTCCACCAACTCCACTTGGCCCCGTCGTCCCAGGCCCATTTTGACTTACCAATATTCTGCTACGATTTGCACTTTTTGCACTTGTGGTTGTGTTATCATTGGCGACACCCATGTTACTACTATTTCTATTACTACGTGGACTTACTACGTGGACTCCATTATGATCTCCACTAGTACATTGTGCTTCAATATCTCCAGCTATTCGGGATTCAACACCACCGCCAGAATCTCCGCCTTCGATAACGCCACCAGCTGTTCCTCCGCTGCTCGGAGCATCATTATCTTTCCTAGTTAATCGCAACAATCCCGCATGTGCCATTTTCATTTCTTCCATACCATTGGAACTATCGCGTGAGTCTAATATTCCAAAATTGTTTCGACTGTTCTGATTTGCAATATAGTAAGCACTACTGGTTCGTGTGGTACTGCCATCTCTACAATCTCCTCCTCTAGGGTTATGAATAACCCTAGGTGAAGTTGCCGTAGTACTGATGCAGCTCACTCCACAATTGTGGTGCGTGGAGGGCCCTTTTTGAGAAGTCGCCTTTGGCACAACTGTGCCTATGCCACTACTTTCAGTATTGTTGTGACTTGTTTTGTTGTTGTGCAAGTGTTGCTGACTAAAAGCTGCAGTATAAGCACTGGTCGCATCTCCTCCTTGTATAATTCCATCAGATGACTGGTACTGGTACGCCCTCTCTTCATGCGACTCACGCAACATACTACAATTCGTTAGATTCTCACCAGCTGTTGACACGACTGAAACTGCAGAATTATCGCATGACCTGTGCCCTTGTTGCAAAGACTGTTCGCTCACAGGATCATTCGTACTACGAGCTGTGTGAACTGATCGTGCGCTTAGCAAATTAGTACTGCTGCTGCTGCTACTGCTATTGTTGTGTAAACTGCTAGTGCTTTTCCCAGTAAGGTCACTCTTCCTACGATTCACATCATTTGTCGCGTTGTGACTCATCGTCACTTGATTTTGCTGTCGTTGCTGTTGCTGTTGATGCAATCCGCCGTGCTGTCGGCAACTAGTACTGTTCGCTTTGGCCGATGTAGCTGCAGTGGCTCCCGTCGCGGCTGAACTTGTAGGAGCTGCATGATGACTCCTTCCAACCACATCACTTTGCTTAATCAGAATTCGTTTTCGAATTTTTTTTATAGCATACCACATCTCATCCACGACGTACTGGGCTTTATAAACAACCGAAAAAGTCCCTTCACCAATAGTTTCAATATTTCGAAAATCACGTCTCAAACTCATTGCAGCTGCCGGTGACGTACTGCCATTGGCATTATTGCCGCTCTGTGAGTTCGCTCCGGCGTTGACCCCGCCAGTTTTACCACTCTTGCTATTTAATGCAGCTTTTCCATTGGCATTCGCTCTTCCATTTACTGCCATAGCGGTATCACGACTGTCCGCGTTTAAATCTTGTTTTTGGTTGTCAGTATCGTCGTAGAATCGATGTTTGATTTTTTCTGTCACAGTTCTTCGATCAACCGGCGTTGTGTATCCCTCGTCGTAGTTCAATGTACAAGAATTACTTGGACTTGCTGAGTTTACTGCTGTCGTTATGCTGACTCTGTTGGCGTTGTTCAAGGCAGTCTCATTCGGTTGATGTTGGGAGAGTGCCGCTGCTGCTGCTGCTGCTGCTGTCGTTGCATGGGTAATATCATTAGTATTGTTGTTGAGTGGCAACTTTTGCAATTGACTTGTAGGATTGCTTGCGTCAATAGGAATCTGCGATGGAGGAAGAACGTTTTTTGTCGTGGTACTGACATGGGACTCGACTTTGCGCGACCCTGCTGGGTTGTTGTCTGGTAATGCATTAGTACTATTTTGAGCAAAGAGTCTTCTAGTTTTCATGGGGCTTGCGACATTGGCAATATGCATGTTAACGTCACTTTGAACGTTTTTATCCGAGCTGATAAGAGGAACATTACTCCGAGCATTTTTCTCGCAAACTGAATCCGCATTTACTTCGTCATCGCTTAATCGCGAACATTTTCTTGCAATTCTAAGGCTTTCTCTTACCTCATTTTCGCAAGCGTCATTTTCGGCGCAAGTGGAGGAATCTTCACAATAATTCGAGCTTAAAAGACCATCATAACTTATTCGTCGCCGCACATGGATACTTGATGTCGTGCTTTTTCGTTTCAGATTTGCACCGTTGTCAACGTCGTTGTCGTGTATACGATCGTCCGGCGCAGCAGTCCTCTCACCTTTATTTCTTTCACGGGACTCGCGCGGCATTTCATCCCTTGATATATTCATACTACTCATACTATCTAGACGCGTATTTACATGTTGATCAGAAATAGTATTCCGACTTGCGTTAAAGAGTGCACTTCCGTCGATCAGAACACCACTCTCATTAAAGATGTTGCTATTCAACACTGACGATCCGGACGAACCATGAGAGCGGCTGTTGTTCTTGCTTTTTGTCTGGGATTCAGACTGATGAAGGCTGTCCAATGCCACATTTGAATCTGTAACAACATCGTGGAAACAATTAGGTTCTTCTGGAATTTGCACCACAGACGGCCTCAAACTTCGACTTTTGCGAATTTCTGAAGCTCGTTTTGCTGGAAATTGTGATGAGATGTTGTTTTTCATCAATAGTCCTGAGGGACTTGCTTGGTGAATCGTTGCTTGGGAAGAATCGTGCTGTTGAGAATGTTGTGCGTTGACTCGCGGTGCTGCTGTGGGATGTGAATCACTTTGTGCAAATTGCTGACTATTACAATATGTGTTGATATTATTGTTGCTATTTGCAATATTAGATCCAATAGATCCCCCCAACATCGAATGACTGCTTCCATAAATGTCATTACACAAATTTGCCAAATCACCTTCACACTGGATAAATTCATTGTCACTCTGGTAATACGACTCTTGTGAAATCAATTTACTAACTGCCATGTCGCTTGCCGTGATACAGAAAGTCTTGTTGTTCGTCGTCTTACCACGTTGGGACACAGATTTTGTACTGTGCTGATTGCCAGGAATCTGCAATGTGTTAAGATTGCCAGTATACGTGTTCACATTATTGGTACTTGAAGAATTTGAAGTTAATACAGTTGCTTGGTGTGTTTGCATTTGTGTTATTTGCGATGGCATTTGCGAAGATGTTAACATTGAAGAATGCTGGGACACAGTAGCAGCACTACCGAAATTGTTCTTGTTTCCTTCCTGCAACAGTTGTTGCTCCAAGAATGCGAGTTCTTCCATGCTTTCGCTACGTTTTGCGTCATTATCGTTGACCACGATCTGCTGTGCCGTTTTAGCATGATGATCACTCTCCTTTCGTATTGCTGGCGTACTATTGCAGTCGCTCGGTGAGAGCATTGCAGAATGGCTCCTGTCCACAGCGACGCGCTGCCCAATTTTTGCCGTTTGGCATTGTTGAAAATTTTTGTTCAATGATTCAGCTGTTGTTGTCAACCCACGGTCGTCGTGATTGCTCGGTGTTACAATGCCTATGTTATACGTTGAGTTTTTTGCTTGGTCAGCATAGTTATAAGTGCCAGTGATGCCACCGTTTGACGTGTCACTTTGTACACTGGTGCGACGTCCAATGTTTGCGGACATCATCATGTCACGAGACGGTGCTATATCATGATGTCTTGGTATCTTTTTCGTAGGTTTGCATGGCGCTGATGGACATATTTTTGCTTTACAATTCGAAATTTTGCTATTCGAAATTGAACCAGCAGCGGCTGCCGCGGCGATCCGACCAACAGGACTTACTTCGATCATCAATCTTTCCTCCGTTTCCAAACTTAAAGGACGTGAACGTTGTGGGGTTTCATAGTTCTTTCTTGGAACATTTTGTTTTTCTCTTAATGTAACACTATTTAAACCAGAGTCGTAATTGTCGTTGGCGGTTTCCATGATGCTGCTAGCACCGCTGTCAGCGCCGGGTATAAGAGGGATGCCGGGCGTTTGGTCTAACGGATTCACTATTGCGGTATTGCATTGGTTCCCCTTTCCTGCTTGTATTAGTACATTGGCTTCAGTACTGCTGCTAACATGGACCTCAGTTGGCGATGCTTCCACAATCCTACGCTGCAGTTCAGCAGTTGTTGGTGTCTCTTCTAGAGCTGCAGTAGTTGCACTTGGGCGATGCTCGCAGTCATCGTCGATCATTCTGGGCCGTCGTGATTTTACATCCATCTCAACACATTCCGAGCTGTTGCCACGTGAATCATCACGCCCTGTCATAATACGCCGTGCTGTGCTGCTCGTAGAACTGGGTTGAAAGTTGCCGTCAGCCAAAACAGCAACGGCGATAGCATCTTGTGTACAGTGGCCAGATAAACTTTTCTCAGGCTCGTCCAATCTAGCTGCGCCCAACGCACGAAATAGCGCGGCGGATGTCTGCGGGCTACATGCAGTGATGTGGCTCAAATCAAAACTGCTACCACAGGTGCCACCCTTAGAATGACGACTTCGAGTCTTTATCGTTTGTGATGATGCTGGCATAACTGCATTTTCATTCATAGTATTTGTAACTTTGCGACTTTCACTAGCATGGAAATCTCTACCGGCTTCAACGAGCCGGGATGAATCAACACCTCTTGCCGCCGGATGTCCTGATGCAATACTCGAGGTCTCTTTATCTGAATCGAAAACAAACGCGCCTTTTTTGTTGCGCGGTCTCGGTGTTCTTGCCCCTCTTGCCCGATCAGTACCAGCAGCAGCAGCAGCAGCAGCTAGATGATCGCGGTGCTGCTTCATTTTTACAGAATCGTCCATTGACGTCAACACCATGGTCCCTGAAGTGGAAGCTCGACCTCCAGCAATATTTTGTTGCATTGTATTCAGCGGCGGCCTTTCTCCCAGCATGACATCATTTTCCATCATGAGACTACTTTCATCGTCCTCATTTGTGGTGCACGGACTAGAAATCAATAATCTTTTGCTCACATCTTTTCCGAACTGATCTCTTCCAAACTGCTGGTCCCTGTCAATATCGACTTTTTTGAAATGATCTTTTTTAAGCTTATTAGCCTCGAAATTATTGGGGCTAACATCAGCACTTACTGGAAAACCTGAAATTTGAAAATCGATTTCTTCCGCTGCGATGGAATCCATAGACATCAATTTGGCTGTCTTTTTTGTTAAGGAATCGTTGATTTGGTTACTAATACTACCAGTGGGAAACAATTTCTTGCTTGCAGCATTGTTGCTTACGCCTCCCTCGTTGTTTGAATTTATAAAATTGTTACTATTCACTCTTGAAACTATGCCTCCTGTCGTATTGTTTGCATTAGCATTATTGCTAAAATCCCGTTGGACTGAGTTGCTGTTGTTGTTGGTGCCCGTATGGCTACTACTGCTACTGCTCCCTGCATGGCTACTGCTACTGATCAATCGCTGTAAATAGTTGGTATCTATATTTTCATTTTGTTTTGGAATTTGCACAGGATTATTAGTACTATTCATACTTTGAAATTGACCAGTACTGCTATTGATCAATTTCTGCGTCGATGATGGTCGGCTGTTTTCTTTTTTCAGAAACCCACCACCACCATTATTGCCGGAAATTGTTGTGGCATTGTTAAAATTGCCGTTAATACCACCATTGCGCCCACTGCCCGAAAATCCATCCGCCACATATTGATAATCTTTCGATGGAGTCACATACGTACTCGATGCAAATAACGCACTAGTACAACCACTACTACCTATATTAAGAGGGTAATCATAATTGGCACTATCAAAACCACTACCCATATTGAAAGTCCCACTGCCCATTTGTTGTGTAGTGCCATACGTATCCACGCTCAGTCCCGGTCGAGGTTTCATCAGAGCCTTTCCTCCTATACTGTTGAAGGTATTATTTTGACTTGTGCTACCAAGACCATCGCCATCGGAATTCTTACTCGATAGCTCCCTTTGGTTGGCTTTGAAATTGTTATAGAAGATTGGAGTCGTACTGTTCATATTTGTTGGCAGCCCATGGTGTATTACTGCACCTTTTACTTTTTCTGCCGGTGTGAATCTTCTTCTATCAGTTCTGTCGATTGAGCATTTTTCTGTTGATTTCACTGCAGAGCTGATATTACTATGACTCAAATTTTTTTTATCATACATCTTACACGCTGAATTTGCTAGACTATTGGTCCCTGATTCTGTTCCATTCCGGTTTAACTTTGATGTGCTACTTGATATTTGAGAATTTCGAAACACACCAGACCAAGGTATAGAAGCTTGCTTCCTTAGAGTTTGTTTGCTGTTCGCGTATCTTGACTTTGCTGTTCGGTGCTCTTCTCCGGGTGATGGCGGTGAGTAACAGACGTCGGGGTTAATGCTGAAGGTTCGGGGATGAAACTCTTCACCAGTTGCACTATTCATATACGGAGGTGGCACGGGTGGCACTGCGTCTAAATTTTCTGTTCTAAATTCGTGAGAAGAAGCTTCTGGCACAACATCCCGGATGTCTTCATCGACAAATTGATTGTAATTTATCGGTGCTGGATTAATAGTAGGTAGTAACTCGCCATTTGCATTTGTAACAGGCGCCGCGGTCGCAGCTGATCCTGCTAAAATTGTCACACTATCTTTTTTACACAGCTTCAAATGCGAATTCACCGAGTCTATGTAATTCAGAGAATCTTCTGTGAGTTTCATTTGCTGTGGAGGTCCTGGAGGTGTTGTTCCAGTTCTTGCATCATCATGGTCGTTGTTGCTAATATCGAGACCAAGTGGACTGAGCACAATAGTTTGATCTCCATTGAAGGGTGTAAACGGGGCCAATACATTTTGTTCGAGATTTGGAATCGGGCTGGCACCGTTTACTCCGTCGTGAATCATACTTCGATCAAATGTTGGGGTTGTAATAACAGCAGCAGAAATGTCATTGTTAGTTCCCGTTCTTACGTTGTTGGCAACACGTATCGGTGTTTTCGTTGAACTTATTGACTCTTGCGGTGGGCAGAAATCGAGATGTCTCCCTTTCGTGGGTGGCCCGCCGTGAACAGCTGGTGTTGTAACTGCGGAGGTGACAGCAAACGTCTTGCCGGTTGCGTGTTTGATGCTACTATCGAAAAGTCGATCAATTTTTCCTTCCCTTGCCAACAACTTACTGGCTGATAATTGATTGCTGTACGTTCGTTCGATGCTATTGATGGGGAGCGAATTCTTTCGGCTTTGAGGATTACTGTCATAATTTATCCCCAACGGACTACAGTTGGTGTTGATTGTCGCAACATTTCGGAAGCGACCACGTCGGCGTCCAGTTCGTTCGAGAACTTGGTGATTCGCTGGGATGTTTTCTTGAACAACTGACCTTTCTTCGCCGGAATTGTCAATAGGGCACTGTTGCTTCTGATCACAGGAATTTACCACACCAACGACACCTGCCATATCCCTCTTCGCCGATTCAGGACTGACACTCATAATACACATATCATCATCAATCCTATCGTGTATAAATTTATCATCAGGCCTTGAAAAACTACTTGCCCGAAATTTACCAGCAGACACAGGAAAGCTAGCATCAGGAAAAGTACTATTACTAGCCAGTGTTCTCGTCGATCCTGCACTACCTTGTCGGTCTATACCTAGAGCCTCTGTTACATTGCAATGTGTAAAGCTTTCATCATCAAGAACCTTTTTTACAATAGGCAGACCTGTTCTACTAATACTAGTGCTGTTATTTGGTAGTGACTCATCGTCGTTTCTCAATATTTCGCTTCTCAATTCGGGTCGCTTTTTCTCTTCCATTGGTGTTGCAACCATCATCATAACATCATAAGTGTTGATATAGGAATTTTTTGTTGTACTACCATTGGTGTTGGCATGATCACTCGTGGTAGCACCATTCGTGCCGTGGGTAATCCCTGCCACAGCTGTTACATGACTAGTGCCATCATGATCTGGTTCGTCATTCTTTTCAGAATTAATGCATCTGAAATTCTCACCGCTTCCAAAATGATATTTTTTCTGCATCACTGGCGTCCTTTTTATACCATTGGCACTGCTGTTATGGTGGTTGCTGCTTTTCTTTTCACTGCTAAATAGTTTCTTTTCTATTTGGCGATTAGAAATGGTCATGGGATTTGACGACGAGGACCCCACGGCACGGGAATTCATATTGCTACTGCATGTATTCTGCTGTAAATTATGTAAATCCGAAGGTGATGCTGCCTGTAAATTGTCAAGTGCAATTCTCGTCGGTTGTAGAGGACTTGCTGAAGCTGGTGTGATATTGATTTTCGTGTTGTTTTTCTGCGCAGCTTGAACGGCGTTGCTCTTTTGGCTCACGAAACCTGTTGCGCTGCTGCTGCTGCTATTGCTGCCGCTATACGTAAAAGCGTTGCCGGTAATACCGGTGACGATGTTATCAGGTTGGCTGTCATCTAGTGTGCCCATGGCTGTATCTTGCCCGTTGAATGACAATGCATCTCTATTATTGCAGTAATAGTCGTTTTCAATTCTCGTGCTGATATCTAGTCGACTTTTACTTATATCCATACCACCGCCGGAATTGTTCATATTTACATTGAGATTCCGGTGCTCAGACACTTTTTTTCCCAATATTTTCGGCTCTTCTTCATTCTTTTCAGCACATCCTTGATAATAATTGTCTTGATACTCTAATACCGCAACACCTTTTTGTACATTGAATTCTGTGCTAGATGATGTATTCGGGCCATTTGATCCAGTATTAAATTTGTCTTTCGACGAGTCGTCAAAAGTTTTCCCAATAGAAAAACTCTCCACACTCGAAGATAATAAATTCATACTAGCAGTGCTATTTCTTCTTGAATTTACATCTGTATTATTATATGGCTGTTTGTAAAGTAAATTAAATTCTCCATCTTGAAAACTAATGGAACTAGAACGACTAAAATCGATTCTCGCACCTATTTCATCATGGACAATATCTTCTATAAAAAACATCCTATCGACATTCTTATGCTGTGTTTGATTGTTGATTTTAGGATGGGATTTTGTAGCAGCTATTTCTACACTACTAGTTATACTTGTCATACTTTTGGACGATGTCGCGAGATTCGCAGCTGCTGGCAAATTGTCGGACGTGATCGTTGTCGTACTACTGTTGTGGACAGTAGTATCGTCTATTGCAGTTTGACCAGATTCAGTACAATTCGTTTCTACTTTTTCGACTGCTGTTTGTTTAATTTCATCAGCAGCGTTTTGTGTAGCAACTGTTTCATCCTCGCAATTGTTTCCACTCTTCTCATCGTCATCTGCGTTTGCAACATCCTCTGAAGCTGCATTATTACTCAACACTACTGTGGTATTTGAAACTACACCGGCTGGTGTTTTTTCAGAGTGATGATCTGATACCGTGGAAACCTGCTCCACATTGCTCAAATCACTCAAAACTCTATTTAATGAACTATGCTTCGTTGAGGACGGCATGATTTTGATGATTATGATTAGTTACTGTGAAAATTGTCGAGTTCTGAACTTACTTGGTCTTCTTACTAACTTTTAATAGTGGCGATTTTCACTATGGTAATCTTGAACTAATAATGATTGATTTTGAAAACTAAATTCAACAAAATGAATCCGTTTAGACGTTGTTTTTTTTCAACAACGCCAACAGGAAATTGGAAAAATATAAACTACAGTTTTTTACTTTACTAATAGGAGAAATTATTAATCTGAGAAGAACAATGTGATAATAAAATTCAATGTTCCGACAAAGCTTTAGATCATGCAAATTCCGTATAATATTTATTCTTTGTATACATTGAAGAATAAAAACAGATTCATCATGATTCATCATGACTCCACATCATGCTACAGAACTGTCGTGTAGTACTAAATGCAATCAATTTTGTGTCAAACTATATTTCAACACATCACTGGATATGCAAACCTATTTTAGCACCATATATTCTTTTAATTGAAATAACGCGAATCGAAATTTCAAATGCTTGGAAAAAAAGATTGTTATACCACTATTGGTATTAACGTCTGTCTATAGTAAATATATACATGAAGCTTGGTTGGAAATTGGAAATGAAATCATATCGTGTCGATCGTTTTTACTACAATCCCAATACTTTAACTCACTATAAGAAATTGCAAATTGCTAATATTAACATGCTTCGATATCATTATAACTCATCATCATGTTATCAATCAATGTTCATTTTTGTAATACACCGAAAAAATCAGAAGGAAACATACTGCGAAAACCTACTACTCTTACTACTTGAAAACACACGCTAATTCTAAATATGATCTATCATGATTAGAAATTGTTTGTTTGAAAACTCAACGAATTACGACATATATGATGACCTCAGAGGATGCTAAACGATATCGTACCAGAAATCCCAAAACATTGATGTTGACAGATCTTGGGGATGATTGATCTGAATTTGTTATGAATCGAATGACTCGAGTCTGATCACCAAAAAAAAAAACAGATTGAAAAAAGACTGCATGTGAACACCACCCGACCTGTGAACAAATACCACAAGCGAAACATCTGCTATGATACATGCGCCTTGATTCGTGACGGATATCTATCGTTTTCGAAAACTTGAATATTACAACATACAGGATTTCCATCGTCAAATCGATTCAATTGGGAGACACACATTACAGAAACTCTTCAACACGCCAGAAACGTATTAATCAAAATAGGGGAGGAAAAAATCAGAAACAGAATGGGAAAACGCTGTTAAACGTCAGATGCAAATTGATTTATAATGGTGAGATCTTACAAATCGTCATATTTATCCTCCTCAGCATCTCCCATTTCGATATCGCCATTTGCATCGACTTGATTTTGTGCAGGAACTGCATCATCAGCAAAAACATCCTCTTCTTCGTTGTCCATATTTTCAGCTCTGTATGTGCAACAAACTAAAACTAGATATCCATCCAATGATGATAGTGGCATATACACTGTCATTGGCTCTTCTTCTTGTACATAAACACTGCATCCAGTTACAATTTGCGATTGGCCAGTCAACACCGCCACCAAACACTGCAAATATTTCATCTGATATTCGGTGCGAGATTGATCTAATGCGTTTTCAACCTTCGCATAACAAGCTTTTTCAGCGCCAACGTTGTTGTTCAGCAAATCTAAATCTTCCTCTTCGTCATCTCCCAGGATTTCAATATCAAAATTGCATTCGCCTAGTTCATTTTTTGTCACAAATCTTACTACTTTCTTCTCTGTTCTCCTTGGAAAATCCATTGTGCTATTTTTCAAATCCATGACCGTTTCTGTTGCAAACTCAATTCCTAAACGTGCGACCTTGGCATCGTGTTGTCCGACTTCAATCATTGATTCGATCACATTTCGAAATAGGAACGGTGAAATTTCAAATTTTGTTAAACCTACATCGGATAGATACGTTGCTTCTTCTTCGCCAGCAGGAGGCTTTCTTCGTTTGTTGATGAATTCTTCTTGCATTTGCTCCACAACTTTTTGTTTTTCTCGACTTGGTTGCTTTACAGGAACTTTTATCACTGTGTCGGTTCCACTGGATGCGTGATTGTTATTAACATTCTGTCCTGCTGCGGCGTTTAATGCTGCTGCTTGTGCATCGATCTGGACACTAAAATCACTAACGAAACAGATCTCCATCATCTGACCACCATCGTGTTTGAATCGGATTTTCATGTTGCTTGTGAATTTATTTGTAGGACGGAGTATCTGTGAAATTTTTTTTTGCAAAGTTTTTTTTCATGTTATTAATCCAGTCATTACCATGATGACGGAAACACACTAAATCTGAATTCTCATATTTTCAAAGCAACGATCGAAAAACTTGATGTCTGACAAATCCGTCGGACATTATAATATTCCACAAAACCAAAATAAAACAAACCTTTTCCAATATGTGAATATCCACTTCTAGATCAAAAAACTCACTTCCATCCGCACTTTCGAATGTCCTATTATCATAGATACTTGCTGATCCGAGTTTCCAAGTACCAAAACTGACATGATTCGAGTCTAGGAAGAATAGTTCCATGCTGTCGGATCGAAATCGAATCATTGTCCAACTTTTATCGCCGGATTCTTTACTAACTTGGAATAGTCGCTTTACCAACTCCGTATCCACTAATGTAATATCCAGTTTATTCTTCTTTTCGTTTGCTGCTGCTGCGGCCGCTGCTGCTGCCGCCGCTGGGACTGGGACGGCGGCGCCTTCCAATAATGCACCAACATTCAGATTCCCCCTGGCCATTTTGAAAGTTGATTTTTATTTTTCAATAATGTTTTTTTGATGCTAGCTTTTTCCAAATGTCTTGATGATCTTCCTATACAACTGCGACGATTTTTGGTCTTTTTTAACTGAACACGGATATATGGAACTGACTTCATTGGATTCGCTAGAACCGGATTTGGTTTCGGATCGCGAGAACATTAATTGGTTTTAAAAAACGGAATGGATTGCCGAAAAACACAAGACATACACCATGCACCCCTACCAGGAACACGAAAAATCACACTTCATCGATCTCCACCTGAAATACTACTCCGATGCTTGCAGAAGAATCGCATTGCCATTCTGCAAGATCTCTCCTGTGCTTACAACGCTACTCTTTTCTTCAAAAAACTTTCAATAAAAAATTGAAGCGGGGAAAGTTTGTTCTTTGGGTCATATTCACAAGGGAATAAAGTCATTTAATGAGTAAAAAATCGTTTAAATCCTATATAAAAATCTTCTTTCTCAGTCGCGCTAACAATAACAGCTATAATATTCCAGCACACTCAGTTTCAGATTGATCGAATCGACACTATTTCTTAATTTGTTCACACTCGAAAGAGTGCATGTTGGAGATCAACACCATCACAATCGAAACTTCCTCGTGTCCTTCAATAATGTTCAATTATCAGCTGTTGGTTGCAGTTTAACGCGACTTTTGATCTCTCACACAGGATCTCGTTATTTTTCTCATTAATAGTCGTCTGCGTGGTGTTTGTGTGGGTTAAATTAATAGTTATCACTCCTGCGGGATCACTAGTATTAGAAACTTTTTTTTTTTGGGTTAGTTAGGGACATGTTGTTGCATTATTTGTATTGGGATTGGTTATTTTTTGGGTTTGTTATAATGATTTCTGTTGGTAGATATTTTCTATTTTTTCATTTCATATTACCAAACCTTTCTTTCACCAATGTGACTTTTTTTTTTAATTTCCACTAACTACTACCTATAAAACCCATTAATCTAATATCCACTTTGTCCTTGGTAGTGTTGGTTATATTGTCCTTGTTGGTGATATTGTTGTTGTTGTTGGTGATACTGTTGTTGTTGATCATATCCTTGATTGTACTGCTGTTGTTGTGGAACGTTTTGTGGTCCGTTTCCAAAAACTGGTCCACTTCCTTGTGGCCCAACTGCATAATTTTGTTGTGGTTGTGCACCAAATGTTTGATTTCCTCCGATAGCAGTCAAGGATTTTGATTCCGATTTTTCTCTGATGTTGATCAAATCAATTCCCCAATCAAATCCGTCCTTATATCCCATTTGCATTGCAATGGAACACATGAAAACACCATACAACGCTCCAGTTTCTGGGTCTCTGTTAAATGTAATTTCTTTTTTCTGATCTTCACCAAGACCGACGGCGGAAAACACACTTCCTACACCGGATGTGAAAGTATTCATAAATCCACTTGGTTTGTCAATAGACTGGTTAACTTCACCAAGAGTTAGGGTGGAGTTGCTTGGGTTAAGTCCCAATGCTTGTCTGAATTCTTCTTCTGATGATGCTGTTGGTTTGTCGATTTTGTTTCCGAGGATTACAAAAGGAACATCTCTCAAACCTTCCATTTTGAAAACTCGGTGCAATTCAATTTTTGCTTCTTCAAATCGTGTTCTATCAGCTGCATCAACAATGAATACAATTGCGTCTACACCAGACATATAATCCTGTGATGTGTGTTTTTGGTGATGGTCTTTTTTTTTTTTAGTTGGTGGTATAATATGGTTGAAAGAGGAAGATGTAAATTTTTCTGAAGAAAGAAATTTGTGAAAGACAAATTCGATATGCTAATGTACTATACGTTAATCTCATAAATTTGCACTGAAATCAAAAAGAAATCAAAAATATACCTTCCATAACAATCTTGCGGTCTGATGCCCACCCATATCAAATGCTTTAAATTTTCTATTACCAGCGAATGTTAATTCATTTGCTGTTGGATGTAATGTTGGCATGGAAACTTTCAATCGATCTTCAGCCATAACTTGCATAAGGGTGGTTTTACCTGTTGTTGTGTTTCGTTGGCTTTTGGTATTAAATTTGTTCTCATATATTAAGTCTCGATGAAACGAATGCAATTAGCATTTCGCTTCGAATCTGCTTCTCAAACGCGTCTTTTGAAACATCACAGAAAAAACTCATTTGAAATGGATGCATGCCATAAACAAACTCATCATGAAAATCAAAAATCAATACCAGCATTATCCAATCCTAAAAAGATAATTTTGGAATTTTCTGGTAACAAACCCATCCATCCCATAATAGTATTTTGAACATCACTAGCCCAATCTTTGATTCCTTGGAAAGACATGATTGTTCTTGTTTTAAATGAATAAAACTATAAATATATGTCAAATCTATGCAATACAAGAAAAATTTATTTACTAAAAAGTAATTGCTGCGTAAAAGTTGAAATTGGTTGCAAAAGTTTGTTTGTGGTTTTCTCAAGATGAATGCTATGCAATATCTGTTTTGGACGAAGATATGGATGAATTGGGACAAAATTGGGACAAAATTGGGACAAAATTGGGACATTCATTGATTGTGCATCGGAAATCATGGGTAACAAAAAATAAATTGACAATTTGATGAAAATAAATTTGTTGAAGGCGTTTTGAATTTTTTCGGTTTTTTCAATGGAAATAAATGATGGATGGAGACTTTGGATATGGAAACATCCATTCGAATACATTGAATTCTTGAATCTAATTTGACAACTCTAGCGAAAATTTCACATGATTTGACAGTTGAAACGATGGAAACACAGTGATGCATCATTGATCTACATGGCTACCGTGGAAAACAACAACCTAAGAATTGCTATAGTACTCAAGCCAGAGAGTTCCACATCAATAAACCTCAAATTCCTTTGTATTCATGTATGTACACTGGGGGCTATTAGATCTTCATAAAGCAACACATCGGTCTCTTTTTTTCAGAATTCCGTCGACTTTTAGCATAGTGCAAAAGTTCGACGAATTAAGTTTGAATCAAAGCTTGACGTCAAGTGGCTCATAGCTGCATAGCTCATTAATAACTCAACCTAAACTCAGTAGTGGTTAAAGTACTCCATTTGTGTCCTGTCGTCTATTGATCTCCATATCGTTAGAGAGTTACTATATTGCTGTTGCAGCTAGCCTATAGCGTCCCAACTCATCCATAGTTTTGCTTTTCATATTGGGCAGAAAGGCACACGGGCATACGGTGCCATGTGTTCGTAGGGTGTATATTTTTTTAAATTACAGGGTGCATTTATTGGTCAGTTTCCTAAATGATATCTGATCGGTTTCAACCCACGGAACATATCTGTCGGCGCGTTGCAACGATCAATATTTTAGGAAAATCTTAATATTTACTATTGCCACTCCATACTAATAACATTGATGAACTGTGATAATTCATTCGCTACTAACTGCCTTCTTGGAAAAAGAAACAATCATTGACATTGCGACATTGACTTTTTTTATCGAATTGGCTACAGAATGACAGTGGCTAGTACAACGATGTTCATTCTGTTGGTGTGTGTCATATAATAGAATTTTTGAGAAGAATTTATCAACACACCACGTTCTTGACACTCTACTAAAGATATACTACCAATATTGTCTTACCATCTGTATAAGAAACTAATACGAACGACTACATGTTTTGTGACCATACTATTGAAAGATTTAATAAGATGCAGATGATTATACGAACTGTGTGTGTTTGAACTTTGAACGACACTTCAACCAAAATGATTTGAAGCCGTGAGTTTCTATAGAAGAAGTAATTGGAGAATGAAATTTCTACAATAGATTCGCTTATTGTGTAACTACCATAGAAAATTCTTCTTGTAGTAACTTGCTTAACACGATAGTACGATATAGAGAAACTCTTGAATTACATTATGAATCGCTCCTATTTTTTTGATTCTTCAACATGTTTGCTATCCATTGGAATGCAGCTGAATAACCCATTTTCTGTTTCAGACTTACCTGTGTTGTTATGTTACAATAGATTAATCAATTGGAACAATTGGAAATTGTGTAGAAATTTTCACGGCATATTGTTATATTTGTTTAATCATGCCCAAAAACAGAAAATCAAATTTAATCACTGTGTTTTGAAAAAAATCTGTACCATAAAAACTTCAATTGGTCCACCATTCTGTCTGTATACACATTGTTGTCCTCCTCTCTGTAATTTGTTTTCAAAATTCAGAATTAGACAGTCTTGCAAATTCATATATTGATAGGACGATGTTTCATGTTTGCCAACAGATATATGGAGATACGGATTCAGACACTAGTAACGATGCAATGATACTAGTATCACAGAAATTTCAATCAATTCTATCTATGAGATGCAACAATTTCAACAATCACCAACAACTTGAAATTGCTAACCTGCTGTCCATAATTATTGTAAGCACTCAAATTACTAATATGAAGACTATGACGTAATTCTTCATCTGAACATGCTGTTGGAATATCAATTTTGTTTCCAAGGATTGCGAATGGTATCTGTTTGAATTTTTTTTTTTATCAATTTTGTTTCCAAGGATTGCGAATGGTACCTGTTGAATTTTAGGTTGGGATACATGCAGCCGCGTGGGTTAATCCATTTTTGTGGGTTGGCCCGCCGTTGTGGGGCGGGCCAAAATCGCAGGCATTGAAGGCAAACATTTAGGAAGAATTTGTGCATCCATGCGGAAAGATTTCAGAACATTTAAGGAAACGAGAAATTAATGTGATGTGGGCGGAGAAACTGATCATGTGTGCTGTCAAGAAATTGTCGCGCGTGCATCCTTCGCAACAAACGGAAACAACCGAGATTGAACCGGAACACCGGCGCAAAGAAAACATCATGGGTGCGAACAGCTGCCCATGAGCGTTTTGTTTCCAAGGATTGCGAATATCAATTTTGTTCCCAAGGATTGCGAATGGTATCTGTTGCATTCAGTTTTAGCTTGAGATACATTGTTTTTATATAATTTTGGATCAATATATTGGAATTGATGATTGATCGACAATTACCTGTTTCAATGATCTACATATAGTTGCCCAAAAACTAGCTTCAAATAATTTTGCTGAACACCCACAATAGTAAGCTATAAATACATGTTGGAGGGATTCTACTTCAAAGAGTTTTTCCAATTCTACTCTAGCTTCATCTAATCGTGTTCTATCTGCGGCATCCACTAGGAAAATGATAGCATCCACATCAGCATAGTAATCCTGTGAGTTGAATTGAATATACAATTTTTTTGTGACGTCTAAATCGATTCTTCTGGGATAAAACAAGCCAACTTTCTCTCAAATTATAGACATGCAACATTAACATAAACTACATAAGAATGTGTTGCATCAAATTCATGAGGCAACCGAGAGTCCTCTTTTGCGTTAAATTTGAACCATACTCTACCTTCCATATTCTTCGAGCTGTTTCGTGTCCACCTAAATCAAAAGCTCTAAACCGCCTGTTATGGATGTACAATTCTTCACTGTGTGGATGTACTGTTGGACTATGTTGCATAATTCTGTCATCTCTGAGCATGCCCATTAGCCTGTAATTAAGTTTTAAATGGGGGTTTTGATTATTTTGAAAATTGTTGACAGTATTTTCTCTTTCCATAGTCTAATACGATTCAACCGACCGGTTTTTGAATTGAAATTCCATGTTCAACGCCTGTTCAAGAAATGAAACGAACTTGCAAAATAACACCGAGATCAACTCCATCAACTCCATGGACCAACAAAGATATAAAAATACGTCGTCTTCCCTGCATTATCAAGACCTAAAAAGAGAATCTTTGAATTCTCCGGTAAAAACCCCATCCATGAGAGCAGCTCATTGGCATAATCTTTTATCATATTCACGAGAAACATCTTGTCGTTCGGTTCTTTGTGTCAATATATTCAGATACCAAAAAACTTATCAAAACTTGAATTTTTCGACGTCTACAACTGTCGAATGAATCTGTTGAACTTGTTACTCAATCTAAATCAATATCACTTCGTCTAAAAAAATTCACGTCGCTAAATGCCACGATAGATTCAAGTATTTTTTTTGGAAATTCTTTTTTTTGCACGTCGAACTTGATCAGGAATTTGTTGGGATCAAATATTGGATGCAAACACAGAATCAATGCACTATCTAAAATTGTATTACAAACAAGAAAATATACAACTGCAATGAAAACGACAATTTTTCATCCATTGTGTAATACACAAAAACCAAAAAATATGGGAACATTGCGAAACACGACCATGTAAAACATAAACAGAATCGATGAACACGAATACGACCTTAGACGAACATGCTTTTCCACCCCCGAATTCTGCTTCGCAAAATTCGTTTTTGTATAAACGTGACTTTGTTTAGATCACATGATGCCGCAAAACAACGATATCATCCACATACAAGAATCATAATTCTTCGCCAATTTCATACACTGTATTATACTGACAATATAATAAACCACTCTATGAAATGACTAAAAATTCTCTAAGATAGACGGCCGCGTAAACGTATACATTTTCGGGAGAAATATATAAATAGATTAAATATCGGATAAATAAATTTGTCAATAAGATTATAGGCTGAGTATACGTTAATTCAGTAGGGCTGCAGCTACAATTTGAT
>Ga0099797_100725_pt1 | contig 20023 bp, 19 predicted proteins | sample Uncmet_Sort48C_1_FD_89871 | JGI IMG/M metagenome (GOLD analysis project Ga0099797, IMG submission 89871) | Marine eukaryotic communities from CALCOFI LINE 67, Pacific Ocean - C012_Sort48C_1 | ecosystem: Environmental > Aquatic > Marine > Oceanic | place: Pacific Ocean: Monterey Bay | collected...
ATTCCTGATTGCCGTAACGCATGTTTCCGGATTGCCGACTTGCCGAACGAAAAAACTCTCCACACTCGAACACCGCTTGACTGATTCGAAAAGAGAGAAAGAACCGGCTTCACCAGCTAAATCTGCTAAGCAAATTTTTTCACGCCATTTATCACGCCGCTATCAATAATCGTACAGAATCGAGGGAAATTTTAACTACTTATCGAGATTCATCATGATAATCAGACCTCCCCAAATGTCTAATTTTTTCCAAATACGCCGACTTTCTCGTGACCTTGTGACTTACTTTAAGTTTCTCCTAGATTAACTCTAAGATTTGTAAAGTAACACGAAAAAAGCGCGAGGGTTGCTTTTCTTAGTTTCAGAATGATGTGCTTCAGTATATGCTCATGATGGTTATGCTTGTGGTATAGTTCAACTTCGTGGGAAAGAATTAGATCGAGGGAGACATGAAATAAAAAGGTCTTTTTATGAAAGACGCCCTGTAATATATCATAATCCTCGTTACGGTTTGGAAAAGCACATTATGAAACAGTTGGCAGGGCTATTGTCTTAGGCTATTGACATGGCTATCATATGGAGCGCAACATCGTTTCCTACTTCTTCCACCAATTTCTGGCGTGATGGAGAGGTCGCATGTGCCACTGGAGCCTTCCCATACGGACCAGAAGCTTGCGATGACATCTGATCCGAAAAAACTGGCGAGTCCGCCCTCACAGCAACTGGACATGTTGCTCCCGAATCATCGATTTGCGATCTTGGCAGCGCTGGGGTGACGACTGGACTCGATGGTGCGGCTTTTGTTGTATTCCCAGAAGCTGACTTTCCAAGAGGAAGAATTCTAACATGGTGTTTTCCATTCGCATCGGTCCAGATCATAGTGTCGTAGTTTTTTGGATAACGCCGCGAACTGCTCGTTTTTGATTCAGGGGAGCCGTCGACCTCCTCGCGTATCTGGCGTGGTGGAATCTGGCGTGTTGGAGATTCCTTCTGTCCCGCTGGAGATTGCTCATGTGAACCAGGATGTGAACCTGGAGCTAAGTCCGATGACATCTGATCGTTTCCTGGAGCCTTGATGGTGGACGTTTCTTTGGAATCGACATTCAAGCCCTTTTTCACCTGGTGGCTCTCATTTACTTGCACCTGGCGGCTCAACTTGTCATTCAGGCCTTCCTGGTTTGACTGTGTCTCGACAGCACTTTTTCGTGCTGCAGCTGGTCGCGTTGCCGAGTCCGCATTTGGACCTGCTGCCGAGTCAGCGCACCTGGATCGAAAAATTCTAACCTTGTACTTCCCATTCGGATTTGTACAGGATATCTCCGTCCGGAATTTTTTTTCCGGAAGTCCGACGACCTGTATTTAGTCAAAAATTTTGAGGTTCTCGAGTACTTAAAGTTGTTTTTTTATTCGACGTTTTTTCTGTGACACACATCGATAGAATTGGGCAATGACACGCAACTGAACTGGGACAAATTAACGATAACAAAAAATACCTGCAAATCCCCTCCCGGCATCCGTATCCCATCAGCCTGCCTCAATGTGACGCTCGCCACCAGCAGCACGGCGAAGATCCTTCTCGTGTTGAAAGTCATTTTTCTTAACTTGATTTTTTCGTAACTGTTACTTCTGGGAACAAATAATATTGCAATTTTATTGTTTGCAATTTGCGATACAGCATATGAAAATTGAAATCGAACCAAAAGACAAAACCTGCAACATGCAAATGAGGACTCATTAGATCTGATCCTTGAGAAAAATTATAGTATTTCACAAACAAAACCCTTGGAACGAATAGAAAGAATCAGAAAAAGATTGTTATGGCCGATAATAGGATGCATTCCGGATTGCCGATTTTTTCGCAGTGCCGAGTTTTTCGCAGTGCCAATTTTTTCGCATTACCCGACTTTGTCGCATTGCCGCTTTCGCTTCGCATCTGATTCTAAATTGAACTTCACCATTCACTACTTCAATTGACGACTCGAACATTGTGTCACGACCTCAGGACCTGGTCCAGACCGGTTTTGCTTTTTCTATCGATTCAAAGGCACATGTTTATCGTCTCCAAAAGGGATCAACAAAAAACAACACGATAGAAAACACGATGTAGATAAATATTGCAGATCGAACTTTCATCTCAATATGGACGCCACTGCACCTGACTTTCATCATATGGACGCCACTGCACCTGTAACCTGTTCAACACACATTTAAATTCAGTATGGTTCTTCCATCATCTATGATATGAGTCGACGACTCGACTGCTCTAAGTTTTGACATTCGATTGTTCATTACATGATTCAAATTGCTCCCCAACAAGAAGGATGCAAATCATATGGTACACAAAACGACTTGAAGAGAGCTCTAGTATGGTGAAAAACGATTTGAGCCTATATATGGTGAAAAACGATTTGAACCTACATATCATATTTGGAAAATGGTTTGTGAAAGAATGATTATCGTCATAACTCATTGGATCGAAGAGTACTCCACTGAATCACAATATTCGCTTAGGATAATCACGTCATTGATTCAATTTGTCAACTGACTTAAATTGATCTGACTTGAAATGGTCCTGAGACTTTGCTCACAACACGGAAAATGAAATGGTTATGAGACTTTGCTCACAACACGGCCATGAGTCTTTGCTCACAACCCGGATATTATGCTAGAGAGGGACTCCTCTTACTCTTTCTTTTCCTAGTATTACAAAGATAAACGATTTCTACACTTTTTGTCATGATTCAGATTCCAGGATTCAAACTGAATGCCAGTTTGAATTTCCGGGAGTGAGAAACTTTGTCTTACTCGTCAGCCGAGTGGGCTTCATTACTTTCAGAAACTTTGTCTTACTCTACTCCTTAAACCGAGTAGTTTTTTCCTCTATTTACACAAATGTCATTTGCCTTGGAGTCCCCACAGCAAACTCTACTTACAACGTCATTTTCCCTGACCTACTTACTAGAGCCATGCCATACTACAGCAAAAGGCAGCAGCCTCCTCCTCCACGCTTAGCTCCTGGACCTGCCACCGCAACTTTTCCTGCCGTGTTTGAGGTGGTGTTCACATTTCCGTTCCCATTTCCCCCCGGGAGTTTCATAATACCCCCCGGTATGTTTTCGATATTCGGGGAAATGCCACCCGCGTCCACTGTACTAGGATGCTTCGTAGCGACATTCTCTGTTATAGGTGGCGTCCTAACAAGGCCATTCAAACGTGCCTCCTCTATTGAAGCAGGTAGGCCATTAGAAAACGGCGTCGCCTCCTCCTTTGTCTTTGTAGTACTACGTGGATTCATAACAACCTTTGTAGTAGATGGATTCATAACAACCACGCCATTCAAACGCGCATCCTCTATTGAAGCAGGCTCTATTGAACTAGGTTGTTTCGTGCTACTATCATTAGCAGGTTTTCCATTAGCAGGTGGCTCCTTCTCTGTTGCCGGATGCGTGGCTCCTCGTAGATATGCTGTCACTGCGACTGCTTTCACTGTTGTTTTTATTTCGGTTTCTGCTCCGGTTTCCGTTTCTGGAGTCTGAGTTTTTTCCCAAACTGCGTTGACTTTTATTGGTGGGGCTTTTATCGTTGGTGGAGCTTTTATCGTTGGTGGAATCTCATCAGCTGGCAAACATTGCGCCAACACTTCCGAGCCATCTGTTCCACTGGGATTCGCACCGATCTTTACCTGTACTTGGTCCGAAGAAGGAGCGACATTCGGCTCAATCGCTGACTCAAATCCAGTTTCCGCCATCGAATCTTCCCTGAGACTTGTACTTTCCGTAAGATCTGTATAATTTTCTGGATCTCCCCCCAAAAGCCCAGCCGGCACACATCTCACCAACACTTCGCCCTCTTCGGTCCCCGCTGGGTTCACATCAATCTGGATCTTCACGTCGTCAGGGAACTGTTAGAGTGTGTTTACAGTGTTTTTTTTTTTGGTTTTGCTTTTCTATCGGACACAAATGATCATCGGAAAAAAACATATGATATGATTATCGTACACAGAAAACAAAAAACAATGACAATCAGACTGAAAAGTCTGGATAATTGAATACCATCGGAACAAAACTGAAAAGTCTGAATGAAAAATCTGAAACATATACCGTTGGTTTCAGAATTGTTGCATCAATCCCTTGCTCTCCCATGTAGAAAACGAGAAGGACTCTCGTGAGCAGGACTCCTGCTCGCGCAAGTCTCGCCAATCCCAGGTTCATCAGCTTCATCATGATGTGTGCCTGCCTTCTTACTGACACTTGCTATAAACTATAGCTGCTTACTATGGCCTTGGACATACGACAATCCAAAGTTAGAAGTCAGATAGTATCACTCAGAGATGAAGTCATGCGTATGATCGTCCTTGAGTTCGAGAATCGCTGACTTGTCAGAATCAAACAGAGTCCCTGTATCAGCATTAAGAAGTCAAGAGAAGATTGTATCAGCACTAAGAACTCAGGCTCAAGAAATTTGGAAAATGGGATTGGAACCTTCGAAAAGAATTTATCCGAGATGTTGTTACTTCCCCAGATTCGAGAACATTGCATTGCCGACTTCGTGTTGCCAAACTTTCGCATTGCCGACTTTGCATCACTATTGCCAACATTCCGCATTACCACTCCAAGAATTGTATGTAAATTGGATAAACCTATGTTGCAGACATGTGAAATGAATACTGGAAAAGTTGCCGAATCTCGAGAAAGGACATTTAAACACTGAAGATAATCTTCAAGATTTTTCTGAAAAACAAAATGGAACACTTTGAGCTTGTTGTTTTCTGAGAAACACGTACATTTCTTTCATCAATCCGGGGCGCTTTTTTATCGTCAATGGAAAATACGCGCTTTCTACCGTCTAATATCTATGGAGAACACTTTTTAAACTATCGTCAATGGAAAACATTTTTTATCGTCTCACCATGGAAAACACTTTTTAAAACACTTCTTATCGTCTCACCATGGAAAACTTTTTTTTTTGACAATATGATAAACAGACTTTTTTTGTCATAATGATAATTCCATCGCGCTGAGTCACTCAAAAAACACGCTCGCGCCGGAGTCACTTACTCCTTTTGAATTTCAAAATTCAGACACGAAGTCAAACACCTCGTTTAAATCTGGAAAATTTGCTACAATCAGCAGTAAATGAAACTCTACAGCAATAAATCTACTATAACAACAAAAAACACATGATGATTTGACTCTCGAGCCGACAACACTGCTGGAATAAAAAGATGGAATAAAGAGCTAGAATAGAACGCTTCTCAGACTCTGGACTACAACAAGAGACAGTCTGTACTACAACAAAAGACAGCATGCGTTTTTGCTTCTACGAGTCTACTACAACAAGAGACAGCATGAGTTTTTTTCTGCTGCCTTGGAGATTTTCACGGGGTTGTTGCTCGGTACTCCTGGAACTTTCGTTTTCTGAGCACTACTTTGACTTCTACTTTCGCTGGAAGAAACGCCTGATGAAGTGTTCTCCTTTAGCTTAGCTTGCGCCACTGGACTTCGCCCGATCTTTTCTGATGGCTTTCCTGGCTCCGAAAGCTTCGGAGTCTCCACTGCTGCAAAAGAAATCATTTCTGTCACCAGAGGAACTACCGAAGTTGTGACTGGTGAGGCTTCTACTGCTGCTGGCGATAGTTTTTCTGCTGGCGATCCTTCTTCTGCTGCTACTGTTGATAAGGCACTCGAGTCCATTGGTACCTGTACTTTGACAAGTTCTGGCGAAGCTGTTTCTTGCACTTTGAAAAGCTCTATCGAAGTTGTTTTTTCGACTTCTGGAACTGAATCTGCTAACGATGACAAATCATAATGAAACAAGCGCCGTGCTGTACATTTTACCTGTTCCATCCCGTTGTTTGGATTGTAAAACTTCACGTTTTCTAGGGGAGAAGAAGATCCTTGGATAAAAGATCCTTGTGTCTTGTTTAGAAAATCAGCCCCTTTGGAGAGTTCGAGATTGTATGGATCTTCAGTTTGTCCATTTTTTTTTGTATCCTCTGTGATATCCTTTCTCTCCGTATCAATGATTCTTTCAATATCTATCTTCACCTGGATGAAATCGACTTCAACGTTTGCCAGAAAGTTTGGAGAGTATAAATTGACTTCCTTTGGCGAATATGCTGGGTCTTTGTACCGCAAATCTCTGGACTCCAGCGCTTTGCTCGCCAACTCTTTGTACACTAAATCGGATTTAGCATTTTTAGTCCCATTAGACTTCAGTGCCTGTGAGTGATAATTTCTTTTATTTTTTTTTTGGATTTTTTTTTCAAAAACATGGGCTACAACAGAGGTATGTGAACATTTTTTGGAAAAACAATGTTGAACAAAGTTTTTGACTTTCAAGAGTTAGACTCGTCTAGAGGTCACTTTTTTCTCAGTTAGTACATCTAGTTTAATTTGAGTTGAATTGTGAGCTTACAAGGGTGGAATTTATACCATTTGTGCTTCTCCACTTCTTCTGCCTTCGCCACTTCTTCTGCCTTCGACTTCTTTTTTGGGCTTCCCTTTCCAGTGTGCTTTGACGAAATCTTCAGATTTTTCATGGACGGCGCCGTGCTTAGACTCGATCCTGATCGAATCCGTCCTGATCGAATCCGTCCTGATCGAATCCGTCTTGATCGGATCTGTCTTGATCGGATTCATCCTCGGGTCTGATGAATTGATCCGAGTCCCGATCACTGAAGTTCCAAAAACCGTAACAACGGGTAGTATCATTGGAGGCAGGATCATCCATGGTAGGGCCATTTTATATTGGATTCTAGAATAGATTCTGGAATGATGAGCTCTTGACTTGGATTCAATCCGATTCAATTCATTCCAAAAACCAAGTTATCCCAACTGAGACTTGGACTTTCGGATCAGTGATTGATAATATCCAGAATGCTGATAGGTTTGTTTCCAGATTGTTATGGATTGAAATTCGGAGTCACCAGATTACTGAGATATGAATCTTATGAAACAAACAGCTTCTCAGCTGTCACGTGCACAGAATTCCGCAACGACAGAGTTCTACTTCTTCGCATGATGATAAATAGATCGATGTTTTCTTGAGTCGCAATGATTCCGTACAGCCGATTGATCTTTTACCGCATTCAAATTGCCACACCGCATTCAAATTGCCATACCAAACTTGACTTAAACGCCAATCGTTGAATTTCAATTCAGCTGAGGACAATCAGAACCAACTTCTAGAGTAAAAGAATGAAATTCGAAGTCTGATTCAGACAACGCATCAAGTCTTGACTCAAGATCAGTTACGAGCCATGAACCAGCAGCCATGAATGAGGATCATGATGAGTGGGACTTCTGATATAAATTCTGATGACATAATATATCAGAATTATGACAGACAATCAGACAACCGATGAATGTCTGATGCCGCATCGTTTGATACGCGTGTTTTAAACGTTTTAAACCGTTTAACAAACGTCCAGGGTACTATAGAACTTGATTAAGAAGATCATTGCTCAAAGAGATCTTTTAATCATTGTTCAAAGTGTAATTGAAGGGCGTGTCCCACCAGCTAGCGAACTTATTTCACAGCTAGCGAACTTAATCCAAGAGATACCATCTTCTTCCCGACGACATCAAATTTCGACATCAAGAGGTACCCGATACCACTGCAATACTTTTCTATTGCTTTGACATGCCAGCTCACCTATTAGTATTATTACGACGCTCGAAATTTATGACGTTTTTTTTGTGGCGTTTCTTATGACGGTTCTTATGACGGTTTTTATGACGGTTTTTATGGCGTTTTTTATAACGGTTTTTATGACGTTTCTTACAGCGTGACTGACTCGTAGAGCTTACAGAGTGACTAACTCGTATAGAGCTTACAGCAAAGCTTACTGCAAAACACAACATGGAAGAGCTGGAAAGCCTTTTTGAAATTCTTTTTTCTGGTCTTTTCTTTTTTCTGATCTTTTCGCCTTTTTCTGGTCTTTTCTTTTTTCAGATCTTTTCACCAGTGAAAAAACTCTTTTCTCCAGTGAAAAAAATTCCACTTTTCCAGGGCCTGCTTGCACTTTCTCTTGCACTTTCTCTTGTGCTTGCACTTGCACTGTGTCAGGCTCTTCTTCCACGTTTCCGGGTTTAGTTCTTCTTTCTTTTCTTCTGTTTAGTGCTGTTTTCTTTGCATTCTGTGTCTTTTCCGGCGATGCTTCTGGAGGAGCTGCGTCTGCCTTCTGTGTCTTTTCCGGCGATGCTTCTGGAGGAGCTGCGTCTGCTTCCTCAGGAGCTGCGTGTACTTCCGAAAAAGACAACACGTCATCTGCTTCTCTTTCCGAACAAGACTCCAATCCACTGAATTTGACGGCCCATGTGTTTGGATCTATTTCGAGTTTCCAATCCTGAGAATCAAGCACCCATTGGAAATTTTTAGCATCGAGAGTCTTAGTTTTATGCATGTTATTTAATAACATTGCTGAGGAATCAGATGGACCATCTGATGGTAAAAAATTGCTGTCTTGGTGAAGTGTCTCTTGCACTGGTGTCTGTTGCAGTGTGTTCTCTTGCAGTGTCTCCTCTTGCAATGTCTCTTGCAGTGATGGACCTGTGAGCGCAGTCTTCTGAGAGGACTGCAGTGATGTAACTGTAGGTGAACCTGTTTCAAGGACTGGCGATTCAAGGACTCCTCCGAGTAGGTCGCATATGTGGGGCTGTGATTAAAAGTATTTTGTTTTCACTAACACCGATTTTTTTACTTTTTTTTTTTTCAAATAACAGGACTACTTGAAACTTTTTTCAAATAACAGAGGTTTTTGGAAATTTGGAATCATTGATGACGATTTGGAAGTTTGGAAATCAAATTTCAATCGAGTCAAGTTTTTAATTTTCAAGTTTTTAATTTTCAAGAGTTTGACAACTTACAAGAGGTAAGTAACCAGTTACAAGACTCGTCGGCTTTTTCTAGCGGTCAGTTTTTTCTCAGTTAGCAGATCTGGCTTTGTTTTTCACTGTAACACACTGTAACGCGCTCGTTTTGAAAAAACAAAACCAACACTCTTTCTGAAAGAAAAAAAAAAATATACCATTGGCACTTCTTCCATTGGTCCTTCTTTTTCGAGTTTTGCTTCTACTCTGAACTTACCTTCTTTTTCTTCTTCGACTTTTCTTCTTCGACTTTCCTGCTTCGAGTTCCATGCTTTGACGAAAATTTCTTCAGCGAGTTTGCTTCCGGGAGCTCCGGGACCTGGGCTGATCGGATTCATCTTCGGTTCTGATGAATTAATCCGAGTGCCAACCACTGAAGTTCCAAACACTGAAGTTCCAAAAACCGTAACAACGGGTAGTATGATTAAAGGGACGAGCATCATCCATGCGGGACAAAATTTGCAGCAAATTCGATGGACCATTTTGGTTTTTTTTAGACTCTTGAGTCTGAGAAACGATATGATGTTTGATTCTGGAGTGATTTCTTGGCTTGGATTCAATCCGAATTCCATCCAAATTCCAAAGTTATCCCAACTCAGACTTGGACATGCGAACTTCCACGATGCACAAAGTAACGAGTTCCGCAACGCCAAATTCGCATGATGATCTTTTGCCGCGTGTATTGTAGAGCCGATTGATCTTTTCGCATTCAAATTGTCATACTTCCGTTGAAAAAAATTAAAAGCATGCATCGTTGAAAAAAACTTAAGTAGACCACTGAAATGAAGAAGTAAGATTGAACAACGCAATCATGATAATTTGCACGCGCATGCCCATACAAGAAATAACACATGAATGAAAACTTGCATCAATGCTATAGCACACGATTGCCAGACATTGTCGAATTAAAATGGATGGAGACATAATATGCGAACAATTGAATTTGATTGAAAATTTAACAGCCGGCCTGTCTGACACCATGTAACTTACATATCATCATATTGAGGCTAAAAAATATAAAATCAAAATTATCAAATCAATGGCAACACGCCTGACACATAATTTAATTACTTAAGCGAGACATCTTGACATTAATAATCACCAATCTTTTCGCTTTTTGAAACTGGAAGTTCTCTCCTTCTTCAAGCCCTTCAAACTCATGTTTTTGTCAATTACGTTTAGTACTTCTGTATCGCCAAACAGAAACATGTTTTTGTCAATCACGCTTCTGTATCACTCACTAACAGCCACAAAGAAAGCAAGGTCCAGACTTGTTTTTTGGCTCCACTAAGTTTTTTTCTGCTGTTTCTAGCAACGGTTTGGTTACAGTAGTGCCTGGCGGAATACCTTCACTAGGAGGAGCAGCACTAGCATCCGCTGCTTGAGTCGCTACCATTGGTTTTACGTCTACCATTGGCTTTACGTCTGCCAGTACTACTGGATTTGCTTTGTCTTTCTTTGTTATTTCTTCTTCCTTTGTCCTGTCATCTCCCTTTTCGTCTGCCTTTTCCTTCGTCTTCTCACCTGCCTTTGTCCTGTCATCTCCCTTTTCACCTGCCTTTTCACCTTGCTTTATAATAATATTCTCATCTGTATTACTGACGTTGTCATCTGTATTGTCATCTGTATTAGTGTCAGGGTAGCCAACAACTCTACCTACTTTATTCTCATCTGGATAAGCAACTCTACCTACTTTAACCTCGTTCTTCAGTAAATTAGATGTGATCTTCACAGGATCGACATGGATCTTCAAACCGCCAAATATTGGCTCCCCACTGGGATTCACTGCCATTGATATTTTCGCCGAAATTCCGATGGCGTTCTGATTTGGAATTTTTAATTCAGTGTGACAATGATATTTTCGCCTGGAAAATGACTCGATGGCGTTCTGATGGAGGTCGAAAGTCCATTCTGATTCATCAAGTATGATTTGAAATTGACGAAAGTACTGTTTTTGAAATTTCTTTAAGGGTCACAAATCACTGACTCAGAGAAATTCCAATTTGAGTTAAAATAAATTTTAATCATTGATACCGCTGTCTTTCCGAGTTCCGCCGCCCCTGCGAGTTCCTTTTCGGATTCTTTCCGTAGAATTTCCCTTACCTCTGCAAGTTCCTCTTCTGGAGACTGGTGAGCCTTGGAACCCTGATTCTCAGATAGTCTCTTGTCACCTAGTCCCAACAGTGTTATATCTCCATTTTTCAACCTCCCAGGTGTCACGGCCACCATAGGCAACCAGGGATGGCCCCTGTCGGCGGCGGCTTTTGCCTGTGTTTGATTTTTTTAAAAAAATTTTTTGGTGAGAGACTAGAGTGATTAAAAAATTAAAATGTGATGAATTACGATGAGCATACAATTTTACGATTGAGAGGACTGGTATATTTGCGCTTAGTATGTGAGTCTCGTTTTGAAAATTTGCTTGATCATCATTCATTTTGAAAATTTTGACAGGGAATTATATTTTCAAATTTCATCACAGTTGAGTAACGAGTTTTGAAAATTCATTTTGAAGTGCGTCATACCTTCTCAGCAAGGCTCAGTCCCACCTTCTTTTTTAGGCTCACTTCCACTGTCTGCTCAGCTCCATGTCCGTGTGTGGTGATTGCACATGAAATGGCAGGCGCAACTGCAGGTGCAACTGCAGGCGCATTCGTTGATCTGATCACCGTCACCTCAACGATGCAGAGGGCGATGAAACGGATTCCGATTTTTTTCATACTCGTTTTTTTTCCCGTTGTTGTGATCTTCCTATGATATGTTTTGCTCTACAATATGTTTGGCAAAATATGTTTGACAAAACAATATGCTCGACTGTACAATTGAATTTATGATACAAATCGCTTATGTGTATCGCTTTAGATGATGAGATCTACAAGTCGCAGATTGATCAAACGAATTTCAACGATTCGCTTTTGACCATGAGATTGCAGCACACTGACAGATTAAGTATTATCACGACTTCTTTCTTAGAACTTCACTGCGAGATGAACATCGAAACAGTCTACAGATTGCTACAATTGAATGAGTGTCGCGGATTGCTGCCAGGACTGAGGAGTTACTTATTCTGCCGCAAACAACGATGAAAGATTCAAATTGAATTCTTGAAAAGATTGAAACCACGCTTGAGAAAAAACGCATCTAGACTGTCTAAGATATACTACTCCGCCTGAAGTTACTGCGTTACTGAACACCAAGACCTTTTCCAACTCCTCCAGCTCCCTGAAACGGTTCCAACTCAGATTCCAAATCATCCAAAAATATTCCAAATCATCCAAAAAAGTGTACTCATAGCTTCGATTCTGACACTTTGAAGATTCGAAGTCTGAGACTTACGGTAACCTTGAAGACGGTAACCTTGAAGAAGTCTGAGACTTGGCTTGAAAACATCTTGAATCTTGGCTTTTTGTTGATACCAAAACACCGTGAAAATCTTGACAGTGACACTCTTGAAAGTGCCACTCTTCTCTTGACAGTGACACAATGAATGTTGAATGTATTCATGATCTGTGTGGCAATGATAAACACACACACACACACACACACACACACACACACACACACACACACACACACAGCTTGGGTTTTGGAAAATTTAGTTACATGCTTGATGAGAAAAAAGCTCAAGTAAAACAGCAGTTGCCTCCTTCAAAATTATTCTCTTACTCCTCTGCTGAGAGTTTCTAGAAACGAAATCAAACTACCTTACTTCTCTGATGAGAGGCAATAGAACTTTCCCTCTTTCTTTCTAATGCGACTGTTTTGGACGCCTTTTGTTCATCAGACGGCTTTTTTTGTCTGTCTTTCACTTGTGTCTCTCTTCCTTGTCTGTCTTTCACTTGTGTCTCTACTCCTTTCGTTTTTATTCTTTTCGTCTCTATTCCTTGCTGTGTCGCTATTCCTTTCGTTTTTATTCTTTTCGTCTCTGTTCCTGTCGGCTTCGAATCTCCTCGTGTCGCTATTTCTCGTGTCGAGTCCATCCCTTGCTGTGTCGAGTCCATTCCAGGAGAGGGACTCCCAACAACATCATCAGCACGACTCCGAGCAACATCATCAGCACGACTCCGAGCAACATCATCAGCACGACTCCGAGCAACAACATTAGAGAGAATCTTCGACACGAAAGAATGTATATAGAAACTTGTTCTCATTTTTTCAAACTTTTTTTTCATCTTCCCGTCAGCTGTTTCTATAGTTGATTTTATCTTTGCGTCTCCTTCTGTGATCGCCGTCTCCAACCTTTCCCTGTCTTTTTTGCTCATTTCGTTCTCCGCCCTGTCTTTTCTGAGCCTGTCTGCTTGCTCGTTCTTATTTTCTTTGTCGTTGGCATCACTCGCTTTTGTTGGGTCTATAATTTTGGTGTCATCATTCGCCATTGCATGATTCTCTTCTGCGTTGCCATTACTCGCCACCACATGATTCTCTTCCGTGTTGTCATGATTCGCTTTTGTTGGGTCTTTTTCGTTGCTATGATTCAGCAACTCTTCAGTGTCGTCTTCTTGGCTTTCGGACTTGACTGGTTGTGCCAAAACTTTGTCTTTTTTGAGAATGTCGTTTTTTTTCACAGTCTCTTTCAGAGGCTCTTTCACTTTCCCAGCCTCCTTCAGAGGCTCTTTCTCTTTCAGAGGTTCTTTCAGATCAAAACCGAACTCGGAATAATATTCGGGAGATTGTTTATTCTCAAACTGGGCACGCTTAGTTGCGGAAGTAGTCTTGAGGCCTGGCCCCCCTGATCCTCGATATCTCGGCGGCATGATTGAAGACCCACCAACCTGTGAACAATTGAATTTTTTTGGAAAGAAGTTATTGAATTCCTTGTCTCACAGTCTTTTTACTCACTCTTCTGGTGTGTGATTCAGATTTTGATTCAGATTTCAATTGAGGAAGTAATCAATTATGCATTGTTGGGAAATTCATTGGGTCCAATGCTAAGGAGTTCAATTCTCGAGACAATAACTCAAAAGTCGAAACTGAATATACCGCGGAGCCACTGGAAAGACTTGGCAAATTCTCGTGTTCGATTTCTTTTGGCTTCACTACTCCTGACATCATCATGTCCCCCGGGTCCGCCATACTACCTTTGAGGAGGTCGACGATATCACTGTTGACATTATGACCAGTAGAGTCCGTCATGGCGATTCCTCCTTCGTCTTCATCGGATTCTACCTGAGTAGAATCATGAATGTCGAACTCAGACTGGGGTTCTGATTCAGATGGGACGGAACCCAACTGGGTGTAAGAAACCCTCACTGAGGGAAACCCCACAGTTGCACTACCAGGAGGCGAAAAATCAAGTGTATCGCGCCAGTCACTGCCATCAGCTCCAAACAGACTCTGACTGAGACTCTGACTCACTGAGTCTCTCAGACCGCTCACTGAGTCTCTCAGACCTGACAACCGCGAGAGAAACCCAGCCTCTGAATCTTTCACCTGTGTCACAGACAGGGTGATGATGCTCATTCGGATCCGGGTTGTCATTCTCTCAATTTCTGATTTGAAACCAGGTTTCCATCGACGATTTCAAACCAGGTTTCCTTGTGATCGATCAATTACAGTGTACGAGAAACACCTCATATGAAAATATGATGATATATCAAATGATACCAAATACAAGATATGAAAAGATGATATGAAAAGATATGAATTGACACAGAAGAACCTGTGAGAAGAATTTTTTTTTTTTTTTTTGCTAACGAATACACCTCCGGTACGTTAGGAGGCGGCTCATTTCATGGACAGACATTAGATGGGGCTTTTCTTTCCTTCTTCTGTCTCTCTTGATTGGCTATCCCGCGTAGGAACTCCCCTACACGATTCCGGATTCCCTACCGGCTGGAACGTGGGGCCACCTTGTCCTTCTTGAAAACATGAAACAAAATCAGGATGCTCGGCGTTTTTATGAAAACCTTATCATCTGCGCGAGATCCTTTATTATGGACAGATAAACCAATAAGAGCGCCTCGTTGTTGTCGATTTTTGAAACTTTCGCGAAGGTCAAAGCGAGCAGGTTTGTTTTTGCTTGTTCTGCGGACCTTTCTGCTATAGCCCTGCACCATCACAGGGTAGACTTTTCGTTTTTTCTTGTTAGGCAGAACCTGCGGGAGAGGCCGTCGTCCTTCTTTCTTTCGTTTCCTTTCCAAGCCGTTTCAGTAGTGGGACCGAACCGATTTGGGAAACCCTCCAGGGGGCGCGCAGTTTGGGGGGTTCGATCGCCTAGCACTCGACGCAAAAACTGTCGCAATTCTAGTAGGATCTCCCTAGGAATCCGCGGCGCTTCCTGCCGCTGCCGCGGAGGGGGAAGCCGCGCGGCCGAAAGATTTGCGGCCGGATCTGGGCGGTCGCGCAGTTTGCGACACGCTTCGGCAAGCTTCGGCCAGCCTTCAGAGGTCGAAAGGTCTTCGAAGTAGCGAAGGCAGAGCCCCACCCCTGGACGCCGGAGAAAATGGTCTATGCGGCCATCGGCGGCCCTTCTACACACCGCACAGCCCGGAAAGGCATAGCCGAGAAATCTCCCGCGATACTCTCCCAAGAGAGGGCAATTTCCAGCACGTAACCGGGCCCCGATCCGCCCCGCCACCGGGCGAACCCAGTCCGGCGCGCGTAGTTTTCCAAGCTTCAGCCCGTCGGCGACCTCGAAGCAGCGGGCCGCCTGCGCCACGCTCTGCCCTGCGTGGCGGATTCTTCCAAGTTGGGCATCCAGCTCGGCCCATGCTCGACGCTCGAGCATTTTTCCGATTCCCTCGACCGCCATCGGAAGCATGAGGCCATCTGGGCGCAACAAAGGCCCGACGGGCTCCGGGAGCGAGTCGCCCGCTAATTCGTCCGCCGGACCTCTACACAGGGGGCATGTAGGATTGGCGCTCGCTCTCGTCCAGTTCTGGAGGCATTCCCGGTGGAAGGAGTGGCCACAGGCCAGCGTCGCCCCGTGCCCCGTGCCCAATTCGTCAAAACAAGTCGCGCATTGTGGTTCTTCTGCCGGCTGGTCGTCCTCCTGCGACAATACAGAGGGACCAGTTTCGGGCAGGAATCCCGTCGCCACCATGTCCGCCGTCTCATTCAGGCACACACCCGAGCGCGCACGCACGTGCACGAACTGAACCACCCGGCCTAGCTCAATTAGCTCCTTCGGCTGCTTCCTGAGAAGGTAGTCCGCTTGTTCTTCGGGAGCACTCTGGATGCGCTCCATGCTGGATAGACTATCCGTCGCAACCATCAAACGCCGTGGCGTCAGCTTTTTCACACACTGTAGTCCTCTGAAGATCGCGTCCTGTTCTGCCGAGTAGGCCGAAGGGATCGCGGTGTAGGTGATGCGATGCCGCTCCTGTCGGGCTGTTGTTTCGTCATGAAGGACATACGCACAAGCCCCGCGCCCAGTTCGCAACTCAAAGCTACCATCCGTCGCAAGAACAAGATCAGGCTGCTCAGCCATGCGAAGGTCTTGCATCTCGTCCTCGTTCTCGATGGTAGTCGGTCTGAAACTAAGCGACCGCAGCCGAGTATCTGTACATCTTACTTCTGCGATCTGCGTCGCAGTTGACATCGGTTCAAAAGGAAGACGAAGATCCAAGTGTCTCGTGACTTCCGACCAGCCGTAGCGTCGGCTAAGAATGTCAGAAATGCCCTCCTGTTGCGATCTCTCGATTCGCTCTCTGAGAATTTGGGCCTGATGTTTACCGATAACACGAACCGGAAGAGCATCGGCCTCCCTGTGGAGAATTTGCAGACGCGTCGTCGTCGGCGCCTGAACCGCCACCCGTAGGGCAGTGTTGAGTGCCTTTCGAATCTCATGTGAGAAGAATTGAGAATCAGAAGAATTCGACTCAGAAGAATCGAACTCGACTCAGAAGAATTCGACTCAGAAGAATTTGACAAAAATAAAATAAAAAAAAGAAGCAAATCCAATCCAAAAAAGGACAGGAAGAGCCGCCGAAGGAAGAGTTGCCGAGTTGCCTTTGTGCGAAACTAATAGCGAAACATTGAGTTTTTATCTGAATCATAATGAATCTGCCAAGCTATGAATGCTATGATTCTGCAGCGCAGCGCTATGAATCCGCTAGCGCAGCGCTATGAATCTGTAGCGCAACGCTATGAATCTGCAGCGCAACGCTATGAATCTGTAGCGCAGCGCTATGAATCTGTAGCGCAACGCTATGAATCCGCTAGCGCAGCGCTATGAATCTGTAGCGCAACGCTATGAATCTGCGCACTCACTACTGTAATGATTACAAATCTGCAACACTCGAAAAAAAAAACTACTGTAATGATTACAAATCTGCAACACCCGAAAAAAAAAAACTTCGCCCGTCTGTTTTCAATTCCCAATGATATCATTGAGCTGTTACTTCCCCACCGTTGCATAGTTTGCCATTCAATTATGATCGTTCCCCAGCGTTGCACAGTTTGCTGATCGATGATAGATCGATGATAAACACGATTGGATTACTATGCATGATAAACACGATTGGATTACTATGCATGATAAACATCATTTGCAATGCCTTATGCTATTGCTGACGATGGAGATTCTGAATATTATCACTCCCCGACGACGGGGAGCAACTAAAATAGTGAGACAATGACTCGCTGATGACGAGTGAGATGATGATGAATGAGTTTAAGCATGGATATGATATGATTGATGAAGTCACAAGATCGGCGTCTCTTGCCCTGGGCCTTACCAGTGAGAAACCGCCACGCAATGTCTCTTTCCGCACTCGAGTCTTTGCGCTGGGTCTGCGGCCGTGCTACGGTTGTCGCACATGCTTACATATTGAGAAATCCGAGATACGGCGAAAGAAAAGACCGTATACTCCAATAAACTGCACGGACGCGGAGAGGAAAAACAGAATCGAACACACATAGAAAGATCGTAATCAATCCAAACAAACTCTGACGCTCACCGCCTGTTATTTGTCATTCCGTGAAAACTAAAAGGCTGTGCGAGTTTTTCGAATTGAGTCAAAGAATGATGACTGTGTTTGATTCATCAATAGCATCGGGCTGCATCTCGCTCAGTGTTCACAATCTCCACAAGCTTGTCATTGTTTCACACATGCTCCTCTCATGCAACTCCGTCGAACATTGCTTCACAAATTCACTCTAACCAAATCATCACTCATGAATATTTCTCATTCGAACTAAACAAAGAAGAGCACCAATTTAGTTCGCTGAGAAATTGACTTCCGTACCAGTTTACACATGGTAATTCCTCAATATACTATGTGGACCGGCGCACTCTTTGCACTTCGCATTCCTTGCATCGGGTCCGTCGCCGTCCATGCTCACATATACCGCCGCCGCCGCACTCCTTGCATGTGGACCATTGTCACCCATGCTCACACAGACCACTGCCACCGCACTCCTTGCACAGGTTTCGTCGTCTCCCATGCTCACATATACTGCTGCCACCGCATTCCTTGCATCTGAACCGCTGTCGCCCATGCTCACATATACCACTGCTGCCGCATTCCTTGCACCGGGTCCGTCGCCGTCCATGCTCACATATACCGCCGCCGCCGCATTCCTTGCATCTAAACCGTTGCCGCCCATGCTCGCACATACTAGAACCGCCGCACTCCTTGCATGTGGCCCGCTGTCGCCCATGCTCACATATACTACCGCCGCCGCACTCCTTGCATCTAGATCGTCGTCGGCCATGCTCACATATACCGCCGCCGCCGCATTCCTTGCAATAGGTCCGCTGTCGCCCATGCTCACATATACTGCCGCCGCCGCATTCCTTGCATATGGCCCGCTGCCGCCCATGCTCACATATGTTGTTGCCGCCGCATTCCTTGCAGTTGGTCCGATGCCGCCCATGCTCACATATGCTGCTGCCGCCGCATTCCTTGCAAAAGGTCCATCGTCGCCCATGCTCACACAAACCACCACCGCCGCATTCCTTGCAATAGGTCCGTCGTCGCCCATGCTCACATATACTGCTGCCGTCGCATTCCTTGCACTTGGACCGCTGTCGTCCATGCTCGCATATACTGCTGCCGCCGCATTCCTTGCAGGTGGTCCGTCGTCGCCCATGCTCACATATACCGCTACCGCCGCATTCCTTGCATATGGCCCGATGCCGCCCATGCTCACATATGCTGCTGCCACCGCACTCCTTGCGCCGGCTTCGCCGTCGCCCATGCTCACATTTGTAACTACCGCTGCCCGCGGCAGCTGTATCGCCTTGCTCCAGGCCACGTCTGACTCTTCGTCCGGGATTCGTTGTCGGCGACATTACGTCGCTGGGCAGTCTTCTGGTCCGTCTTCCGCCGCAAAGTAAATTGGAGCTACTACTGGCACATCCGCGGAGTAAATCGGAGCTACCACTGTCACTGGCACACTGTGAGGCTGGACCTGTTGCTTCCGGAAAAACGCTGCCGCTGCACGGGCTAGAAAGATCCAAGATTGGAGATCCCACGGCCTGACGAATCAGGATTCTGGAACTCACGAACATGGCCACGAAAAAAAGCAGCGACATCATGGCAATAGCAGTTTTTGAAATCAAATGCCAGAAACAGACTTAGAAGAATTTAAATGCGACTGAGTCATTGAGTTGACGAGTTGAGTTCCCAGTCCCCATAATTTGTATGTTCTGAGTGAATCTATGCAATGACTCTGCGCTATGAATCTGTGCGCCGAAAAAAAAAAAAATCCTCGAAAAAAAAGCTTCCAAATTTCTTTGAACACCCGAAAAAAAATTATGTTCCAAACATTGAGTTTCGCCTGTTGGATTACTATTCATAATAGACATCATGTCATGACATTAGTATGCAGGAACATTCAAATCTCGATACAGGAACATTCAAATCTCGATACACTGCCTGGCCAGGATCTAAAGCAATGCCTTATGCTATTGCTGAACGTGATGAATCTGAATAACATCACTCCCCGGCGTTCCGTCGGGGAGAAACTAATTATTAGACACCCCTTGATGAGGGATGAGCTCAAACATCAATATGAGTGATGAAGTCACAGGCGTCTCTTGCGGCCGCTACTAAAGTGAGAAGCCGCCACGTGACACATGTTCGTCTTGCAGTGACTGGCCCCGTTGTGACTGTTGCACATGCTTACTCTGTGAACTGGCGCACTCTTTATACTTCGCATTCCTTGCACCGGGTCCGTCGCCGTCCATGCTCACATATACTATTGCC
>Ga0099797_100726_pt1 | contig 20011 bp, 6 predicted proteins | sample Uncmet_Sort48C_1_FD_89871 | JGI IMG/M metagenome (GOLD analysis project Ga0099797, IMG submission 89871) | Marine eukaryotic communities from CALCOFI LINE 67, Pacific Ocean - C012_Sort48C_1 | ecosystem: Environmental > Aquatic > Marine > Oceanic | place: Pacific Ocean: Monterey Bay | collected...
GGCCTAATACATTACAGTCACTTGGCCGAGTTGCTTACGCTTGTGCACTCTCCAGAAACGAAAGCAGATACGACCAAAGTAGAACGGGTGCGCGCTGCCATGCTCTCCGCGGCCATAGAGACCGTCACGACGTTTAGCAAGAACGCGGGCGTCGACTTTCAAGCCTTTGTTCGATTCTACAATCACATCCAACGGCTTGGCATCGACTTGCTAGTGTTGAAGCACAGGGCAACCGCGATGGAAGAGGGGGGTGTAGAAGGAGGCAGCGCGCCATTGTTGCGCACGGATTCGGAGAGGGACATAGAGCAGCTCGCCAACGAAATCTACCAGAACTTCGACCACGAGCTGGCGGAGACGCGGAGGAACATTTTGGAGGGCCAGCGAAGGAAGGCGACGTCGACTCACACGGACATTGTATCAACGCACGAAAACCCGTACAAACCCCCGGGCGACATCGACTACTTTACCATTGTTATGAGCGCGGAAGCGTTTCAGCAGAGACGCCGGGCGGCCTGCTACCACGTCGATTTGACGGACGAAATTGTGGAAGCGCTTCACGGCCATGTCGATGACATGCTTTCGCTTGCGACTCTGTCGGACAGCCTCGCTGCGTTCGGGCATGCACTTGTGGATCGCCACGACCTGACGGCCGTGTTTGCATTTTACAAATTTGCGCACGACGACACCGCTCTGCGAACGTACTTGATGTTTAAAAAAGCGGAGTACGCAGGAATCGCCCGGTCGGCCAGAAAAAAATACGTGTTTGCCCGTGGCGCGTCCTACGATGACTTTTTAAAGGAAAGAAGAAAATGCTACGAGGAGGCCGCGTCGAAAGCGAAGGCAAAGGCGGAAGCGGTGGTGGTGGGCATTGTCCAAGAACCGATTGGAGAACGGAAGGGCCGGAAAACGAAGAAAAAGAAGCGTTGGATGATCCTATACGAAGACGCATTAAGGCGGATAAAAGCGTTGTATGCGTTGGAAGGACAAAGGCTTCACGGTGACAAGTGGAGCGGGGAAGACCGGCGGAAGCCGTGTTTGACATAAAAGCAAAAACCATGTTTAACTGTCGACACTATACACTCCCAACAACCTCTGAGATGGATTTCAGATAATTTTTATTAATATTATAAAATCAGATGTACGAGACGTGCACAACATTTTAAGAATTAATTTTTAACTTTTTGAGATGAAAATAAAAATTAAATTAAATGTATGTGTTCGTATTTTACACTTTGGGTTATAGTCGAAACGTTCAGGGTTGGGTTAGTTGGTGTTTAATTATCAAACGCGAGCAAAGAAGGTGCGATGTAGTGAGTGTTATAGCCTTTTACGCCAATGGAATGGGTATATAAAAGGGGATTTATCCTCACGATTTTATGTGTGCTGATATGCGACGACGAGGGAGTGGGAGAATCTCCAGACCGTTATTAATACAGCTAAGAAAGCGAGGGTGGTGTGGGTGGAAGTGCCGATACTTACATATTGTACAAAGGCGGGTCGGCTGCGAATCGACGGGGCCCCGCGCGGCGTGGTTTTTCAAGGGCTCGTCTTGGGCCTGCTCGATGTGGGCGGCCAGGTCTCCTGCGGCGGGGGCAACACGCTTCGTTCGGTTGCCGGGCGCCTCCTGGCCATCTCCGACCGAGTCTGGCTTTCCCATGAGCCCTTTCAGGACGAGCCGCCCGTGGGCCCCGACGTAAAGGTTAAACCCGTCCGCGCGGGTCTCTGCTTCGCGCTCCCCCCCGACGTCCGCGTGACTCGAGGGGAGGCCGGCGCCGAGGCCCATTCCAAAGCAGTTCGGCATCGGGAACGACGAGACGGCACCGTCGCCCTTCCGTAGGAGCTGCGACCGGCCGGTGACGACGAGCTGGCCCCGTCTGTCTTTGGCGAGGGTCACGGCGTTCCCGCCGGCGTCCGTGAACGGGACGGTGGTGGCTTCGTACCCGCCTGCCCACACCACGACCAACGGCTTCATCGACTTCAACGCCGAGAGAAGGGCGGTATGGGTGGACACTTCCTTCAGCTGAAGCCTTCGCTCGCTCCCGTCCTTCTTGGCCATCCAAAGCTTCTTCGCATCCCCGCGCAGGCCGCGGAACGGGTACACGCTCTTCCGCATCGTCCCCTGGGCCTCCTCCGGGAGGTACCGGTACCCGTCCCTCCTGGCCTCGCCGTCGCAGGAGAAATGCACCTTGATTCTGCTCCTATGAAGGATCGCGACGTCGTTCCGCCGGAACCCCCATGTCCCCGGCGCGAACACGCTCGGGGATTGAAGGGTCTGGCCGAGGCTCATCGCGAGCTTTCCCGACTTCCGCCACATGATCTGGGTGGCCGTGGGCGGCTGCGTCGCGGGGCGCCTGGGGCTGGTGGGCTGCTCGTTCGACCCGACGGCGGGGCCGTTCAGCAGGAGCCACGCCGCGGAGAACGCGGAGTGGGAGCCCCCGATGATGCAGACCAACGGGGAGAACTCTTGGTTTCGCCGGGACGGGTAGGAGAGGTACTCTCGCAGGTGCCCGACGACCTTGTCGAGGCCCTGCTGGGTCAACAGTTCGTCCGAGGTGATGGCCAACGCTTCCTTTCGAACGATGGGAGGGGCAATCCAGCCCGGGACGCGTTGGGTCCCGCCGAGGGCAAAGACGAGGCGGTCCGCGACAACGAAGCTTCGCGGGACAGCGGCCGTGTCCTCCCCCGCCTTCCACTCTTTCTCCACCCCCTCCCTCCCTCCGCCGTCGTCGCCCACGAGGTCGTGCCGTCTGAGGGCGACCAAGTACGTCCCGTCCGCCTGGACGCGGACGGACTCGGCCTCGGCGTTGCAGAGGACTCGCGCCACCCCGTCCGTCGCCCGCGCCCCTCGTTCAACGATGGCGTGGACCCGCGACATGGTGGACTCGTTCAAAAACTCCCCAACCCTGTTCAGCGGGGTGTGGTACTTTCCGAACCCCAGCAAGCGTTTCGCGGCATCGTCGTCCTCGACTTTCGCGAGCTCGTCGGACACGGGAAGCTTCGTGGGGACGGTGGCGTCGAACGCGACCGAGTCGAGGCGTTCGATCGCGAGCGCCGACCCGGACGCCAGCAAGGAATCCTCCAGCGGGTCGTCTTGGGGGGCGTCGCTCGACGGCCCGCCACCCTCCTTTCGTTCGGCGCCGCCCACTTCCTTTCGTTCGCCCCCCGTGTCCTCCTCCTCGCCGCCCACGTCCTCGTTCTTCACGGCAACGGACCCCGACACGCTCCGAACAAACCGGGCGGCGGAGGTGTTCGACCTGGTGATGTACTCCGCGAGCCTCCCCCCCCCAACGCTCCCACTTCCCCGTTTGTCGACGACGACGAGGCCGACCCCTTTGTCCCTCTTCGGCCGTTTCACTTCGGAATGGTCCGATGCCCCCTCCCTCAGCATGGACAGTTCCAACGCGGGCGTCCGCTCGACCAACTGCTGGAGGGCCCCCTCCCGCTCCGCCCGAACCAAGAGTCCGAGCCCTGCCGGCCCGCACCCTAAGAGGAGGACCCTTGCGCGGGTTGTCGTGTTCTCCTTTGGTGGCTTGCAACCTTTCCCTTTTCCCAACCGAAACATCGCGAGAGAAAGGAAAGACCAACGGTAGACTAAAACGGAACTGCCCCCCTTTACAAACTACAAACGACAAACGACACGGGGGACTCAATACATAATGTAATAAACAGCGGTGGTTGGAAGGTTCCCTAATTTAAAACGCGTTAGTCAACCGGTGGGTCCATCCGGCCTGTCAACTTTTCTTTACCTATAAACCACCTCCACATTTCCGCCACTTTTACTCCGTTCCTTTTCCCACTCCCTTTTCCCTTTCGATTTCCTTTGCTCTTTTCGTTCTTCCAATTTTTACCGTTTGAAGTTTGAACCAAAGGATTTCCGTCGCATAAAACAAACGTAAAATTGCACAGACCATCCAACAAACAAAACTACACAACAGGTACCTTAATATCCAATACATGTACATCACATAATATCCCATTCGATGACTATTTTTCCATAGGACAATAATAATGATCCGTAGTTATATTTCATATAAATAATACGGTTACATCATAAAAAATACGATTTATTCATACTTAAAACCTCTTTTTATACTATCTAATAATATCCAATTTGATAGGTAAACGGATCATACTTTAAGTACATTTCTATTGAATAATTAACTACGTTTTATTCTAGATAAAAGAATACAATTTGTTTCCAACCACTCAATTTAAAATACCCTATTTATAACATGAATTAGATTTTGGCTTCTTTCTTTCTTTCTTTCTTCTTCCTTTCTTTCTTCTTTCGTTTGATTTGGAAGGAAGGAAGGAAGGAAGTGAAGGAAGGAAGGAAATGAAGGAAGGAAGGAAGGAAATGAAGGAAGGAAGGAAATGAAGGAAGGAAGTAAATGAAGGAAGGAAGGAAGGAAGTGAAGGAAGGAAGGTTTGGATGGTTTGGATGGATTGGATGGATTGGGGTTGTTTGAAAGCGTAGTTTCATGGCGTGGATAAGGTTTATATGTGTGTTTGTGATGAAGACAGGTTTGAATTCGTCTGATTTTTTCATCTTTTGTTGATTGTTTTTCTTTATTGTTGTTGTCTTGGTGACGTGTAGGAATCAAATCAAATCAACGAACGAACGAGCGCGGGTAGTTTATATTTTATCATTCTACACAACGAACGTACGAACGGCACACGAACGAGGAGGTCCTAACTTTAAGAAGAAGAAAAAAAATCTACCACCCCGTACTTACGAAAATGTCATCTTTGTTCCTTCAGGAAGGCCAAGCGCCAACTGTGAAAGTCCGCCCTTTGGTGGTGTTTAGTATACTCGATGCGTTCCGACGACGGGATCCGGACTGCGAGTTAGTCCTAGGGACACTTTTGGGCCAGCGGGTGAACAATATCATCGAAGTGCGGGACGCGTTTGCGGTCCCGTTCCATAAAGGGGTACAGAAGCAGTTCATCGGGGAGGAGTACGCACAGGAAATGCTCGCCCTGAAACAGTCCGTGTCCAACGACGAGGTCGTGGGCTCGTTCGCCACGACCGTGAGCGGGCAGGGGAAGCTGAATTTGACCATGTCGCAGATTAGTACATTTTACCAAGCAACGTACAACAACTCCGACTTGATCCACCTTGTTGTAGATACAGAAATGACCGACCTTCGCATTGGGGTCACCGGGTACGTCCAGAAGCACCTGAAGCTTCAGGACCGGCTCTTGGCGTCGAGCTTCCAGCAGGTCAAGGTGGCCATCGCCAACCGATCCGAGGTGAAATCCACCGTAGACTTTATGATGAAGAATTTGAAACTAAACGCGACCGACCTGACCGAGTCGAACGCCAACCTCGTGCGGAACGACATGAAGAATTTGGAAAATAGCATTCAACGCCTTTTGGAGCTTTTGGAAACGGTGTCGGACTACGCAGAGAAGGCGCGGGTGAACCCGGACGCCCGGGACGGGAGCCTCGGGTACTTGATCGAGTCGGCCCTTAGCTCCGTCCCGAGGATCAACCCGGCCGCGTTTCACAAAATGTTCAACGATAGCTTGCAGGACATGTTGATGATCACGTACTTGAGCAACCTGATGCGGGCCCAGGTCGCCGTTGCGGACAAGCTGGCAAGTTGCGACAGGATGTTGGAGGAGAGTTAGAGTTGTGGGGACGCGCGCACAAATACAACCAAAGGGAGGGAAGAGAGGTTCCGGTGTGTAAGAAACGATGCCATTTTAAACGCTGAACCTTTGGGTCGTTAATTTAATTTTACCGTTAAACACAAGAAAATTGGCTGTTATTTAACAGAGGGGTGTTGTGTAATTTTTACAACAAGAAAATTGGCTGTTATTTAAAATTAATATTATATTATGAAATGTCCATTTTAGAGGTTTGCATTCCTTCGGGTACTGCGAACTGATCTCTACTTTCTCTGCGTTTGGCAAAACCAAAATATACCCTCTTGTCACTTAGTCTGGACTATCGTGCTCAGATGTACTCCATGCGTGATCCGAATCAGTGTATGGAAGTGCGTCGATGTCAGGAGACCAACACCATAATCAACTTCCTCGTCTTTATTTAATGTTTTCTCTGAACTTAAAAAAAATTGTTGTGCACCTCATCCCAGGAGCAGAGAGAGACACCGTTGCACTATATACGAAGAAGACAAAGTTCGGTTAAACTTAAAAAATACCAGCCAATGTTTCTTTATAACAGCCAATTTTCTTGTTTTTTGTTTCTTTACTGCCTACCCGAGCTGTTCGACCCGCGCCCACGCGTTCTTCAGCTTGCACATCATCTCCAGGGGCCTGGCCTGGCCGAGGGGGTCCTGCCACATGACGCTCTCCGGGTCCGTGCGTCGCACCCCAAAGTTCAGCAAGTCCATGACCCGTCGAAGTCCGTCGGACCCTTGGAACACGTCTCCCGGTGGGCTGTCCCACTTGGATCCCGGGTCGTCGAAGCAGCGCTCCATCATTTCGCGGCACTGCACCAACGTCTCCAGGCACCAGTCCCGCTCCTCCCTCGTCTGCACGATCTGCCGCCCGACCTTCCGGTTCGAGTGCTGGTAGTCGATCACCTGGGCCCTCGCCCGGTGGTCCGTTGCCCCGCGAAGGGTCCCCAGCAACACCATCTTCTCCTTGTCCGCAAGCAGGACCTGCATCTCCGTCTGTTTCAGCTCGTTGGCCGCGGCCTTCAGGTCCTCGTGCAAGCGCTTGTTCACCTTCACGCTGGCCAAGAACGCCTCGTAGACCAACTCGTACGATTCGCCCCGCCGGTCGATGGCGCCCCCCTGCCGCGCCCCGAGGGTCTGGAAAAATTGCAGGTGCTCGTCCCGCTCGCCGAGCACTGATCTGATGCTCGCAAACTTCCCCGCCGCCTTCCACCGGGTCCGCGCGACCAACCGCTTCATGTCATCCTCCTGGTCGTTCGATAGGCCCCCGAACCCCTGGTCCTCCTGGTTGAACGCCTCCGCGCTCGCCCCCGCCATCTCCGCGATGATCTGCGCGGCCGCGCCGTCGAGCTTCATGGCGCCCTCCGCGTGGTCGTCCGCCCCCTTGCGGACCCCGCTCTCCCGAACCTTGTCCCACCGGTCCGCGGCGTTGAACCCGGCAATCTGCGCCGCGACCGTCACCGCCTTCGCCCGCTTCGCGTTCTCCACCTGCTGCCGGGCCTCGCCCTTTCGCTCCAGCTCCGCCTGGATCTGCATCGCCACCGCGTCCGTCATCTCCGACGCCTTGGCCTGGTTGATGATCTTCCGCGCGCTCATCTCCGCCGCCTCGGTCTTCCGCGTCTCCTTCTCCAGCAGGGCCGCCAGCCGCTTCATCTCCGCCTTTGCGTTCTGCGCCGCCAGCTGCGCGTTGTTCGTTTCCTTCCGCGCCACGTCCACCTTTCCCTGGATCGTCCGGATAGACAGGACCGAGTCGTGCATGATCCGCTCCGACTCGAGCCTCAGGACTCGGTTCTCGCTGATCTTGACCTTCTTGGCGCCCGTCTCGGCGATCAGTTTGTTCAGCCGCTGCTTCGCCCGGTCCAAACGGTTCTCCAGCTGCCCCAGGCTGAGCTTCTTGATCTGGTCCCCCATCGTCCGGCTGTGCTCCTCGCGCGCCCGGAGGACCTTCAGCGCCCGCCGCTTCCCGTCGATCTTCGCCCGCCGCATCTCGGTGGCCTTCCGCGCCACCGACAGGGACGCGCGGTTCTTCTCTATCTCTCCTATTTTCTCACAGGCCTCGTCGACGACCTCCTTGATCTGGTCCTCTGCCGGGATGAGCTCCGGGCCCTCCTCGTCGGCCTGAAAGATGATGCTGAGCCGGGACTCTGTGGCCGACGCTTTCTTGTTCAGCCGTTTGTGCCGAACGGATGCGTTCCGCTTCATTGCCTTCGGGTGCAGGGGCGCGGACGGGGTCTCCAGCTTCGAGGTCGACGCGGACATGGCCACGGACGGGGAGGGAGCGCCACCCGAACGTTCGTTGCCTGTACTGGGGAAGGAAAGAAGGAAGGAACAATGACGTCCAAGGCCAATTTATTCTCCGTGCGTCTTTGTTCCAAGCGGGGTCAAGCAGGACGAAGATTAGAAATTGCAAGTGATGTTTCAATGCGAAAGGGGAAAATGTTAACTAGGCAAACCAAAGAAGCAACACTCATCGTTCGTTCTTCGTTCGTTCGTTCGTTCGTTCGTTCTTCTTGCTTTTGCATCGATCCCTCCCTCCCTGTGGCCTGTATTCTTAGATCAAGTCTTTTTAGTCTGGAATTAAAAACTAATTAAAAAAACCCAACAGAAAAAAAGGCAGAAGAAGGCACACAAGGCACACAACAACACACAACGAAGAAGAAGAAAACAAATTCAGAAGAAAGAAAGAAATAACTGTTTCTTAACCGAACATAGTGTTAACCATAGGGTTCATCAAAGGTAGTGTTAATCATAGGGTTCATCAAATGTAGTGTTAATCATAGGGTTCATCAAAGATAGTGTTAACCATAGGGTTCATCAAAGGTAGTGTTAATCATAGGGTTCCTCAAAGGTAGTGTTAATCATAGGGTTATTTAAATAGTGTTAAACTTAGGGTTATTTTAATAGTGTTAACCTTAGGGTTATTGAAGGAAGGATTCCTCCAACCAATCCTTCGTTTAAGGAAGAAATCCTATGCTATTGCTATGTAAATACGTTTGGCGCCTAAAACTTAAGAATGACAAATGGGTTTGGTTTTGGAAGTATGGATGAACTGTATTTTGAATGACTAAACGAATCGTTTGTGTTGTATTGTATTGTTATGTAAATGATAGATTGAGTTAAGGAAATTGGGTTTTTAAAAGTATGAATTTATGAATGATTTAAAAAGATAGGTTTTAGGCATTAACGGGAGGAGGTATCTTCGACCCATTTTGTGTTTTGAGTTCTATAATTCATTCAACACTTCTTTCTTTCTTTCTTTCAACATTTACGAATCGAAAGGAAGGAAGGGAAAGGGGAGAAGAGGAGAGGGAATGTGGGTAGATGGACAGAATAGTTAGAGAAGTGGACGGTGTTGTTCTTTGTTTTTTTTTTTTTACATTGTTCGATTGAAAAAACATACTTTTCGTTTTTAACGTTCTTTCGCTAACAGAAACAGACGTTTCGACGATTGCTTTCGAACCGAACCAAGACCCAAGCCCCCCTCCCCCAGAACCGAACCAGCCAGGAACCAACAACAACAGCACAGTAGCCACGCTATCCTCGTTGCACCATCATCACCATGAAGCCATACTTTCTCTTGTACAACGTTGTGAATGTTTTGGGATGGTCGTACGTGCTCATCGGCACGGTCCAATCCCTTCTTACCGGGAAAGGTGGCCTGTGGGAAGACGTCGGGCTCGTGCTGACGTACACCCAGTCCTTGGCGGCGATGGAGATCCTTCACGCCGCGTTCGGGTTGGTCCGTTCCCCGCTCTTCTCAACGTTCGTCCAGGTCATGTCACGGCTGCTTATCGTATGGTTCTACACCGTGCCCGCGGAGGCCTGCCACACCCACTGGTCCCTGTACGTGATGGTCCTTAGCTGGTGCTGCATCGAGGTCGTCCGGTACAGCTTCTACGCGCTGCAGGTCTACTACGATGGGAAGGCCCAGTACATCCCGTTCGCCCTGTTCTGGCTGCGGTACAACCTGTACATGGTGCTCTACCCGACGGGGATCACAGGGGAGCTCCTTCAGATGTACGTCGGCCTCCCCCACATCCTGTCGGGCTCCCCGTTCGGCTTTCGCCTTGCCCTCATGCACTTTGCGATCTACCTCCCCTTCTCCCCGTTCGTCATGAAGAACATGGGGCGGATGGGGAAACGGGCGTCCAAGAAGCGGGCCGCAGCGATCAACCCCCCGCCCCCCCGGCCCGTCGTCGGCGTCATCTGGCCGGAGACGGACCAGCGGACGGGCCGGCCAAAGACCACTGGGACGAACCGGGGGATCTGGGAAGCCTCGTTCGCCGCCGTCGACGCGGCCCTGGCGGCCAAGGTCGCCAACGAGCGGAACTGGCGGTTCGGGTACCGGAAGCACGTCCAGAACAACGTCCGGCTCGCCTGCGAGAGCAAGGCCAACGCGCTCAAGATCGCCCGGGCCGGCCTCGCAAAGGCGATGTCCGAGTTCAAGTACAAGCACCCGGACGCGGCCGAGGCCGTGCCGTTACAGGAGGCCATGGACACGTTCACGGAGGACAAGTTCGACACGTACGTGGTCGAGGGGGAGCTGCCCAAGAAGGTGAAGACGCTCAAGGTCCCGTACGAGGGGAAGAGCGGGGCGCCGTACTACAACTACAAGCCGAACACGCTGCTGGAGGGCGACATGCTGAAGAAGCAGTTGAAGAAGTGGGCCGAGTACGGGACGATCGAGATGTCCGCGGCCAAGGCGATCAGCGACGTGGTGGACAACCAGGACACGTGGCTGGACCTGAGCGACAAGTACTTCGTGCTGATCGGGGCGACCAGCGCGATGGGCCCGTTGGAAATGCTCCTCGAGCACGGGGCCAACATCATCGCGGTCGACATCGACCGGAAGAACACGTGGGAGACGCTGATCACCAAGGCCCGAAACTCGTGCGGGAAAATGTTCATCCCCGTCCGCCAAGGGGAGCTGGAGAACTTGAAAGGGGCCGAGAAGTCCGACGAGTGGTACAAGAACCTCGCCGCCGTGTCCGGGAGCAACCTTCTGGCCGCGACCCCGGAGATCCGAAACTGGCTCGTCCGCATCGTCCCCGGCGAGGACTTGATCATCGGGAACTACACGTACTTGGACGGGGCCCTTCACGTCCAGCTCAGCGTGGCCGCGAACGCGATCATCGACAGCGTCTGCAAGACCCGCGGGAAGGCCAGCGCGAGGGGAAAGCGGAAGAAGTCGACGTCCATCGCGTTCCTGTGCACCCCGACGGACTGCCACGTGATCGAAAAGGAAGCGCACGACGCGATGAGCGAGAACTTGGTCGCCGCGCCGCTCTGGCAAAAGCTCCTCTCCGCCCTGTACTGCGGGAAAGGGATGGTGCGGAACGCGCTCAAGCCGATCGAGTCCCGGGACAAGCCGGGGAAGCACCTGCACATCGTCGACGGGACGGTCGTCGCCCAGGGGCCGAACTACTCCCTCGCCAAGCGCATGCAGCACTGGATGGCCATCGTGAAGCGGGACGAGGGCCACACCGTCTCGACCAACATTGCCCCGAGCACGGCGACCATCAGCGTCGTCCACGCCTGGACGTTCGCCGCCGCGTATGGCGGGATGCACCACCTGAAACCGATGGAAGTCATGTACCAGGAAACTTCGAACGCCGTCATGGGCGCCCTCCTCGTCCACGACGTGTGCAACCCGGACAGCTTCTCCAACCCGTTGAACAAGCTGAACAACCCGATGGAGCTGTTCAAGCACGGAAGCTTCCACGGCGGGATCTGGAGGACCGGGTACGCCTTGGACTCCACCAGCACCGTCAACGTCCTCGCGTATTTGTTCGGAAACTACTGGTTCTACATCAGCGCCGGGATGGGCGTCTTCTCGTCCATGATGGTCTGGCTCGTCAGCGGTGAAGTTTACGGGAAGGACCCAACGAGTGGGTTGGTAGAGATGCTGATGGGCGGGAGACAGTGAGGTTAGGTTGGGTCATGGGTGCGTTTGAATTGTATATTCAGACACCGTTTCACGCATTTGTCGAAAGGGCCCCTTGCCCGTTTTATTCCGTGGCGTCCATTTATTTTAATTTTAAAATTTACAAAAGAAAGTATGGTATGGCGCTGTTGTTTAAGAAATTAAAATATGTACTGCGAACTGAACTCTATTGGTGTGATTGTAGTAATCAATATATCCTTGTCACCTAGACGTGACTCCATATGTATGATCCGAATCGGTGAGTGAAAACGCGTTAAAATATATTCAATATATAAATGCCGTGGCTTTTTAGAAAGGGATATAACACATTTGTGATCATTGATCCTTCAATCAAGTTATTTTAAATACATCGTTCTATCTCGTTTACATTCCTGGAAGGGGGGGCGGAGGCCGGGCCCCAGGAAGCGGTGGTGGTCCACGCATGCCACGGGGGGGTCCTGGCAACGGCGGCGGCCCGCGTGCCCCTCGCGGAGCCCCCGGCAACGGGGGCGGCCCACCCCGTGGTCTAGGAATCCCTCGGGGGCCGCCACGTGCGCCCGCAATGGAGGACAAAAAGGACGGACGCGCCGGCCTTGCCCCTGGCAACGGTGGTGGTCTGCCCCCGCCCCCACCCCGTGGAAGGCCCATCGGCATCGCCGCCGGGGGAGACCCAAAGCTTCCGCCTCCCCCCCCTACGCCGCCGCCCCCGGCCCCTATCCCGCTCGTCATGGTCCGCATAAAAGCGTCCCGAGTGTCCCCTAACTTTAACATTTCCACACACTCTTCGTCCGTCAACTGTTCCCCCAACTGCGCCATGGTTCGTTTCAAGTCGTGCGGCGATATTTTGCCCGTGTTGCCGCTGTCTATTATGTCAAAGGCGTCCCCAAACGCCGGTGCCCACTCTTGTTTCTTCGTATGCATGTTCATAGCAAAGCTTGTAAAATTGATCTGCTTCGCGCCCGGGTCCCCGGTAAACTCTCGAATCATTGTCTCCGCATCTTCCAGCGTATATTGCTTGTTAAACTGTTGGTAAAACGCAATCAGACTTTGCGCGGTTATAGCCCCAGACAAATGCGTATCAAATATTGAAAACGCAGACCTTAAATCGTTGATCTCTTCTGGCTTTAAACCAGAGTTTAATAGTTTCGTGGTGTTCATATATGTATATGGTTCGTTGACACTGTGGTTTGCTCCCCTGGCTGATTTCACGGCCGTCGTACAGTACTATGCGTTTCTGTCCGCGTCTTTGTTGCAATACTTAAAAAGGCAAAACGGTGAACAAACACAAAGGCAGGTGAGAAGCGAGTTAAAACACGGCGATAAATGGAAAAGATGAAAGAAAGAAAGAAAGAAAGAAAGAAATAAAACTAAACTCTCCTCCTCTGGGGTTCAAATGTTCCTTTTTTCTTCTCTCCTTTTTCTTTTTTTTCCTTCCTTCATTTCTTCCTTTTTTTCTTCTGATTTTGAATTTAAAATTAGTGTACATAGTTAGACTTAATATGTTTGTATATTATTTGCCTATATATTGGTAAGGTTAAATTAAATATTTTACGTTAAATTAAGTTGGATTTTTTCCTTTTAACTGATTTAATGTTCATTGTTCGGGTTAGGGCTAGGGTCTATCTTATAGAAAGGTAGGTATAGGTATTTCCGCGATTACTTTTGTTAAGCAAAAGCCATCCATCCGTAGAACATTTCTACCAAGGATAACTCATTCGTTGCTTCGTCGATTAGTTTCTGAACTTGCCCTTCAATGGAAAGTGGTATAAATGCAGTCATGTTGGCCGTAATTCCTACGGACTGGGGGGAGGGGTGGTGTTTGTTATTCCCCCGTTTCGGTGGGTGGTAGTTGTACACCCCGTTCAATCGTTTCTTCGTTCGATCCAAGACTTTCATCGCGATTTTGCTGGAATGGGTTTTCCCCTTGCTGACCGACCCAAAGTCGACGACAGGGTCGTGCAAGAACGCTTCGAGGACGCTGAGGACCATGTCCCGGTTGCTTCGAAGGACGCGCATCGTCGCCTCGCATGACCCACGAAATACGCCTTCGTACCCGGTGATTCCAAGGCCATCGACGACTTGGGGAGTCAGGCGAAAGGGCACGATCTCCGGGCGCGCCAGCGCGAGGATGCCTTTGTCGAAGATGCAGTCGAAGTCAACGTGAACGCACTCCCCCGTCGTCGTATCGATGAGGATGTTCTCAGAGTGGCGGTCGCCGAGGCCGACGATGTGGCCGATCATGCTCCACGCCGCGCTCGACCTGGCGAACCGGAGCCGCGCCTCGAACCACTGCGTCGGGACCGGGTACGTCTTCGTGAACCAGTTGTGCATTCGGGGGGGGAACTTTTGGAGGATGTTCTCCCGGTACTCCTTCAACTTGTGCGTGTCGCTCCGTATGCCCTGGATGCGCACGATCTCGTTCATCACCTTTTCGTCGACGACGAAGGGGTAGGAAAAGTTCTCGTCGCGGTACACCTCCCCCACGACCGAGCGGAACTTGGTCGTGTGCGGCACCCACTCCAGGATGCCCGACTGGTGGTTCACGCACGTCACGGCGTACGTCCGAACGCGCAGCTGCCGCCGCCGGCCTTCCGGGTCCCGCTGGAGCAGGCGGTTCGCAAGGGTGAACGTCTCCATCATCCGCTCGTCCTTTCGAAGGTCCCCCTTTCGCTCCCGCTTGCACAGGAAGTGGTAGTTCTGCCCGTCGCTCCCGCGAAGCGTGATCCGTTTCGGCTGTTCCTTCGAGAGCTGGACCTTTACGTCTTTCATGAACTTCGTGATGGTCACCGGGGACGTGCTGAACCCGTGGTGCCGCCGGTCGAGGCTCGCATGGTTCTGCGTGCTCGCCGTCGTAGGGACCTCCCCGTCCGTCGACCGCCGGGGCAAATCGACCATGAGCTGGGACTGGTTCGGCACGATCAGGCCCACCGTGTAACTCCCCCGCGCGGTCGGGGCGTGGCTGCAGAGCGCGTCGTTAAACGCGTCGTCAAACTTTGGGAAGACCTGGTTCACGTTCACCCTCCCCGTGCTGTCCTTCCCGTAGCGGATCCCCGCCAACTCGATCAGCATGGTGCACGACTTGCTGGTCGCCTCCCAAAGGAACTTGATCTCCGCCCCTGTGAAGTTGCACCCGCGGGAGACGTGCTTCGTGGCCCGCTCCATTGCAAGGTGCGCGCGGGATGCCCGGTTCGCGTTCTGGGGCGTCACCGTCGTGTTCGTGATGCCCACCAAGGACCACAGAACCTGCTGGGGGTACCGGGAGACGATTTGCGAGACGCGCTGGACCAAGGCGTCCGCAATGTGGTCGCTCTCGTGCCCCAGGCGAGAAGCGAGCTGCGGAAACACCGTCATCCACTGGTACTCCGGAAGGGCCAGCGTTTTAATCTGCTTGATCGAGAGCAGAAGCAGCTCGTGCGCGAGCGCGGCATCCCCTTGCAGCTTTACGGGGGCCTTCTTCGCGGACCCCCTCCGTTTTTGGGCGGCGGACATTTGCCGCTTCCCGCTGCTCCGCCCCTTCTTCCCCGCGCCGCCCTCGTGCTCGGCTTCGTAGGCCCGAACGATTTCGTGAAACCGGGACCCAAAGTCAAACCAGAGCGACAGCAGCCTGGGGAGCGCCTCGTGGATGTACTCGCTGCCCCGCCGAAGGCTCTTCCCGTAGTAGTGAATGATAAACTGGACAATGGTTTCGTACATCCTCGTCGGCGGCATGCCCCCGCTGTCGTGCTGCCTCTGCAGCAGAAAGTCGTAGTACTTTCCCAAGTGAAAGTGCCCGTCGCTCCACCCTGGGCTTAGCTCCGTTACCTGGCTGTACCGTTTCAGTATGGCCTGCCCAACCTCCAGCCCCGCCTCGTGCTTCCAGTTCGTATACATCAGCGTCCGGCGCGCCACATCGTTCTTTCGCCTCTCGTTCGCCGTGGAGTCCGTCTGCTGCAGCAAATTTGCCACCACGGCCAAATCCCCCGGGTCCAACAGCTCCAACGCTTTGTGGAGCTGCGCCTGCTGGCGCAGCAGGTGTGCCCGTTCGATCCGGGCCCCGGGCAAGTTCAGCGTTTCCGCGTGCATCAGGGCGATCGACGCCCCCCTGAGGTGACCGCTCGCAAGGCTCACCTTGGCCAGCTTGATCCATTCCTCCCCTTCCCGGACGCTCAGCGAGGGCCGGTTCATTTGGTACGTGACGCGCCGTACCGCGAACAGGGGCTCTTGGAGGCGGACCGACGGGGACGTCGACTCGAGGCGTTCGTCCCACTCCCACTTTTTTATCAAATCGACCTTGTTCTCGCTTATTCCCCCGTACGCGCGGACGATGTCTTGCGACTGGCGGCGAAGACCGGCTGCCCCGTTGCCGAACCGGTCGCCCGTCAAAGAAAAGCCCTGCTCCATTTCGTGCAACGCGTGAAGCCGCAGCAGCATTGGGTACGCGCGTTCGTACGACTCCATGGACGCCGCCGAGAGGGCCCCCATGACGCTTATCCGGGCCTTCCCCAGGGCGTCGTAGAAGTCTGCAGATCGCTGCTGCTGCATTGCGAAGAAGGCATTGCCAATTTGAAAGTTGTAGTTGTCGTGCGGGAGGCCACCCTCGGCCGCCCCGTGCAGCAACGTTTCCAGCAAGTCCCACTTTCCTAACCGCCACGCGGCCTCGATGCTGATGGGGCTCAAATCTTTGATCAGCGAGGGGTCCTGCTTCATAACCCCAAGGGCGTGGTGGAGCAAGGTTTCGTAGTTTCCGACGTTCAACAAGCAGTTCAAGATGCCCACGTTCATGGACGATATTAGCTTTGCCCAGTGGTTCGTTCGCTTCGCGCGCGGAGCGCCCGGCTGGGTCGATCGCGCCGGCCTCGGGTCGCGCGACGAGGGGAGCAAACTGAGCACCTGCTCGTAGCACGTGAGGGCCTCGCTCCACTCCTGGGCGTACTCATGGTCGATTATGTGTTCTTGGAGTTCACTGGTGGGGGAAATGTGTCTGCCGCCTTGGTTGCTCCTTGAGTTCAGGAGAAGTTTCGACCGCAACGACATGAACCCCCGCATTCCGTCCGGCTCATCGATTCGCGCATAGATCTTCCGCGCGTACGATATCTCGTCCAGCGAAAACGGGAGAATAAACTTCGTGCTCACGTCATCGATGTCGATGCAGTTCGAGCCTATCGCAATCCCACGCCGGTAAGGGTCCCTCGTCTCGCGAACGTGCCGTTCAAAGTACAGCAGCGCACGCGCGTGGGCGTTGCAGTCCAATGCCAGGTGGGATAGCTCCTTGTTCGGTATGCTGTTCAATAATTTGACGCACTTTTCCAGGGCCTCTTTGGGCGCAATTAAGAACGACGGGGTGTGGCGCCCCCTGCGTCCCCTTTGTCGCTCTTTGTCCCGGAGCCGCAATTGGTCTTCGTGCCATTTCGACAGTTCGTCGATCAGGGAAAATATCTCTTGTGCGCACAGAATCCGCTTTGTGCTGCTGTTGTCTGTCCCCAGCTTCCCGACCAAGTTCTCGCTCCCCTGGTTCCCTGAAGAGGTTGGCTGGACGATCAGCAGGATCTCTTTTTGCAGGTTTGCCAAATCGTCATCGTCCCCATGCGCCAGAACGTTCCGGATCAGATGCGGCAGCAAGAACAGCGCCGTGTGCTTCGTGCTCGTAGCACTGTTCGTCGTGCCTTTCATAATGGCGGTACGGCACATTTTGAACACGTCATTCAACGGGCCTTTCGCCTCCCGTATAAGGTAGCGAGTCCATATGCCCAGCCACTCTTCGAACGAGTTCATGCGCGGGTAAAACGGTCCTTTCTGCGGCTTGTCAATGTCTTGCAGCTGAAGATTCGTGGTCCAGTACGGGCGAATCACCTCTAGAATTTCTTCGTCGTTGTTGAATTCGTTAGCCAGCTGCTTCGGGAAATTGCTCAGCGTGCGCCGTGCGCTGCTTCCCTTCTTCGACGACAGCCCCATCTCTTCCGCCATCAACTTCAGCCCCTCCTGGATGGCGTACGCGACGCAATCGTGCACCCGCGTGTTCGACGCCGCCCGGAGGGCGCGAACGAGGCAGTTGGTGATCACCCCCGCAGCAAACTGCTGTTTCGATCGAAACACTTGTAGCCGTTTCGGCGCAATGACGGCCCGGCCCTGAAACCGCGATGGGTCGATGGCCCCGATTTGTCCCAAGCACTCTGCGCACGCCAGCTGCGTCTCGGCATCACTGGCGCTTTGTGCCACCTGGAAAAGAGCCTGCAGGAGCCTCCGCGCAATGTTCGACACTTCTCCGTCCGCCGTGGGAATTAGCCAGCTGTGCAGGCGTGCCCCCTTTTCCCCGTTTGGCCTGCTCTGCGCGTAGCCCTGGGTACCAGCACTGTTCCCGGCTGGAGAAATGATGTCCTCTTCCAGGACGCGCTTAATTTCGTGCAATGCTGTCAGGCGGACGGCTGGGCTGTCGTGCGCCAACAATTCGATGATCCCTGTCAACCGGGTATCCACGTTCCGACCTACGCGCCGACGGGTGAAGTTACTGTCGGCTCGTAGAACCTTCTTGATGTCCGGGTCGGCCTCCAAGAGCAGCGGGCTTAAGGGGAGCGTCGAAAGGTACTCTTTTGGCAACTCGCGCTCCACAATTAGCCCCCGCAATGTTTCTACGATGCACCGCTTGGTGTTTTTGGTGCTCCTGCTTTTCATGTCGAGACATGGCAAGAGGTTCACCACGATCGCATTTAAATTTTTGCACGCCGTGTCGTCGTTTATCCTGGACACAAAGTATTTCCACACGACCGCTGCCCCCTCTTGGATCGATACGTCCTCGATGGACCGCTTGAGCGTGACCAAGATGGGCGGAACGTACTGGCCCAACACGTCCGACCCGGGGTACCTCTCGCGTTGCGATTCCACATCCAGTTCCGACTTGACTCGGCTGCCCGTCTTCCGCACTTTTGCCTTTCTCCCCGACGCCTTTTTGGCGCTCGCATTTCGCCTCGTTTCTGCATTAACCTCGCTTTCTACGAGCAGCTCCAGCACCCTTTGGAGAACACGCAGACTGCGGCGCCGGTTCGCAGTGCTCTCGCTGGACTTCAAGCGCAGCTGGATGGTGTTCAACATGTACAGAAAGTACTGGCGTAGGAGGGCATCGAACGGTTCCAAAGAATTGTTGTCGTCCGCGGGAAGTTGGATCTTCTTGGAATTTCCCTTCACCAAAATTGTCGCCATGGCCTTCAGGGCGTGCACCGCAGCGGTCGCCTTGGCGTCGTCCTCTTCCCCAAGGAGCCAGACCAGTTGTGCCACAAGGGGGAAGAACGATTCGTCGATGTACTCTGTGATCGTCCACCCATCGTCCACCGGGCTGGTGCGGTTGATGTGGTTGAGCACGAACGCAAACGGGTTGCTAGATTCTTCGGCCCCGTTCTGCTGGGAAAACGTCAGGAGTATCTCTGCCACAATGGGGCAGCTGTACTCCAGCAGCAGGTCCACAATAGTGTTCAGCTCGTTCGACATGGAGTCCAGCTTTTTCGACTTGGACGCCCGCTTGCTATCACTGCTCTGCGGGGTTTGAGACAGCGCCTGGGCCGGCTGGGCTTTGGGCCAAATTTTCGCCAAGCAAGACAGCCCGACCTTGTCCTGGCGTATGATCAAAACGGGCAGAACGTGGTCAATGGACCGCCGCAAGAGCCTATCGATGGTCTTCTTGCTGGTCCCGGACTTTCTCTCCCCCACATCTAAAAATACTTCTGTGAAAAGGTAGAAGCGTAGCGTATCGCTCTCGCTGTCGGGGCAGAGAAGCTGCGACAGGACTTCTTTTGAAATCCTGACCACGAACATGTCAAACAGCGACGTGACCGTGAGGCAGTTGGCCCTCGCAATCGACCGTATTTGGGAGCAACACTCGAGGCGAATGGACAGGTAGTTCGTCTGGCACCATGCGTCGAGGAGGTACATGGTCACCCACCCCAGCGTTTGCAGGGGCAGCATCGTCTCGTCCTCGAGAATGGTGCTCTGGCGTTTCTGCCCTTTCCGGAACGTGCTCCGCTGCCGGGCTGCTAGAATTTGCCCCAAGCAGGTGGTGCCGATCGTGCCCAACGCGCCAAGCATGGTGCGTCTCAGGCTGCTGGGCACATTGTGCAGGTCGGTGGTGCTGAGCGACTCGCAAAACGCTATCATATTTTCCCACGTGCTTTGGTCGTTGTGGAGCACGTTCAACACCAAGCCGTCGCGGTTGAGCAGCACGGGAACGCTCATGCTGAACGCCTCTCGCAAAAAGTGGTTGCTTTGGTGCCGCGACGCCGCCATATACTTTCTGAGGTAACCTTTGTGGCGCTCCAGCGTTTCTTTGTCCGCGTTGTTCAGCGCGCTCACAAAGGCCCGCATCGCGTACCGGACCGCATCGGACGACCACGTGTTCGCCCCTTCGTTTGCGTTGTCCGTAAAAAGGTCGTCCCAGAGGGGAGTCATCAAGTGCAGGGCGCTGACGTCATCGATGTGC
>Ga0099797_100727_pt1 | contig 19977 bp, 7 predicted proteins | sample Uncmet_Sort48C_1_FD_89871 | JGI IMG/M metagenome (GOLD analysis project Ga0099797, IMG submission 89871) | Marine eukaryotic communities from CALCOFI LINE 67, Pacific Ocean - C012_Sort48C_1 | ecosystem: Environmental > Aquatic > Marine > Oceanic | place: Pacific Ocean: Monterey Bay | collected...
ACTGAGGAAGGCTCAGAAATATCAGCCGCCGCCGCTTTTCTGAAACAAACGCCAAACGTCAGGATGGCTTTTCTGCATGGTAACAAAATCGGAAATATTTTTGAGAAGTTGTTTGATTTTTCTCCAACGTCGAAAAGCCTAGCTGCAGCATCGAACAGCATAACAACATCGTCTTTCAGTGGAGCTTCCGAGCAAGGAATTATTTCGAAGCCAGTTCCTATCGTCCGACTGGAAAATCTAGTCAATCTGAATTTGGCCGACAATTTGATCGAGACATTTATTCCGAAGGGTTGGAAGTTGTCCAGCATTCTTCCCAGCATCGAGAAGCTGGATCTGAAGAAGAATATTATACAAGAATTTGATGTGACGGAGGGCTTGTTGAAACACGAGAGGCTGAAAACAATTTTTCTCGAAGGGAATCCGTTGAAAAGTGAAATTGTCGGGGAAATATTGGAGGGCTGTGGACAAAGTGTGGAGGTTTTGGGACAAAGCACTGACAAAAAAGAACAACTCAAGGAACAAACAGCTGGATGTGGAAAAACAATTCGAGGATGTGGGAGAACAACTCGAGGATCTGGACAAAGAGGATCTGGAAGTCTAAAGGTTGTGGGACTGGATGAAAATCAGTTGCGTGCGTTTGATTTTGGTTCCGGTAAACCGAAATCGCCGATCTCAGCAAAAGTGTTACTCCAATCCTCGCGGTATCATCTTGAATTTTATAGAGCTTCAGCACCAAGTCAAGCTGAGAATTCTGGTGGCAACGGAAATGGCCCAGCTCAAAGCAACGATGGCGTCGAGAAGCCCCAAAGAAAAACGAGGTCCAGACGTGACAGACGGAGAAAAAACGGGAACTCTCAGAGCCCCAAGATAAGTGTGAGTAATACGCCCACTAGCAGTGAGTGCAGCAAAGCAAACTCAGACGTTGTCGAAACTGATGTCATGGACGCTAAAAAGGAATCTGATGTCATGGACGCTAAAAAGGAATCTGATGTCATGGACGTTGTGGAATGTGCTGAAAAGTCTGACAACAAGGCTGCCGAATCAGATCTCACCCCGGGCAGTGACACTGTTGTCATTTGGTTTGGGGCCAGTCAGGGGGAGGTAGATGGTCATCCAACCTTAAGAGAGTTGCAAGCGAAGTCTGGATACAAAGCCGCAAATCGTAGGGCTAGGGAAGGTTTAAATGACAAAGGAAATCACAACGGAGCTACTAATTACAATGACAAAGGAAATCACAATGGCAACAGCGAATCTCCTGAAGGAGTAGGAGAAAGAGTCAAACAGTTCAAGAAAAGCGAGGTCTTGGACGTGCAAACTTTCCTGAAGCAAGTTGGTGAAGATCAAGAGAAAAACCAAGTCAAAACCACCCCGCCGATCTTTTATCCAGAGTTCTTCGACGTTGATAAGATGCCTGTAGAATCAGTAGATATGTCTGGACTTTATTTTTGCCCCAAGCTGGCGGAAGCGAGAAGCTTCGACTTCGTGTTGGCAGCTGATCCGCATGCACAATGGTACTCGGCATACGAAAACGAATACGACGTGACGGAGCTGGAGAGCATTCTGACGGATTTTTGTTCGAAGTATAAATCCGTGATCCTGATAGGGAGTTCGATGGGCGCCTTCACAGCATTGCGCTTTGCTGGGTTGGCAGACAGCATTCTCGCTTTTCATCCGCAAGTGGATCTGAACAGAGCTCATTTCCGCCCGAGTAGATTTTCAGATGAGGAACGAACGAAGGCGACGAAGGAAATGCTCGACAATCTCGTCTCCCGTGTCGAGGATGGAAGAGCTGGAAGAAAAACCCCATTGCAGCTGCAGATACATGTATTGATTTTCTTTGTGTTTTTTCATCATTCTCTCAGTTTTTTTATCAATTGTCGATTCTCCCAATGATTTGAACTCAACCTTCTGTGCAATTAAGTTTTTGACTTGGCCACTGATTTGATTCACAATTTCGATTTGGCCCTGAATTTTGCAAAAAATAAAACTCAAAACTTTTTCAAATCCCACAGGTAAACGCCGATCGTCATCTTATGTATGCGAGGGATTTCCCGTTCGATAAGTTACCTCCTGGATTCCTGTTTGTTCACCCTGTGGACGGCGAAAAATTGTGTGAGCAATTGAAGAGCATAAAAGCATTGTCAGCCCTCATTTCAGGCGTAATCACAAGCACCCAGGGCGCCATTGCAGGCGCGGAATCAGCTGCGGAGCTTTTCCCACTACAGGATGAGGAAAAGGTGAAAAGCATCAGGTATCAATACGCGCAAGCAGGGAACCACTATCAGGGTTATCATGATGACGCAGATAGGTACTACTCTCCTCAAGCGAATACTGTCGCTACTCTCTGCCACCTCGGTTTATGTTGCCAGCTTGTTGATTTCGATTATCTTTGCAGTCGCCTTTTGCCGTTTGTCACGCATTCGTTGGACAGATCGACGCTGAACAAGAGACAGAGACATGAGGTTGACTGTATCACAAGTCGTGAGTTTACTGACGGAGAGGATTCGTTTCGCCGAGACTGGGGCGAAGATTGTATTGCTGCCGTTGTGTCGAAGGGAAAAACATTCTTTACAGTTAAGGGGAGGTGGAAGGAGTCTCTGGTCTGGAATTCATATACCGGTGAGGAGTATGCTGATGGGGACCTTCCAAGTCACATTTATGGCTCTCCCGATAATGATGGTCTTCCTGATCCCACATTGGAGGCTCGCGCTTTCGAAATATTGATGGGTGCTCTCGATTCAGCTTGTTTGCAGTTGAGTCAAAGAAAGGATCTACCGAAGAAAAATCGCAGAAATGCAATTGAGAAAGCGGATGGGACGAGACAGATCTTTTACGACTTTCGGAATATGCAGACCTTGCCAACGAGTCTGCATTTTGAAGATGCCAGCATCGACAACGCCCTACTGCGATCCGTGTTTTCTCAGTTTGTAGCTGTAAGTGAGTATTGCGTGCCACGCAAGCGCCAGTCGCCGCGGAAGAGCAGCGGCAGTGTAAGGCAGAGTGAGGGCACAAGTCCGGCTTCGCAGAGTCATTCGAACATGAAATGGATAAGGATAAAATACGACGAAGGCACGAAATTCGCATTGTATTTCTACAAATGCCGCAATGTTACGAACGTGTTTTCCGTACTCCGACCTTTTGAAATCGATTTCATCATGAAGCACATCGGAGCTGTACATGCGACGCTGGAAAAATCCTCCGACGAAGACACTGTGGAATTTGTAGAGATGTTTGGCAAGGGAGTGAGAGCATGGGAGAAAGGGCAAACTGAAAAGCCGAAGGATGCTGAAAAGCTATTAAATCCCGAAGATTCGAAGTCACCGGCCTCTGAAACTCGTTCTAGTCGGAGACCCAGTGCTGTAGGCGATAGAAGGACCTTGGCCACATTGCCATACGTCCGTTTGCCGACAATTTTCTGTCCTGAAATCCGAGACAGGATCAAGAATGAGTACGCCGATGTATTCCATTGCTGTAAAGTTCGTAACTGCCGCGCCGACCACCAAAACAAAACGTCTGTGTCTCAGAGCGTGCATTTGCATGGATTTCTGGACAAGCCACCGCAGCGAAGATCGGAGAAAAAACATGACTCGGCGAAGCCAAGTCTACGTGGTGGAACGAGTCTTGGTGGATTTGGAACTGGGAAAATTTCTGTTGAACAATTTGGGGCTGGGAAAATTTCTGCTGGACAAAGCACAACCCAAACTAGCGCAAAGCTTAATGATTGCGATGTTGTTAGTGGAGCTTTTCCTAACAGGGACAGAAATGTGTCTGACAATGTGTGTGGTTCCGTTGCGAGAAAAGAGAATGACACTTCGTTTGGTTCCGTTGTTGGAAAAGAGGGCGATACTGTGTGCAGTTCTGCCGTTAGAAAACAGGATGACATTGTGTGCGGGTCTGTTGACAGAAACGGAGGTGACAAGGGCGAGCCTGAATTTGTTCGAAAAGACGAGGACAGAAATCTAAATTTGGAGAATGTGGAGAGTGCATTTGAGACGGCAAACGACGAAGCCCAGCAAGCCCAGTCATACACGAATTGCTCCGCAAATCTTGACAACAGCTTTTCGACAGCCAGCTCGGCAAGCCCATACTTTGGACAGACCCCTTTAAGTTTTGGGCAACCACCTTGGCATCTGCAATCTGACGCAACAGCAGTCACTTTCGCAGCACACCCACAGATCGTGGGTCCACAGACCATGGGTTCGCAGATCGTGGGTCCACAGACCATAGGCGCATGGCCACAACACATGGCAGCAAATGCTTGGCAGACTCAGGCATCGATGCCATCGACGATGGACTTTTGGCAACCACCGCCTGGGCTTGAGCGATTATTACCTGAAACAAAATGCCATGAAGAAGCATGCCACAAAGGCCATGAAGCAGTACCGATCCGAAACGCAGGCTACGATGCAGCAAACGACCTGAATCATTTTCCACACACCAGTCTGAATAATCAAGCCTCGTTTAAGAATATGTTGTCAACCAATGTGAACAGCAACCACGAGAAAGACAATGTCAACGACAGCACTGAAATGTCGGAGGAATTTCAAACACTGAACTTGGATAAAAACAAGAAAAAAGACCAGAGCTTGGGCAAATTCTTCTTCAAGATTTGCAGACCGCATTTCGCGGATCCGAAGGATGCCTTATCTAAGTCTGAGCAAATCGTTGCAAACCTAGACTCACAACTTCAAATTTGGTCTGTTGAGTCATTGCAAACGTGCATGCATTTGGCTAACGTTTGGGGGACATCTAATTTATCGGAACGTTTACAGGAGATACAATATGCGCGCTTAGAAAATGCCATGGGATTTGGCGTGTTGGCAGAATGTATAAACAGATTGTTCATCGATAACGAGTTGTGCTGCAAGCGGTGGAACATTGTGAACGCTAGGCATGCGACGGAACAACAGGGACAACAGAATATTGTGAATTATTCCAGGAGTATGGAGCCACAGAATATTGCGAATTCTTCCAGGGGTGTGGAGCCACAGAATATTATGAATTCTTCCAAGGACATGGAACAATCTGAGAAAATTTCCTCGAAGCAAGTTTCGAACTTCAATCAGGAGCATGAGTCTGATTTTACAAAGCCGCGCCATGTCGTCAATGGCAATCCAGAAAGTAATGGTCATGTAACTCATGAAGAGGCGCAAGCAGATACGCATTTGTTCTATCAATGAAGGCGGAACTTGTTCAACGGCATTCATGGGCGTTGAAAGAGTAATAATTTCAGTCTGACCAAAAGCAGTGTTTATATTTCCTCGTGCATTTCTGTGCATTTCAATCGCAGTAATTTCAATTGGAGATTGTAGTAACAGTTGACAGTGTTGCGATGTCATTGGCATTGGCATACTTCAGATTGGCATAGGTCTGTAAAGGGACTCCTAGTCAGGCTTTTCAGTTTGTTTCCTTTAATTGTTGGAAAAGAAATTGAAACTCAGACTTAGTTCTAAATATTCCCATTCGGTCAATGCATGTCGTGTCTGATTCAAGTCTTAAATTGAATTGCAGTACTTATTGTCAATGATTCAGCTGTACATCTGTTTATGTGAAAAAAAAAAGATACATCATTTGATATGAACGGGGAGCCTTGATCACTTCAATTCCAAACACGGTCTTGATCATTTGAACATCGTGATCATTTGACCGTCGTGATCTGGTAGTCTGTGGATCCAGATATCTCCTAAGGCTATTCAGTGGGAGTCATAATTTCTTATCAATGCAGAAAAGCACCGTCTCAGTCTGGCTAAGTCATATGATTGTTAGTTACAGTGCCGATTATCAGTGCCGATTATCCTATTTCGATTATATCGACGTGTCATCCTGCAGTGGTGACGGTCCTCCCTATTATATCCATATGATTCTACGTCCTCCGTATTATATCCGTTCTGATTGTGTCCTCCATATTGTCATTGGGTTCTTAAGTCAAGTCATTGACTTGAAATCATACAGATTCCTAAATCATATAGATTCCCTTCTGATTCTAGATTCCGAATCATCCTACATATCCATCACGAGGTAAACGTCCGTTCCGCCCCAGAAAAAGCTCAATGATCATTGGATGAATCTGACATAATGAATCATGATACTCGTGAACAAATGGCCGGCCCTTGTTAAACTTATGGTCGTATGATATCTTGTTGGTAGATGGCAATCTGTTCGGAGTTTTTCTCTCATATTTTTTGTTTTAACATGGACCGATCAGGGTCGTTTTTCAAGTATTACTATGTTGCGACAGATTTCCTCTTCAGCTGTTGAATCAGCAATGGAGTGCAGATTTTTTTTCGTTTTTCCTTTAATTTGATGTGACCGCTGATTTGATTTTGGCTTTCGTTTTCCTGATGGTGAGTCTGATGGACAGTGAGCCATGTTATTGACAGGCGAATCGGATGGCGATAAATTTCTTTGAAATGTCTTGAGAATCTATCCAATCCCCAGGCAAATGCAGTGTGCCACTGATATTTTCTCATCCGCTGGTAATACTAATTGAATTTGTAATGGGGAGTCCAGCGTTGAGACATTGAATCTGTTTTTCCGTTCTTGAGGCCTTTCATCATGGTGTTGTAAATAAAATCTGAGGCAGCTCAGTTGGTGTCATTGTTTCGTCGTCGAGTAATTTAAATTCAGTCCAAAATGGCGCCCAGAATGAAAATGACAGCTCGAACCGAGTCCAGCGGTTTGGGCATGGACAATGATGTGCCCGGTGATGTCATTCCCGAGATTGAAAAGCAGACTGTAGACGAAGTCCCGTGTGAGTCTACAAGTGAGTCAAAACGTTTGGGCGTCCTCGAATTCAAACGAAGGAACCAGATCGCAGAAATCGAAAATGGTCCTTTATTCAATCCCAGATACAAAGACTCCATCTATTCTTGGGAACATCTCCACGACAAAAATCACAATGTCAATCTGGACGTTTTCCGTGACAGGGAGAATTTCGTGATGCGCGATACTAGCATACAGGACAAGTTGAAAAAGGAACTGAGGGGTATTCAAGGCGATATCCGATCGTTGAAGAAAATCGAAAAGATCAGAGACTATTTCGATGGGAAGCCCAAAGACTCCTCAAAACGCAAAAATATCGATGGGAAACCCAAAGACTCTTCTTCTGGTAGTGGTAAAAGTAAAGACTCACGCGTCTTGGATAAACAAGCCATCGCGAAAAGTTTTCGCGAAAATGAGCTGCCAGAGGATTACGGAGACTACAGAAGGAGGAATCCGAATCAGATCGAAATATACCGCGCTGGAGACGTTTCATGGCGAGTTCCAAGACTGCATGAGTATGCCAGCATGGTGATTGAGTTTAGCGATTGCTGTGGGGATGGGGATCAGACCTGTGATTCGGAAAACAAATCGTCAGATGAGGACTTGAATGCTTGCAGGAAGATGCTGCTGGGTGGGAGGATAGTCTCGGGCAACAGAAATGACAACGATAACAGTCTAGATGTGGGTAACAGCGATGGGAGTTCGAATTTAATGGACGAGATCGATAAAACGTTGCTGCATCCGTGTGATGACGAAAAAGAAAGACGCACTGAACAATATCGACAAAGTGGAGACTTGCATGGCGATTCGATAGACCGCCACCATGACGGGGATCCCAATGAAAACGATGCGCCCGCTCTAATCCGAGAAGCATTGACTCTGCTGAAAAACACTTCCTCAGATTTGAAAGACCATTTTCGCGAGCTCCTCACAGACCCGACTGGCAGAGTGACGGAAATTTTCCTGGGAAAAAAGAGAAAACGGATTTGTGACGCGATAGAAAAGTCCATCAGTGGGAGCGGAAACTCGGATCAAAGTAGTGCCAACGATCGGACATCAGTCCAGAATCGAAATACAGGGCCTCCAGGAGGCATGGAAAGTCTTTTAGAAAGAATGGAAAGGAAAGATGGTCGAGTGAAAGTTACTCTGCTGAAGGAGGATGGCGATTCTGGGGAGAATGACTGCGGGGAGATGCTCGGTGCGCAAGGCAAGCAGGGGGATAGTCGACTTCTGATTGAATTCTGGACTCACAGAAAACGAAAGAAACGAAAAATCAATCGGAAACTGCGTGATGGGAGGACTTTCGAAGTCGAATTAGAGCTGTCAAACAGTGAGAACGACGATGGTAAAGAGAACGACGAGCGAGCACAGGATCGTTTCGAATCACAGGCACAATCTGCGCCCAGAAAGCCGGGCCCAACACGATTCGAACTTTTGGGACATCGTGTTCCGATCGTTTTTGATCCAGAACTCGAAAGAATTTGGAAGGCACGGATGCAGAGGGCGAAGGAAGAAGAATTCAGGACTGAGCAGAAGAAGACGAGGAATGTGAGTGGGTCATTGTTGGATCTTGATGGTTCGCAGGAAATGGAATCTGTGACTTCGAATGCGGAGCCTGTGAGTGCAGCTTCGACAGCATCTTTGTCAACGGAAAATAAACCATGTAATTCTCATTCACAGTGCACACCCATCTTTAATCTTCCACCTCGTGACAAAGGCATCGACTCGAATCGTTACAGTGCGATGGCGGTGGAGATTTTGGAAACGAGTGAAAAACTTGAAGAAAAAGACAGCCAGTCTTCCGATTCAACAGTCCCTGTAAATTCCGCTGAGAATCATTTTGACTTTTCCGAAAAACGATCTTCCGAATCGACGACCATCGTCCCATACCACCAGAGTCAGCGTTTGTTGACAAATTTCGACTGGAAGTACATCCGCCATTGGTTCAAAAACGAGGCGGAATGGTGTTTATGGGTTTTTGCCCAGAATGCGTTTTCGAAAACAATCGCCAAAACCTCTCAGATGATGCTCCACGATTTGGAGTTTGCGAAAAGCAGACTGATGAGTCCCCTGATTTTGTGCAACAAAACAACAGGGACAGCAGATCGGACGAATCTTCTGAACATCGTGGAAGGTTGGAAAAGTCTCGTGATGACAGAGGGACCTATGCCATTTCCGTTCCGCGAAAAATGGAATCATGTGCTGCAATTAGCAAGGAAGAAGCACAATCCAAATTCGAAATCTGACGAGTCCATGAATCTCCTCACACAGTGCATCGAATCCTTGACAGATGCCGACGATAAACTGACAAAGAAAATCGAAGAGCAAAAGAAAAAACTGGAAAAGCTTCCTTCTCTTCGTGAACTCCACATCCCAGCCATCGACCTCGCCGATATCAGCATCGAGTTGCCAAATTCCCAAGAACAGATCCGGAAACGTCTCGAAAAAACGCTCACGGATCATTTGGAAGCTTTAGATTTGAAGAGACGCGAAGCTTTCAAAAACATGACTGCCTACTCTGCCTGTGTAGTCGGGCCCTATTTCGATATCGACCCGGATCCATTGAGTGAGACGTATTGGAAACAACAAAAGCCAGAAGATCCATTCTTTGAAGCGGTTTTGTGGGATAAATTTCGGGAAAGACCGCAGGCGAAGTGTGAACAGATCAGGGAGCTTATCGCAGGACGGCCTGCTGGGTGTGGAGCTCAAGGCTCTGACATAGGTCATGCAGAAGACTCTTTACGTTACGATCCAACTGTTTCAGAATCACATTTGGCAGAACACTCAGCACCCCTACAAGAATTACTCGAAGCAGAAACCAAGTATCAGACCTTGTATCTTGCGTTGGACAAATTGCAATCTCACGTAGTCGCCGAATTTGCCGAGATGGTTGATCGGAAGAATGAAATCGAATTGCTGCAGTTTAGGGAGAGGAAAAAAGATTTGGAAGATTGGGAGAAAACCTGGAGACTGCAGATTATGACAGAAGGGGTTTCGTCTCTCATGACGGAAGGAGTTCCATCTTCATTTTGGAAAGAAAGTCTTCAAATCAATTCCGAAATGGAAATAGTTTTGGAAAATTTTAAAGCAGAAGCTATTCCAAAAACAGTTATCGGGATCAACTGGAGTAAGTTTCTGGAGGTGTTGACGAGGCCGGAACAGACCGAAGATTGTGGTGACGACAATTACCATGCCAGCCCGTTTCATGAAGACGAGAATGATAATCCATTGGGAAGACTAGATGTCGTCAAAGACGGCATTGTGGAAAAACAAACGGAGTTTTTTGAAAAGCAGATCAACTGTCTCGTTGAGGGGGTGAAGGGCAGAATCGGCGATCAACTCAGAAAAAGCCTGAATCTGCGAACGTTTCTAGATGAGGATGCAACAGCATCAGACTTTGACTCCGAAGTGCAAAAATCTGCATCATCATGTCGGAAAGAGCTTCCAGAGCTGATGGGAAAACTAATCCAAGATCACGATAAGCGAATCCACTCCGCCTGTCTAGAGGCAGCAACAAAAGTCGATGGTGTGGGGGCATTTCAGTACTGTTCAGGTTTCGACTGCGATTATGATAGGGACGAAGCTATCAAGCTTATACAGAAGGGGAATGATGGAAAGGATTCGAATTCGGAAGAATCCAGGATCGAAAACTCAACTCTCGCAAGCGGTCCTGGTGTATTTCTGCTTCCACAACGATGGAGAGAGTACTTCCAAGAAAAACAAAATCTCAAATCGTGTTTTTTCTCTGAGTTGCAAGCTCTTCTTGGTGAGGGTGAGGATGTAGAATCGAAAAGACTGGAAATCAAAAGGCTAGCTGCAAGCTATGCCAATGATGCTGGGCGAAGTTTGAATATTGCGGGTTGTGGAGCTTTTGGGGCTGCAGCGTTTGGAGCAGCTAATCGGAGTAGTCTGGGCAAACGCGGAGTCCCTCAAACAGAAAAACTGCCATCGCACCAAGACATCATCAATTCGACACTATTTCTGGAATTGGACGAAGATCATAGCGTTTTTTCGTCAAAATATGGATCAGAGTCATCAGAAGCTGACTTACCTAACTCCTATCTCTCCACCCGTGTAGAGCAACTTTACGAAGAAATGCGCGCTGTTTTCGGTTGCTTGAGGAAAAGCCTCATCCGAAAAATCGTCGAGAACAGCCTTGAAGTCGGTAAACTGAAACAATATGAGTTGATACTTAATGCGAGGAATTTTGTACAAAGATGGGAGAGACTGGCTCGGAAAGTGGATAGATTGCGAGAACAAGCTGTTTATTACGATAAAGACGCTTCGAGAATGAGACTCGATTTGGAAAGTGTTTGGGACCTGCCACCATTCTGGTCACCATTTGAGAAAAAATCAGAATTCGAAAAGAAATATGCTGCAAATTTCAACGGAATTTTCAACGAAGCAGAAGATGACCTGCGGGATGGCACCAACGGGAACTACTCAGCAGCTTCCTCCAAGGGCAATTACAATCCTGTTTACGAGCACGATTTCTGGGCGCATGTACTGATGAATGAGATCGAAAGATGGCACGAAAATCGACGTGATGATGAGAGTCAGATCAGTACTGAAGAGTCTGCATTCGCAGAAGATCAGCGCTTGAATACCAGCACCAACAACAGTAGTACTTCCAACAACAGCGACACTACTTCAAAGTTCCTTCGACACACAGCCAAACGCTACACTCTCTTTCTCGGCGATTCCGCCCTCTTAAATCCATTAGAAGTCGAAATCCTGTATCATCGGTATCGTCGGTTCAAGCTCGCAAATCTCCCGGAACCGACGGAAGAAGAGGCAGAATCCTTCACAGAAATGCGGATGCAGATTTTGGCTTATGGCGACTCAAACAGTGGTGACGATTGTAATGATTTGCAGGCTTTGAAAACGCTTTTGCAAGAAGTGGATCAGAAAGATTTTTTTGAACTGCGACGGGATATTTTGGGTTTGGAAATTGGATCTGATAGTGATTCTGAGGCTCGTGACTCTGAAGATGATTCGGATTTCCAAAATCATTTCGATTCTGATTCGGAACATTGCCATAAGAACAGAGAAACACCGAAGAAGAAGAGTTGCAAAGCCGTTTCCTTCGATTCTCTGGGGTCTTCTGACAGCGACAGTTGGAGACTTGATGAAGGTCGAAAAACAAAAGATCCATCGGGAAAAAAGCGCCGCGGAAAAAAAGGTCATGGGAACAAGAATCTGAAAGGAAACAACAACAAGAACAATGGCTTCGGAAAATTCAATGTCAACAAAAAACACGACCTCACCAAGACTTCCGAACAAATCCTCGCAGATTTTGACAAATACAATCTCAAGTCTGGCCTTGCAGATGCCGAATGCAGAAATGAAGAAGATCCAGAAGAAACGTTAAGACAAGAGTTCGCAAAGCTCACCAAAGAGCGAGAGCCTGTTTTTAAAAGCGAGATGAGAGCATTACAGAAAGAGATTGCGGAGAAATCGAGGAAAGATCTCGCCAAAGAACTCGGTTTGAAAAAATTCTATTTAGTGAACAATCAGAGTTGGAAAACTCGTCGGAGATTGGCGCCTGCAAAACGTCGTTTCGTAAGTCAGAATCTGATGACTTTATTCGAGATTGCAGCCGAACAATTGGAAACGATGAAGAAGATTTTGGAATATTTGGAAAGGTGTTTTGAGATTATCGAGAATTATATTGGGTTTTTGATGCGTATTTCGAAAGATATCGTTGAAAGAAGGCGCGAACGGTTGAGTGCGAAATATCGGGATAAATGGATGTTTGTCAAGTGTGGATTGTATTTGCAACAGATAAAGCCGAGGATTTTGCGGAATTCCGTGAGTTCTGATAACTCGGCGGGTCCCTCTATCCTCAAAGGAGTGTCTGATAATCAAGCGACGAAATGGATTCTCGATTGGATATCGAAGGACTCTACTCAAGAGGAATGCGCTGGGAAAGAGCGTATTAAAAAAGAAACTATTCTGACAGGGCAACCTCACAGCATGGGTCGAATTCAGATGGTTGACAGTCAAAGTGGAAGTCATCGAGCGCACGTTAATCGTGGCAATGGGATGCACGGCAACAGTCAGAGTAGTAGGGTCATCACTCAGAGTAGAGACAAGCACGGTTCCAAGGAAACCGACGAAGAGAAAGTCAGACTGGAAAAAGACAAACGTTTACACAGTGACAGCGCCGATGTGGCGAAACCCGCTTTGAAGAAAACAGATAAGCGCATGATGTTTTTTTGAATGAAAATTTTTTTGAACAATACTGAAATTCTTTTGAGCAATGCTGTTTTCCCCTTCAGCAATGATTGCAGTTTGGTCCTTGAAGTTACGAATTCGAAGGTTCGAAGCATGTCTAAGCACTATTCTAACAATTTTCGTCGATTGATATTGGTCCTTTTTTGTCAGGCCTGGTAGCTCATTATTTTTTTTCGATACAACTCTGTCACTGTGTGTGTTCGAATTTTACGTCTTGTTTTCCATAAAATTGTATTCGCTTTTGATCTCCGAATATTCCATGCGTTGCGATTGTTGTTTCCGATTTCCAGCAGCGATTTTTTGCGAGAGCGCCCATAACCGCTATTAGATGATTACATGCTTCGCGTCTTGATTTGAAGTTTCATGATTCACGAAATTTTTCCCATATCATATGATCGATACGATTTCCAAATCATCAAGTATCCAAAAGCAAACTAATCATGATTGTGCAATCTGACCTAAGCAGGTACTTTTGGCAAAAGACAAGTGCTCCCAGAGCCGTATATGATTCGTAACTGATTGTGGATGATGAATCGAAAACCGCTTTGATCCGTCTCTTCGTCTGGAATTTCGTGAAGGCAAAAACTTGTCTTCCGAAGGTTCGAAATCTTTCGCAGTTTCCGACTGCGTCACGATACGGCTGCCCATAGAATTCGTCTGCAGCACTCGAAGTCTGTCGATAGTTCGGCGATCGAGTGCAGTGTTCTCGGCGATTGGATCCAGACCCTGCCTTTTTTTCCGTTGTGGTCGTTAGATACGCGCAGGCGGTTAAATTGCGGGAATCTGGGTTTGCAAAAATCGGCATCAGCGCAAATCTTCTGGAAAGTCCATTTCTGACATCGAAACGAGCTGCAAAGTCGTCAGCTCTGGCGACTGTCTGGAATTTGCAATATCTGCCTATAGTTTTAGTAGCTGCTCGGTCGACCATCGCGCCTCCTTCACACCTGTAAGATTTGTCGAATGAAGGTCAACAACGTGCAGACCTTGTTTACTATTTTCCAGAGTCCATCTCCAGCATCTTTCATTGTCCCCATCGTTGTCATAATTGTTGCCGATTCGAATCGCCGTTGACACCGTTGCCGGCATATGAGTCGAACTGCTGGACATCGACATCGAGTTTGAATCTATCTTCGGTCCTTCCCATCCATAACATTCGGCGTGGTTTGGCATCTTCTTCAGATTTCTCTCTTGAAAATGCCAACTTTGCGGAGCGGTTTCTTTCAGAAGAGTCTTATTCTCTCAGGTCTCTCATTCGTTGTAGCCATCAACTTGAAAGCGCCTCCGGGACGGAAAATCAGGAGAAGGGAGGGCGAAGACGTGTTCAGCTCTGTCGTATCATCCACAAGCCCGCAATTTCTGGGCCGATTAACCAACAGATTGACATCGTTATTGGCATTCAGTGCTGGAGTGACGCAGGGACGGGATGGATATTCGATCGGAGACTATGGTAATGGTAATTCTTCAATTGAGACTATGACAGGAATCCACAGAAGCAATTCCTCGATGACGTTGGGACTAAGTCATCCCTCTATGACAGGGTCAAGTCAGATTCATTCGGTAGGTCAAGTTCCGGTAGAAGACAGTGGGCTGAATCTAACCAATTTTACGAGATTCGATTTGTCATACATTGACCATGCGAATCAGAATCTGACGAAAGTGCCGACTCATAATATGCCAGAACAAAGCTCAGAAGACTCCTACGGTACAGAAACTGCGTTGTCACGATCTGTGCATAATGATACCGGACGTGGTATCGTAAGTACGGTTACCAGGAAAAGCGCCGAGGTTACCATAAAAAACGCTGATAATTTCACCACCACCCCGTATTCACGTGATTCGACCACCGTGGCTGCCACGACATCAACTCCAGATAGTGCAATTTTCCCGAAAGATGCAGGTCTTCTTTTATTGAGTTCTCCGATGAAAGGCAGAAATCTATCTAAAGCCATTCCGACGTATTCACCCACTCAAAAAGCAGCTTCTCCTTGGCCTTATAGGCCTGATTTTGTTTTCGGTACCGCCTCGGCGTCATGGCAGTATGAGGGAGCTTTCAATGCAGACGGACGGGAACCTACGATATGGGACGACTACTGCAATATTTCTGGAGTCAGAAAAGATCCGACTTCAAGTTCCGAGAGTTCTTCTTCTCTGAAAACTGAAAAAGTGTTTCCAACCGGTATAGACCCGAAAGGCAATCCTCGTTGTTGGCAGTCAGAAAACGCAGATGTCGCGGTTGGACAATACGATCTGGAGAGATTGAAAGGAGATATTGCATTGATGCAAGAACTTGGAACAACAGCGTATCGGATGTCGATTGCGTGGTCAAGAGTTGTGACGTTTGAAGTCGTGGCTGAGGAATCTGGTGTGGAAAAGACAATCACTGTGGAAGATTTAGGAGGTAACTTTAAAAACTCTGCTGGGGAGGATCAGAATCACGAAAAACAGGAGAGAAAACTTGTAAAAGCACGAAATCTCATCACATTCCGTCCGAACCCTGCAGGCATCGATCATTACAAGCAAGTCTTTCGAATGTTAAAAGCTGGCGGGATAGAACCATACGTGACTCTCTTTCATTTCGATTTGCCTTCGGTGCTTGAAGAAGAATTGGGAGGGTGGTTGAATGTCAACGAAAAGACGGATATAGCAGATGCGTTTGCTGCATATGCTGGGATATGCTTCGAGAGTTTCGGTGTTGGTGGTCCAGTGCGGCCAGCTTCTAAACCTTGGCCAGCTTCTTCCTTTGACTCTTCAGCTGACAAAAAGCTCTCGCCGGAAAAAGACTCTGTTCCAGAAGAACCCCTCGTCAAACATTGGATCACAATCAACGAAGCACACACGATCGCTACCGCTGGTTATCTATACGGTGTCGCCGCGCCAGCGAGATGTTCCGATCGTGATATCTGTTTTTCTGGTAACTCGAGCACAGAGCCATATATTGTGGCGCATAATCTTCTCCGCGCGCATGCGAACGCCTTTAAAGTCTACAAGGAAACTGGCATCAAAGAACGGAATGAAAAAGTCGGCGGCTCTTTCACTATGGTGGTTTCGGGAGATTGGACGGAGCCGAGAAGTCATGAAGAAGGATTGAGACAAGACATAGCAGCTTCCCAAAGACGACAGGAATTTCAAATCGGATGGTTTCTGGACCCGGTATTCGCGGGAGACTATCCAGAATCGATGAGAAAAGCTGTCGGAAGTCGACTTCCAGAGTTTACAACAGAAGAGAAAGCCTATTTGAAAGGCTCCGTGGATTACATCGCCATCAACCATTATACGAGCAGATATGGGGCGCAGCCGGAAATTACGAGCAGATATGGGGCGGAGCCGGAAATCAACGGGAAGAAAGTAAATGAGTCATCGGAAGTAGCGAAGTCGGAAATGACTCGGAAACGTTCAAAAGGTGATATACTCGCCAAATTTAAAAGTGAACCTATATCCACTAAAAGCGAACCCACATGGGACACTGACCAGAGCTGTTCGGTGTACACAACTGATATACACGGGAAGTCAATCGGCCCACAGGCAGGATCTGACTGGCTTCTGTCCGTTCCATGGGGCTTTCCCAAACTCCTGAAATGGTTGTCAGATCGATATACGCCGTTCTGGTCCAAAAGGGCGAAGAACATAAATCATGAAGCTTCTGAATCTGGACCCAGGGCAGAAGAATCGAAACTGGTCCCAATTATCGTCACCGAGAACGGTTGTGACGACACAGAAGACAGCTGGAACCAAATCGATGACAGAAAATTTCGGGTCGAGCAGTATTTCAAACCGTATTTGCGGGAACTGGAGACGTGCGTTGCTGGAGGATCTGACTCTCATGCTGGGGAGAATGGATTGAACATTCGCGGTTATTTTGCGTGGTCCCTGCTGGATAATTTCGAATGGGGAGACGGATTGCGGAGGCGTTTTGGGCTAGTAAATGTGGATACGGGAATTACAAGTCCTAACTCGGATTCTATTAGAAGCAATGGGAGTTACAAGGGTCCGAGTTCTAACGTGAGTGACAGTCGGCCTTTCGATGATGCGAGTGAAATTGACAACAGGAGGCACGGTAATGGCGATTATCATGCCGCCGATGATGGTGATTTAAATTATCACAATAGTAATGGTGACTACCACAATGCTTCACTCGTAAGGAAGCCGAAGGAAAGCTTCAGATGGCTGGCGTCTTATATCAAAGAGAGGAACGGTAGCGCTCCGAAGGGCGGCCGAGAGACAACCGATCAAAGACGGTTCGAAAGAGAGATCTTCGCATAAGACTAAGTGCGGTCTATCGCACGAAGAAAGATTTTGTCGCGAGTTGTTGTCTTCTTTTAATTGCATGGAGGTCCGCTTGTAGCCATCTACATTTCGACGGAGAATGATTTCCGTTCTGTCCCCAAGTGATATAGAAACTCCTATCGTGCTTCCATCAGGGGTTGCGTATGGGGCCTGGCTATCCACGTGAAAAGGGACGCCAGGCATAAATCCATTCTCTCCACGCATATATGTGACCAGCTCCGTTCCCCCAGCGAGACTCTCGCCGATGTTGGCCAACTGAAACCCCGTCGAGTTTTTCCTCGGTCATCGCGTTGAGTTTTGAGCTTGACGCTGTCTTCCTCCTCGCACCTTCAGAAAGCAGCCCAGTTCAGACTGAGCTTGCCGATTCCCGGCATCTTTGCCAACGAAAGGATCAAACTACACTTCACCAAACCGATCGGCCAAAGTGCCACGTCCTCGATGAGCATCGCCTCATCTCCGTCGAAATCAGCGCCCGACAATTTGGGAGCTAGTAACAATGGTCTTTGCGTCGACAGCTGTCGTATTTGGCATGTGTGTCGGCATCGTTGTTAGTTTTGTCTGCCGTGGAGACATGTCCTCCGTCAGGTTGCGATCTCTTCTGAGTTCCCGCTTCAGGTCTGGCCACATCCGTCCAGTCAGGAAGTTCATCAGCGATGTTAGGATCGGACAATAGCTCTTCGATCACATAGGACTAAGCTATAGTAGCGCTCTCGTTCAAGTCTGCGCGTTGTTTGATCAAAAGGACGCGAAATTTCCTCCCACTTCTGAAAATGCGGTCTGATTCAAGGAGACTCAAGAGACGTCATTCGAGTGGTGCCGACGCGTGTTCGATTCGGGTGTTGCGTTTTGAAGCATTGCTGCCAATCTAGCGGCATCGACACCAACCAGCAGAGTGCAGCCCCATTATCAACAACGCGATCAGTTGACAAAACCTTTTGTACGGGGCTCCGCTGTCTCCGCGAAGGCTTCTCACGATCCATTTGAGCATCTCCCCCAGTCATTTGGGCCAGTTTTCGGTGGTGGCGACCTTCGGAAACGCGTGTAAAATTCTCCCCCAAATACCTCCTTTTCTGCCTCGCCGCCTCCTCCTCCATTCGAACCAGAGCCCGCAGAGCTGGCGGGAGTTCAGCTGTCTTCGGCTGATTCTCGTCTGCTTTGTTTTATTAGGGAGTTATCTGAGATATTCGATTTCTCGCCTTTTTAATTTTTAGTGAGTCTTCTTTTTTCTTATTATCATTCTCTTCGAGTTTTTTTAACATCGCTTCCAGGTTCTTCTCCAGCCTTTCTCTGCTTGGCTCTTCCTTTTTCTTGCTCATGGCAATTTTACTTTTTTTCTGGTGTCTCCTCGGGATATCATCGTCGCTTTTGTCTGATACTTCAGTATCTGCGGCAAAATCCTGTGCTTCGGTTTTTCTCTTTTTCATCTTTGGAGTCATCTTCTGCACTTTCATCCTCCCCTTGTCAAATGAGTCCCAGACAGTCGGACTTGGGATTCTCGTCGGTTCATATTCTGTCATCTGACGATATTGCATTCTGGGCGCTAGTCTTGGGCCTTGGAACTCCATATAGTGGGCGACCGTCTCTCTTTGATTCTTCCCAAGCCCCGCGAAATTAATGCGCATACCATCGCAGCATTCACTTTCCCAAACGCGTCTTCGGTTCGAACAATCAAGCGACCTGCCCTTTTCACAGCGTCGGCGCCCCTCCTCACCATCGACCCTCCGTTTGCAAACCCAGTGTGAGAGTAGAGGATGCCAAAGACCATGGTGGACATCCTAGCCTGCCCGCTAAGCAAAATCTTTCGAATCCCTGCTGCCGTGATGCCGCCGTACGAGTATGATTCCATGATCAGTTGAACACTTCCCACATCCATCTCGTATCCTTCATTGCCCAAGATCGTAGAAGACACAGCCGTGTTGAAGCCCGCCTCCACCAAGAAGTCCACCACACAGTCCACCTGCGTAGCCTCCAAATTGCCAGACCTTCTCAGAAGTCACGAAGGGCCAGAATCACGAAGGGCGTTCATGTGCGGGTCGAAGTCATCGCGTTTCTCTCAGCGGCAACGCATCCAGAGGGGTTCTCAAACTCGTGCTCGCCCTATCCTTCAAGGTCTGCGAAGTTTTGACTCCGAGAACTTGAAGATGCACAACCGTCCGGGCCCCCGGCAGACTTGCGAGATGGATCAGATTCACGAGTGGCAAGATTTGCGGATGGGCCGGATGGTAGAGCTGCGTCGTGTTGTCGTCCTCAAAGTCGAGGCATGCAAAGACATCACACGGCTTCTCGGTAGTACGCGACGGTATTATCGACAATTAAATCGCTCGGCTTTTCGATACTACCGAGTGGTTCTTTTAAGATGATCCGCGTTGCTTTTATTCTGCCCGAAACCCATCCACAGACGCCAGCCACACAATGCCGCTGCGTTGTTGTTCTCGAGTCAGTGTCTTTTTTCTGGTCGGCAGGTTGTCGTACATAATCTTATCGGCCCCCAGATTCGCCTCAGCGTGGACGACGGTCTTCGTGATCGGCTCTAGTATACGAACCTTCCCGAGATGTATTGACGAGTCTCCACGTATTTGAAACGTCCATTGACGACCTTCGCGAGATGTGTCCCTGAGATTTCTGAGTGTAGAAAAGCACGTCTCTTTTTGGTTTTTTTGAGAGAAAACCAGACAAGAACTCGCGCAGTAAGAA
>Ga0099797_100728_pt1 | contig 19971 bp, 17 predicted proteins | sample Uncmet_Sort48C_1_FD_89871 | JGI IMG/M metagenome (GOLD analysis project Ga0099797, IMG submission 89871) | Marine eukaryotic communities from CALCOFI LINE 67, Pacific Ocean - C012_Sort48C_1 | ecosystem: Environmental > Aquatic > Marine > Oceanic | place: Pacific Ocean: Monterey Bay | collected...
TTACAATTCAAAAAAACCAAAGTGGGACTTCGCAGTGCCAATTAATGAACCGCGTGTTAGTTTTGTTTTAAATACAGGACGCATGTCATCATTATCTCAAATACCAGTTTTTACAGTTAGTAAATTAGATAGTCAATTAAACCGTGCATGCGAACAATATTTATCCGCATTTGTTCGAATGGAATTAAACAAACGGGTAATAATATTTCCTTACATTATTGATTTTTATAAAAAAGATTTTGGTGATGGCTCGCCAGCTGCTACAATTAATTTTATTGCCGGATTGATGGGTAGAAAAGGCGATTTGTTTAGGCGTTTTATTCGAACGCCTGGTAGTTTAACAGTCAAATATAGTACTTTCTCATTCAATGCTAGAATCGACAATTTGACTGCTATGTGGCCACCAGAGGCAGAAGAGACGGAGTGAATTTTTTAAAGAGGTTAGTTATATAGCTGATCATCCTATTGTAATATTATTGATGGGATTAGAAAAAGAGAAGAAATTTAGAACCATGGAGATGTATATGCGTGCGAATGGGTTGAAATAACAAATAATACACTATATTGATCCGAAGTTCAATTTATTCACTTTTTATTATATTTTATACTTTCGTATTATAACAATAATTAAAATGTAATAATATAATAATAGTTGAAATTATTATTGTTATTTATTATAGAGCTAGGATAAAAATCATCTGACCTTAATATTGTCTTCTTGATTGTTGTTATTATTATTCCTCGTATATTATAGCCTTTAATTTTACATATTTATGTATTCTCCTATACGGCATTTTAAATTCAGATCAACACCCCGCCGCTGCTGAGCGAGAGCTGCTGCTTCTCTCCTTTTTTTTTTTTTATTTATTTTTTTTTTTTTACAGTTATTTTACTGAATTTACAGGTATAATATTTCAATTTATTTATTGAATTTATTATTTATTATTATTATTATAATTTATTATTATTTTATTATTATTATTATTATTATTTTTATTAATTTATTATTAGCTATTAATTATCATCCAACCAACATCCTCCAGTTCATGATATATTCAATACGAGAGGCACCACACACAATCGATACATACTTTTATACGCAGCCACGCAATTGACCTTTCTACCAGCGTGTATAGGATCTAGAAGTGGAGATGAATTTTATTCATGAGAAATATCCAAAAATATTTTCACCACCATCAACAAAGAAACTGCCACTTTCTCCTTCCCCTTCACGAAAAGTACATATAAGAAGAAGTGGTAATGTTATAGTTGAACAAGATGGGCAACAAACTACTGTAATACCAAAACAATTACCCGCAATGACTGGGATGAATGATACATCGCCTTTGTTATCACCATCTTCCGACAAGAAAAGAGACAACAGTCAAGCATATACTAGGTATATAGACGAGGAAATACCACGTATGACTTTAGATCAACTAGGAGGTATCACAGTTCCACTACCCGAGGAGCAACCAAAGTATGATGATATTATATTAAACTACAACTCTGCATCTACCAAAGAGGGAATAAAGGCACAAAACTTAGAAAATTTAGAGCAGACATTTCAGTCTCACGATCAGTTGAACACCCAATTTTTGCAGCTAACAGATACAATATCAAAACATGTTGCATATCTTGGACATCATAAAGAAGGAGTTAGGCACTCAGCACTTGTAGGCTTATTATCTGTATTGGATGGTAAATTTAAACGCGTTGATTTAAGACCAATTTTATCAAATTTAGTCGTACCAAGTTTACTAGTATTAATTGAGCAACAACCACCGTTATTGACTGAATTGTTGCCTGGTGTTGATCCCGGACGTTGCCATGCATTAGCATTAAAAACGTTTGGTGAATGCGGTAACACTGCTGTAAACGAAGGTGTTCCACGCTTATTAGAATATTTAAGACGGTTGGCACAAGCAAGGCGATTATCAAAATCCTTGTCCGGTACTTGGCATTTTGTAAACCCTAAATGGGTTGTAAATGCTATCATTTGCACCGGCCATGACGGTGTATCATTGTTAATCGATAGCTGCTTAGACGGGTTTGATGAAGTTGATTTATGGGCCTTAAGTGCACTTGCACAACATCCAATTGTACAATCAAAAATAATTGTTCCACAACTAATAGAAGAATTGAATATTGCCGATGGAATGAGGCGTGAAGCCGCTGTACTGGCGATCAAATACTTCATGGATAGATCAATTGATGCAATGGAACCATTGGTAGACTTACTAAATACAGGTTCGACAAATCAAACTTATATTTGTGATGCATTAAGAGCAATTGGAGATGATGGTGAAATAGCGTTATGTGAACTAACAATAAATGCATTCAGAGGAAGAGAGCGAAATGTTGCAGCTGCAGCATTAGGAAGACCACCACATGGCTTTCACAAAGTCAACCATACTCAGTCTAAACAATACCCAATTGTCGAAGTTAAAAGCAGTTTAAATACCGAATTATCCGTGGAAGTATTCGAGGATGAAGAAGGCAACGTGACTCGGGTTAATATCATTGTAGATAGCCGTGAGTTATTGACGCGATTAAAACAATCCGTAGCAACGTCTTCGTTTCTTTTTACGAAGTTAGATACATTTTCAGAAACCAATCCATTTATATCCTCGCCATTTAAGCACGCTGCGGATGATGTGAGTACAAGAACCGGCTCGTCATTTGTTTTATCAACCAATGCAACAAAATCATTATCAATCTTGTTAACTGATAAAGAAGCAAAAATCAAAAGTACGGCGGCAAAATCATTACAATATTGCCCAATAGAATATGCGTTAGATTCTGGTGTGATTGAACAACTTTTCAAAAATTTGAACGATGCAGATGGGGAAGTACGAGAAAATACCGTCATAACGCTCGGTAAATTAGGTCCTGCTACATTACATATTGCGACGTATGATAATACTGCATCATCATTAAAGACGCCAATGAAATCCATTAATAAAAAATCTAAAGTGGTAAACTCAGTAATAAACGAATCTCCATGGTTTCATAAAAGCAGGGAGAAAAAGAAACAGAATGAATTGAAGAGTGAAAACCTCTTTGGTAAAAGCAATATTTGTGTGAAAAAAGTTATTAAGATTTTATTAAAAGACCAACTACATAAAGCACGATCAGCAGCTGCATGGACATTAGGACGTTGGGGGATACATGCACGAAGTGCAATTCCCGCTTTAGTACAAACACTGTCGGAAGGAAAAGTTGACCGTAAACGAGTTGCATACGCAATAGCGTGCACAGGTGATGAAGGAATTTCCGTTTTATGCGAATTAATTGAAGGAATTTATTTACATCGTAACATTGATTATGGAAAAGATCATTCAACATCAAATTTAAATGAAGTAACCAAACAGAGATTAAAGCAACGAATTCAGCGCGGGGGCGTTCAAGTTAAGTTAAATGCGATTTATGGCTTAGATAAAATAGATGAAAATGAAACAAAATATTTAGGAAGGGTGATAACAACACTCTACCGTGCAACACAGTATCCAACACCAGCAATACGTGCAGTATCTGTAAAAATGCTTGGAAAATTTTATTTACGGACTGTTGCATCAAGTAACAATACTAACGATAGTTCAAGCATAACACCGTATTTAGTGCGTTTACCAGATCATATAAATAGTTTACTATCTGATAGAGATATTAATGTACGCAAGCAGACAGCTAGTGTATTGGCAACATTAAAACCAAAAGGTGAATTTTTCTTGGTAGAAGCATGCTTAAATGCAGCCAGCCCAATAGTTCGATCTGCTGCTGCATGGGGTCTACGAAAAGTAGGCCCGTCATGTATACGCACGCTGTTTGTTGCTTTAAAGGATCCCAGTAAGAAAGTGCAACAAACGGTGCGACAATCCATTCGTAGCTTTGAAATACTCGATATTATTGACATCATCAATGAACGCGATTCATCATTAAGAAACAGTTACAAAGCAAATATAATGGAAATATTAGATGATGTCAACGAAGAAGACAATGATTTGAAAGCACATTTATTAAACGTTGTACAGAGACTGTGAGCTAACCATTCTTTTACTCGTACTACAATATTTTTATTGTTGGAATATTCCCTGTTGTCCTGTAGTTTAATTTGCTTTCTAGGACTTCAGGTGCAGGGGATTTTTTCTCTCTTTGGTACATGTATTTATTTATTTCAACTATTACATATGTTCAAAGGTATAAAATTTTGATTAAAATAAAATGAGGAAATTACAAAACTCGGATATTCTTAGTAAATTCATCAAAATAACTATTTGCTATTTTTGGATTTTTTGTAATTTCCAATCTCTCTCTATCAAATATACAAATATTAGTATACTAAATTAGTACTTAAATTAAACGTCATTTTGAATTCCAATAATGATCCTACTCATTTACAAGGACTATTTTTTATTTGAAATTATTATTATATTATTATTTATAAATATCTGGTATTATTATATGTGGTGCGTATTATATAATCTAAATCCCAGTACTACTACATATGTATGTAAATCAGTAGTAGTAGTATTACGGAAGCTCCATGTTTGCGGCGGCACTACAGACATATTACATAATAACAAGAATAACAGCTGTCGAGACTAACGTTGTTTGAAAGTTTAAGTCGGTATGAAATCTGTTATATGTGTTGGACCGAACAGGCTACAAATTATTAATGGAGAAACCCCAGAAAAATTGCCAGGTCATCACTTAATACGAGTTTTGTATGCTGGAATAAATCCAACAGATTGGAAACACTTACACGCCGGAAATCAATATTATACCATGAAAGCATCCAGCGATAGCAAACCATTTCAGTTAGGTTGCGAAGGATATGGTATTATTGTTCAATCTGATGATGCAGCAATTGAAAAAAATACAAAAGTTTTTTTTTTATTAGGTAAAGGCTATGGATTTACCAACAGTGGATCCTTAACAGAGTTAATAAATGTAAATACAAAACATGTTGCAATAGCCCCAATCAAAATTTCACCAGCCCAAATTGCAGTATCCCCACTTACCTTAATAACAGCATACCAATCACTTCGGGATGCTGGGTATTATGAACCAAACTGTGGCCAAGATAAATCCATTCTTATTCACGCAGGAGCCGGTGGAGTAGGCCATATGGCAATCCAGTTATGTGCAAATATTTATAATTTTGATCGTATTGTTACCACGTGTAGTCACGAAAACATAGAATTTGTGAAATCCTTGGGGGCAACTGATGTTGTAAATTACAAATTGGAAGATTTTGTTGAAAAGTATAACGGAAATAAATTTGACGTAGTTTTAGATACAGTTGGTGGTGAACCTACATTTTTTTATGGTATTTGTGCTTCAAAATCAAAAATTGCAAATTATTTAAACCGTAGTTCACAAGTCACAAAGAAAAATGGGAAGGTAGTAGGCCTGTTAACTGGGTCAACTTTGTATGGCGGCCCATTAGGTTTAGCCGGAAGCATGTAAGTATACGAGTAGAATGTAATTTTCAAATAACCTTTTATTTAAACCATCTATTTAACACACGAAACCACACCTGTTATGCGCCTCACAGGATTTGTAGCTTTCTTCCTGGGTTATTGTATTATAAAATCATTCGCAATATATTATGCAACTGCAACAATCCAGAATACATAGGACCTTATTTTTTACCAACACCAAAGAATATGGAAAATGTCAGTAAAGATTTAACAATATTATCAAAATACATGGACGATGGATTGATTGTACCGTGTGTTTTCCAAGAGTATAAATTACATAATATACAGAATGCGTTAGATGAGCTGAAACAGCAAGGTGGTAAGTGATAACAAAGTTTGTGTAAATTTCGTTTCTCCTTATTTTTTCTATATTTCATTTTTATATCTTGGCTTATCTAACACATTTTTCGTTAATGATGTGATAGGCCATATTGGTGGAATGATGAAAACCAATATTAAAAAAAAATCATTCCGTGGTAAAATTGCGATCAATTTAGAAAACATGTGATGGATGTGTTAGTGCGTATTTATTCGGCCAAATTTAATACTACGCCCCGTATAATACGACGAGCTTTTATTTTTTTAGTTACAGCGTGATGAATGAAATTCTCTAAAATAAATAAAAATAAAAATGAGGTGTGTGAGTATATTTCTTTTTTATAAAAAAATATGCGCGAGTATTTTTTACGTAGCTCTTACCACAGGTAGAGTATAAAATAAAAATATATTTAATTTTATTTTTTACATAGTTGCTCTCATGTGTTCTAATTTACCTTGTCGTTGTTTGTTTTTTAATTCCTCCTTAAATTCTTCCGTGCCATGAATTAAATGGTTGTCCTCCGATACACCCATTAGCTCATTAAACTTTGCCGTACTATCACTTACACCAATCTCTTCCTTTGGTGGCGGTGGTTTTGTGTAATTAAATGGCCTACCCTCGAATTTAGCATCCTCTAGTCTCTGCACCAATTGCGTTTCAAATACTTCTAAAACATCAGGATCTTCCTTTAACGCGTTTAAAAATTTATCTAACTTAACATGCATTGTGCGGTTACTACTTGTACTACCAAAACTTGCCATCCCCCCCAATGCGCTTGCTGCACCACTTACACCAACATAGGCTAGCCCCAAAAATGACGGCCGTAGATCGCTACGATCTCGCACACTTTGACCTGCCAATGTCGTATCAATACTTTTATCCAAATTTACCTTTTCCTCCTCCGTAACAGCACATGTATATAAAATTTGTTTAATTTCTGGTTTTGGTAACGCCCCACTATTTTCTATATCATACAATTTGAATATACTTGCAAGTTTATCTTCTGTCCGTTCAGTTGGCCGACGGAATATGCGCAACGCAGCAACAAAATCCCTGAAATCAACTTGGTTTGTTCTATCAATATCCATAGCACTAAATAATCTATTTAGGTGTTTAAAGGATGCAGCAGGATATTTATGTTGCAATAAGCGTACAAATGTATCGCGATCACAAATGTGTGGATCAGTGTTTAGCTTTAACTCTTCCTCAAACATATTCATCATTGCATCAATATCGTCGTTACCTTTAGTACGATTATGTCTATTCCTCATCAATTTATGCATTTTTAATAATTCTTGCCACTTCATTGACAAACGTGCTTCCCTTTCCGCCTTTTGCCTCTCTTGTGCACTCATGCTAGATTCACTAGTGTCCCTCTCAGCATAGATTGCTGTTAATGATGTCCAATACCTGTAAATAGTGTAATTTTATATGTTAGTATACACTACTGCAAACAAAAAAAATGCGATGATAAGGAGTATATTAATGCCAAAGGAGAGAGTATATACGTGTATATGTATGAGTTCATGTATATGTATATGTGTGTGTGTGTGTGTGTGTGTTTCGATGTATAAGTTTCGTGTGGAACTCCACAATTTGTTAATACGCACTTCATTCGTGTGACAGGTTGAACAAGTTTTTCAGTCAAACGAACGCCTGGTGTATCAGTTTTCATGACCCTTCCTTGACGATTTCTATAAACTAATGGACCGACAGTCCTCGCACGTTGATCAGCAGCCTTTTGTTTTTCCCTGACTTCTTTCAACAAAGCTTGTCTGGATTGTCTCTTTGTTCTAGTAACATTAAATTTAGCTGTATGTGCACGTTTTAAATCATCATGATAAACTTCTCTTTCCCATTTTTTTTGACGCATATAATCAAATAATGTTTCTGGAAAGGTTTCTGGATCATTACCCCAAGCCGCAGACTTTGAAAGACTATAACATATCATTTCCCCATATTCAGGAAGACACAATATAAATATAAATATGTAGATATATAGGAGACACACATAGAATGAAGGAATGGTGGGAAAAAAATTGTATTTGTTTTTTCAATACATCATTTTTTTTGTTTTTACAAACGTCAGCATTAATGAGAAAGATGTTGTAAATATATATTGTAGCATATACGTACTTTAATTTGCCAACACTTCCAAGGTGTTTCAACGCATTCCTTCTTGGCGTGCCATCAGGATTGAATTTATCCAAGCCTGTGGACTTTAACTTCATCCGAGATTCTTGCTTTCGATATATTTTTTCCTCCGATGCAAAATCATATAATTTAGTAACTTCATTTAATTCAAATCGAACACCTCGTGTATCTCTTGCAGTTATTTCGCCTTTCTTTTTTTTCTTATTACTCATTTTAAATGCTTCTGCAGGCCAGTCGCGCGTTGGTTTGAATGTAAATGGTTGTGTATACACATTTGAACGTGGTATTGTTAACATTCCTTTCTTTTTGGGTGTATTCCTAGTTTTTAAACCAATTGGCGACATCATCATCGGATGTTCTTTTTTCAATACATTAATTGTTCCTTGAAAACCATAACGAGGGACACTGCCAAACGGTGATCCTGGGGCAGCTTTACCCGCGCCAACGTAGAAACCTTTGAATTGCGGGCCTTTGAACTTAGACCGTTGGTATTTAGGCTTTGGAGAAACTTTTGATTGAACGTGATTGTACCCACGTCTTTTTGTTGGACTATTACTATTTCTTTTTGTGTGTGTTGAATAGTTGTCAACAGACTCCATCATAACACCACCAAGTTGGTTTCCCGATGGAGTATTTGGTAATGTTTGTATATTTGCCTCAATATATGTAGACGATGTGTTTGTCGTTGGTCTATTAGTGGCATCTGAGCCGGGTGTAAACGCACCTCTTTCCCCTGGCGAGGAGAGATCATTTGCATCAACAAGATACACAGACGAAGAACCACTTGGACTCTTATAGCTTGTTTTACCTCGTTTCTTATTTTTCTTTGGACTCATAGACCGTCGTAAAGACGCAGGTGAGTTAAATGATGCCTTTTCAAGCTCATGCACTAACCTACCTGCACGTCTTCTAACCATTTTTGACGACGTGTTTGCACCATATAAACCAGCAAGCCGATTTCCCAACGCTGCCTTTTTTGCAATGTCTTTTGGCGGCGCCTTCCATCTAGCACGTACTTGCGCATCTAACGTTGAAGCATACCACTCGTCTGTCGTTTGATGGTTCCGACGAAAGTGTATTGGGCGGTCCATATCCCCCATAATAACAACAATAATATCTGTGTATTAAAAACCTAGCAAAATAGCCTTCCGAGCAGGATCAACAGTAATAAAAAAAAAGCAATGAAGTTTCAAAATCACCTTCGCGTCCCGCCGCTTCGAAAGGAACCCATCATCTCAGATCACCATAGTAATAATAAATAATAATAAATTAATAATATAATAATAACATATAATAAATATTATATAATAATAATAATAATAATAATATATAATAATACGTAGTAAATACAAAATAAACAATATAATATACTAATATTATTATTACACAGTAGTATATAATTATTATTATTATTTATTTATTATTATTATTAATAATATTTTATATAATAATAGTACATCTCTTGTTGGATAGGCCATTTTTATCACTTGGTAGCTTTCTTACCAATGCCTACATCTGTAGTCAATATCTATAGTGAATGGTTATAGAGGGGAGCACCCGTCTTGGTCGCAGCAATGCTATTCCTATAGTAATATTATAACAGTATTATCGTACATAGCATCACAGCAGCACAACGTTAGTAGAGCGATTGGTAGTATATTGCGTATAATATCTCTTATCTCTCATCTCTCGAAACTCGAAACATCTCGGGCCATTCGCCTATGAAAGTTAAGTATAACTTTATGTAATCTTATATTTACTATAAACATAGCAAAGAAAAGACAGCCGATAATACGCGTGATAATATTATGGTGTAAAATGTTGTACTTAATAATGTTCAAACACTATAGTTCATTCATCCTATCAATAATAAATGGCCCTACCATGGACACAGCATTAACATGCTAAAATTTGTAACTTGATGTATGACTAGGTTAAGGGCTATGATATGTCAAACACATATATCTATTTTAGTACTCCGTGCGTAGTGTCTGTGTCTCTGTGCTCGTATCTAAGTGGCTCGTTCCTTTAATGAGTTTGTTTCGTTCGTTCGCTTGCTATTGGCCTTGTCCTTATTATTGTTAACACATGGCACATACTATTGCCCGTAGCATACGGACAGCATGGTGGTAGTAATGACCTAATTTTAACACCGATGTTAACTTTACCATCTTCCTCTATGTAGAGAAGAGATACTCCAATGTCTCTCTCGAAACAATTTGTATTGATTACCTGTTTTGATTAGTTGTAGCAAATATGGCTGCCCTTCACGCTTTGCATAGTTTGCTAGGTATTGATCTTCTTCGTGAATTGCCGAAATACCACAAAGTATCAATTTACGTAACAACGATATAGCAAAAATGGAAGACGGCATCATAAAAAAGGAACAATAGGAATAGATTATAAAATTGATTCGTTAAAAAAATGTTTAATCAAGCATGCAAAAAAAGGTCATCATGTATACAGTATATTTGCGTCAATTTTGAATGCATTGGGTTTTTCTAAAAACGAAAAGGAACATGCAAAGGATCCCAGAAATGGTCGCCCATCGATTGAAAATACAGTAGCAGATAATGGTATGGAAACTGGGTATTTTTTCATAAATATGCATCTTGACAATGGGCAATACAAATAATAATAGCAACAGCAAACAGCAGACCAGATACATCATTAGATGGAGGCCGACGTGGACGTGGACGACCACGTAACAATAGCAATAGTATATATTATAGATTACGTAGGAATTCACACATGGATCAAACTACGAACATCACGAACGACGAAAGCGATTGCATTCAGCAATGCCTACAATCGTTACAGGCACGTTCCAATACTTTTTGCTCAAATTTATCCAGGACTGGGTTGCTCCCCACGATCGAATCCAGAAGCAAATACTCTTTACGAATTAGAAAAGTTAGAAGATCGAATCAACCGCTGTCCAATTATCAACCTTCTATTTAAGTTACATAAAGAAGATGTTAAAAGTTTTCAATATTTAAGATAAACATACGGTGGTGAAAAGCCCGCAGACCCGATACAATTCTGGACGCAAAATGCTGCTGGTAAATTTAGGCAGATATCGTTGCCAAATGAGTCATTGGAAGGATCAATTGTTCGGATTGTGATTTCAAAATTCATTCTGTACCGCAGGCAAGGTGAGCATGGAGTGATGCTGGAATTGGGCAAAGATGTGATGGTATTGAAGAAGGGGGGAGTAAAGATTAAATCAATCTTAGATTTTCCATCAATGGACCTGATGAGCTGCAATGAGACCACAAAAGATGACATTGGCAATGGCATTCTTGAAATTGATGATGAACATGCAAATAATCTCAACAGCTCTATATCTTTATTAGATGAGTCTGCACCTTCGCGCTTGCCTACGTTTCATTGCAGATTACAAAAACTGTTAGAGAGAGAAGAGATTTGTTTTGCATATGATGAGTAGATGGGGAGACAATGCAGGTGATGCTCCAAAAAGAAAAAGGGGCCAAATGGAGTAGCATCAATGTATCAAACTGCGTGTCCAGAAGGATTTTATACAAAAAAAAGCCTTCTTGCAATGTGTGCTTACAAAGAAACACATTTCGAATTCATAAATATGGAAATGAAGCCAATTAAACTTGACAACGGTGAAACTATTACTACAGTCAATAATAAAAATAGAACTAAATTAATCGATCACTTTAAAGCAAAGGGGTGGAAAGATTGTTTAAATTATATTTATACAAAAGGGCATACACATATATCATTTGTACACGATATTTTGAATTTATTTTTTTTTCTCTGAGTAATATAACTTTTAGCTCTTCTAAATTGGTTTGGACTTCGATATAAACACTCCCCAACAACTGGGTGAATGCAATGCAATGTTTTTGCGCTTCCACAATCTCGAACCATTAACTCATACATTAGTGAAATATAGTCTTGATTTAGATACTTCTGATAATTTTTGTAATTTTAATTTCACATCCTCTGCCTTAAACTCATTCAACTCCGTGGAATTGAATGGGTTTAAAATGCACTGCATATTTTTTTTTGGTAGCACACGTGCATCTAGCAAATGAATATATTTAACTTCCGGTGTGTCCTTTTTGCTCCGTGTTTCTTGGGTCATTGGGGTATAACACGCGTTACAATCTTTCATGTTATATTCCGTCAGCATTTCTTCAATGTACTCTCGTTGATCTAGGGTAAGTTTATCTTTGACTTTATCGTATACTATATTTACCCCGATATATTTTTCATTTACCACTTCAGAGAAATGACTAACTTCAAATCCACGTTCGGTAATTTCCTTTTTGATATTCCACAAATTTCCTGCGTCGACTGTGCCATATAGGCTCTTATTTAGATATGGCATCTTTCCTGGCGGGTAAAATAAGTTTATATTCAAGTTATATTATACGATATAAGGATAAGCTACATTTATTGTACGCTTCACTATGTTAGTAGTGCTGTTCTTATACTAACAAGTATAAGTTCTCGTGTGTAATGATAGCAAGATTACAAGCCCAGCAAGGTGAAGGTACTATCTATAGGTACTCCGTCTTATCACATTAATTATTATATTTTTTATACCTGGTACTATTTTAATTACTACTGATTATTATTATACTCTATCATCATCTACTATTATTTATATCTATACAACATACTTTTATTGTTGTTGGCAGGGAAGAAGCAACGAAGCTCGAAGTGCACGTTGTTGCTAAATAAACTTTTCTCATTTTACTTTAATCACCTCCTGCTGCGCCGTATCCATAACACAGTTTTTTTTTTTTGAAAGATGCCATTTAAACATAGATATTTTCTATTAAGACACGGGGAATCTGTGGCTAACGTGGAAAAAATAGTATCGTCAAATCCTGAAAAAGCATGTTTTTACCATGGTTTAACAGAACTTGGGAAAAAGCAAGCACAAATGGCAGGCGGTGTTGTGTACAACGTTTTAGAAAATGATAATAAAGATAATCGTGATTTGAAAATTTATACGAGTGATTTCTTAAGAGCAATTGAGACCGCCGGTGAAGCTGGAAGTTATTTAAAAATGGCTACTAAAATGTATGAAACTCATAACTTTCATGAAAACTCCACTGTATTTACGTTAGATGAAAGGTTACGGGAACGACATTTTGGCGACTTTGAAGCCACCTCAAACGAGAACTATCAAAAAGTGTGGGAAAAAGATGCAGAAGACGGCAAGCATACAGAGTTTAATGTAGAATCAGTCAATGACGTACGTAAACGAACTGTTAGCCTTGTTACCGAGTTGGAAGAAACGTTGGAAAAGCCATCGATTGTAATACTAAGTTCTCACGGCGATACATTACAAATTTTACAAACATATTTTATGAATATACCAGGCACAGACCATCGAAAAATCGTTGGTATAACAAATGCAGAGGTACGTGAAATGAAATTAGGTGCTCCTGGGTTTGAATTAAAATTTGTGGAATTAACAGAGGAAGAGTTTGAAAATTTAACAGAAGAAGAGAAGGAACAATACTTGTCGAAAAAAGAAGCATTAGCAGCTGCCAAGGATGGAAGTAAAGAAAACGTAGAAGGTACAACTGATAAAACAATTGATGACTTGACTGAAGAGGAATTTAATAATTTAGATGAAGAAGCGAAGCAAGAATACCTGGCTAAGAGAGAGGCTAGTGAAAATAATAAAACAGATCAGGACGATGATGAGAATGCAGCATTGTGAAGCAAAACGCTTACTTTTTTATCATACGTATGATAAATTATCGGTAATATATGAACGTTCGACGTAACTTTAAAATAAAATGTTAGTTTACACACTCGTCTATTGTAAAAGACGAGGCATGTACACGTTTGAAATTATAAAAAATAACACACTGGGGGCAAAAAATATACCGGGTACACGGGAGAAGTATTTTTTTAATACGGAGCGTAATATATACTTTGGTATTATGTATTATTGCATAGTCACATATATTTTTAAATCATGAGTAGTAAGAATTTATTATGAATTAAATATAATAAATTATTATGAATAATATTTTTGATAAATAATTATATATGTTATTCTTACTCATAAGTTAAATAAATTTTTTTTATATATATATATTTAATTCTTACTTACTCATAAGTTAAATAAAATTTTTATCTGATTAAAGTTACATTAATGAATTTCTTTTAATCGTGATTCAATTGTATTTGATGTATGATTATTCGGTTTTTTCTTCTCCTTCTTGCTGCTGCTATTATCATCCTCATTCACTTGTCTTTCCTTCCAATGATTTATTGTGACTGTATTTTTACCCAGACATTTGAATTCATAATCACATAATATTTTCCAAAACCCTACATTTGGTTTTACTTGTGGTCTTGATTTTAAAATTATTGATGTAATTTCACTCAATGTCATCCCATGAAAAATTGCATATGCCATAACAATTGTAGCAGATCTACTAATTCCCCTTTGACAATGTACAAAAACTGCATTGCTTGTTGTACCATTATCGAGACATGAATCAATAAAATCAAATGCAGTATCGAAATATTCGTTGATATGTTCTGTCGGTCGATCTATCACAGAAATTTGTTTTAACTTTAAATCTTTACAATTTAATGTTGAAGAAGAAAATGCTACTTCTTTTGTTACGTTTAATACACCAACAATGTTCAATTCTGACATTAATAAATAAGGACTGACCAATACCGGCCTTGAAGCACCAATGTATATTTGTTTGCCTTTGATATTGTATTTCGCATATTCTAATGGATTCAATCTATCCTTCGAAGGCATTTCTCCAGAATTATTTGTATGTTCATTTATTAACATATTTTTCAACTGTCTTTTTAACTTGATTACAGTGGAACGCTCTTGTTTTTCCTCTGCTATTTTGATTTCATTTTCAATATCTGCAATGGAGCAATGGTGTTTTTCAGTGTTATTATTTCTTATTATGCTACTCATGATATTAATTGCTATATATTTTTTAAGATACATGGATATATATGTCAAACGTGTTATATACACTTGTTCCATGTTTTTTTTGGATTTGCATTCTTGTTGTGCATAATTTTAGCATCATAACCGTGTAAATTCAACAATATATATATTAATATAATAATATATCAAAGTCTCTTCTTTGTTGTTTAATATTATTAAGGTGCCAAAAAATTTAAAAAAAAAAAAATAATAAAAAATGAAGAAGTGCCTAAAAAAAAAAAAAAAGTAATTTTTATATTTTTTTAAAATACGAGCGTACCCTGGTGTATATTTTACATTTTTTTGTTCTTTTTTTACACCCCCCAATCCCGCCCCCCCCTACTCACCTGGCTTTTGAAACTATTCCACACACAGTAGAAATTATTTTCAATGACTTCTATGTTTACTAACAAATGGAATAAAACTTTGTATTCCAGTAATTTGCCTACCCAGAATTAATGCATGCACATCATGCGTACCTTCATACGTATTAACCGCTTCCAAATTCATTACATGTCGTATAATATGGTACTCATCACTGATACCATTTCCACCTAACATATCACGCGCTTCTCGTGCAATTTGTAATGCTTTACCACAATTATTTCGTTTGATAATTGAAATCATTTCTGGTGCAACTTCACCAGCTTCTTTTAACCGCCCTACTCTTAAACATGCTTGGTACCCTAATGCAATTTCTGACATCATGTCTGCCAATTTCTTCTGTACCAATTGGTTTGCAGCCAATGGCGCACCAAATTGTTGACGATCTAAGGTATACTGCCTAGCTTGATGCAGACAAAATTCAGCGGCACCTAGTGCCCCCCAGCCAATACCAAATCTTGCATTGTTCAAACAGCTAAAAGGACCACCTAAACCATCAATTCCTGGTAAAACATTTTCCTTGGGTACACGCACATCTTCCATGAAAATTTGACCAGTTTGAGATGCACGCAACGAAAATTTACCTTCTAACTTTGGTGCGCTTAATCCAGCCATTCCCTTTTCAAGCAAAAAACCTTTGATTCGATTTCCATCATTTACATCTTTTGCCCAAACTACAAACACGTCAGCAATAGGCGAGTTTGTAATCCAATTTTTACTTCCGTTTAAAATATAGTCACCATCATTTGCTTCTTGTACAGCACGACTTTCCATACCGGATGGGTCTGAACCATGGTTTGGTTCTGTTAATCCGAAACATCCAATCAATTCGCCAGTTGCTAAACGTGGTAAATATTTTTCTTTTTGCTCCTCAGTACCGAATTGATTGATTGGATGCATAACTAATGAGGATTGTACTGACATAGCACTACGATATGAACTATCAACACGTTCAACTTCACGTGCTATTAAGCCGTACGATACATATCCTAAACCAGGGCAACCATACCCATCCACAGTAACACCAAGCATACCTAATTCACCAAATTCGCTCATAATTTCACGATGAAAAATTTCGTGCCTATTAGCCTCTAAGACTCTTGGCATAAGCTGTTCTTGACAATAATCAAATGCCGTTTGTTTTACCATAAGCTCTTCCTCCGTTAGCTGCCCGTCTAAGTTCAAAGGGTCTTCCCAACTAAATTTGGCAAACGTTTCCTTCCCTGTAGTTCCAAAAGAACGTTTTAATATTGCTGCCGTTGATAGCCTTTGCTTGAATACATTTTTCATTAAACTCGCCATTTTATTTTATTTTATGCGTGCACTGTAGCTGTTTATACTTCGAATTGTGAACCGTAACTCCGTGCACCACCCAGTACATCATCATCACTCCTATAATACTTGTGTATGTAGTATAGTAATAAAATAATAATAATTAATAATAATAATATATAATAATAATATAAAAAAAAATTATTATTATTATTATATAGTGTAAATAATAATATTATTATTATGCTGCAGCAGCATTTAGTATAATTATTAAATTTTTATTATTATTATTATTATTATTATTAGTCTATTTATTATTATATTAATTATTTTATTACTAAAATATAAATAGAGGAGAGACGATAATAATATTTACTACTATTTTGGCACTTCATAATAAATTATTTAGTTTTTACATTATGCAATACAATAATACATAGCTGTTACTATAATACAATTCTAACAATTAACAATTAATTGCGTTCTACTAGCTGAAGCTAGTTCTATTGTAATTACTATTGTTTTTCTTCAACTGGGTAGCCGCTAGTTATAGACTAAGAACCCTGTGACACGTGCCTGATATACAGTAGTAGTAGTAGGACAGTTGGACAGTTCTTTCCCACTCGACTCGAACTAACCTCCTAGATTGACCTTAATATTATTAGGTTCAATTTAAATTATATTAAAATCATTGAAATTTATAAATTCAATAAATACATTTATTATCCACTAATCTACTATAATAATAAGTAATAACAACTAACGACGACGGAAGAAGAATATTATAATAATAAATAATAATAATAATTACCACTATAAAAAAACAATAATTAATAATAATAAGCACATAGCACCATAACAATAATAATAAATAATATTAATATATCAGACTATATAATAATAATAATTAATAATACGTATAATAATAATAAAATTATTAATAATAAAATATGTATAGTAAGAAGAAGTATGTTTTTTTCGAGTGCCAACAACGGGAACACAGCTGGCAGGTTTGTAGGAGCCTGCATAAATGACAAAGTGAGAATGATACATACGGTGACATGAAGAGGTACCCACGACCAAAGTTAGCAGGATTTACTGGGAAGTATAAGTCTGGCGTAAAAGGACTGCACCATACCGCTTTTCGCTGTAGAAACACAGAAGAAACTAGGAAGTTTTATGAAGACTTTATTGGGTTAAAACTGACTGAAGCTTTGCACTTAAAGTTGGATGATGGAACTCACGTGCTACATTCCTTCTTCCAACTTGATGACGGAAGTGCAATTGCATTTTTTGATGCTCCCTCTCGTCCATTTAATTTTAAAGAGCAGAGTGATTTCGATTTACATATTGCCTTTGAGGTTGACATGAATACTTTGAAAATGTTTATGGAAAGGGCTAAAGAGCATAACGTTCCATTCCGTGGACCGTCTGACCACGGTTTTATTTATTCAATATATTTCAGAGACCCAAATGGCTATGTATTTGAGCTTACAGCACAGGATAATTCAATGGGAAACCACTTTGAACAAAGCGAAGAAAATGCACGCAAAGCTTTAGCCGGGTTTATGTCAGTAGCACACGGCGAAGGCAATGCAGAAGTTATAATTCATGAGGACACATGGCGAAAACGGGCTGAAGATCTGAAAGCTAAGTTGTAAAAAAAGAACGATAAAATAAAAATACTCCAGTAAAATTAATTTTCTTAACACACTTCCATATAACTTTAATGCTTGTGCGTGTACCACGACTCATATTACAAATTATATTACAAATCTAAATCTTTCATTTTAAATGGGGATAAAATACTACCAATACCACCACTAGAATCCATTAATAAGGAATCTAAGAATTTATCATCCTCCTCCTCATTTTCAATTATCGTCGATTTGATTTCTTTTGCAAACTGTCGGCTATTACCAAGGCTTTTTTTTAATAACGATGATGACCCAGATATCTTTTTCTCCATCACATGTTCATTTAAATCTATTAAATCATTATTTTGGCCATCGCTGCCATGACCACCCTGATTGGTTTCACTAGTGCTGTCTTCATTTATGCCCGATTTGCTAAAATATTCTTCCTGCTCATATATCCATTTCTCAACATCTTCAAGTGACATAATACTATCATCCATTGCTACGACTTCTTCAACTGTTTGATCGACGACGTTGTTCTTGCGACCATTTCTAGCATTGTTCATATTTCCATGTTTCATTTTTGACACATGATTTGTATGTGCCATGACTACCATTGTCGGAATTTTACTTGGAATTTTATAATTACTCGTTGACGATGAACCACGTGTTTGTTGTATATTACCATACCCATCACTAGATTTTGTCGTCCTTCCTCGTTCTTTTTTTTCAACATGTTGATGATGCTGCATTTTCATGACTGTTGGAATCTTCTTTGGCACAAGCCCACTCGACTTTTTCTTTTGCATATGTTTTGGAAACAGTTCATGGGGTCGCGGCTTGCTGTATTTTCTTATTTTCCCCCCATTTTGTTTCGATCGAGATGAATCTTTGTTAGCAGTGTTCTCATTCTCCTGCAGACCGTGACTTCTGACATCATTGTTATCAATGCCTATAGTATTATTATTTGATGTAGTACTGTTCCATTGTGGTTTTGATCTTGCTGCATTTCTTGCTGCGCGTTCTTCAATCATTTTTTTTTGCCGCATTCTTTCTTCACGTCTTTCTTTAAAATTTTTCACTTTTTCATCTCTTATTTTCCATTTTTTCTCTTCCTCCTCCTTCTTCTTCGCATCCTCAATTTGTTTTTTTTTGGCCAATTCAATTTTTTTCTTTCGCAAGCGCTCAACCGTTTTTCTACGCGCTGCTTCAGCTTTCTCTTTCTGCTCCTCTTCACGCACGTCTGCAGCATGCTTTTTTGCCAATGCAGCATAGCCGTTTTTTTTATTTTTTGCTTTACGCAATGCCATACTTTCCGCACGGACCTTCTTCGTATGTTCCTCCAGCTTTCTCAGTCTTGCCTTCCTTACATCATTGTCGTTCTTCTTCTTCATACCTTCACGCTTTTTCTTTTTCAATCGTTCACGTACACGGCGTTCGGCAATTGCAAATGATTCACCGGGCCGTTGTAGCGAAACAGTAGAGGCATTATTTATATTTTTATTCCGATTCTTATTACTTGCGTTTGTTTTCTTACGTTCCGTACCAAAATCATTGTGTTGGCGTTTTTTTTTGTAGATGCTACCTGGCAAAAATGAATTTGATTCATCATCATTTATGTACATATCATAATTGCTAATTGTGGTATTATTATTCGCATTGCCATCATCTATGACACTATCTGATGCCTCAGGATAATAGTTAGAATCAAATTTACGCTCAACGCTACTCTGCAACAATAAATTTGTTTTCCGTAGA
>Ga0099797_100729_pt1 | contig 19958 bp, 12 predicted proteins | sample Uncmet_Sort48C_1_FD_89871 | JGI IMG/M metagenome (GOLD analysis project Ga0099797, IMG submission 89871) | Marine eukaryotic communities from CALCOFI LINE 67, Pacific Ocean - C012_Sort48C_1 | ecosystem: Environmental > Aquatic > Marine > Oceanic | place: Pacific Ocean: Monterey Bay | collected...
GCACATTTTCGAAAAAACCGCATCAAAAGAAGAAAGTAACAAGTACATACTTACATCATCAACGATCGTGGCAGCATCTGATCGAAGCAAGTGCTCACCCCGATCGTGGCGGCATCATTCGATGTACGGCAGTATGCCACACATCAAAAATGGCTCCGATGACACTGCTTGCTCCTAGTTGGGGAAACCGAGAGAGAAAAAGAAACAAATGAAAAACGAAGGAAAAACTTCTTGATTCTCATCTTGTGATCTTGGGGTATCTCTTTCAAAGCTGATCTCTCGTCAAGTTCAAGCAAGTCCCTCAGTCATATGATTTTTCCAAAAAAGATTCCCTTTCATTCTCAGCATAATCTCATCGTTTCTGGTTCGTTTTTTAAATTCTCAGGACGGTCACAGGGCCTGTTAACACACCCAACGAGCTCGCTCTCAATTGGAGACTCCACAAAACAAGACCTAGATGATGGAACACACAAAATCTTTTCAAATCATACAAAGAAATCTTTTCAAATCATGAAGCTCAAAATACAGGGGCTGAAACAAAGCCGCCATACATATCATGTTAAATCTGAGTGATGATCTGCAAATAAACTATATGAGTTCTGCTTCCAGCAAGTAACACTTCCAGCAATTCCAGCAAGCAGAAACTTCTTGTCCTCCTCTTTAGCCGCTGCTTACCGACGCTATTTCTTTTTCATCACTTCCTTTGCTGCCACCAGCCTGAGCTTGAAAGCTCATCATGCCTCAAATCTGAAACTCAGCCACCATCGGCAGATGGTTCACACCTGAAACTCAGCCACCACCGGCAAATGGTCCGACGGATGCCACGCATTCGGCAGGCAAAAGCCTTGCTCTTCCTCAGAAGTAGTTTTCACCCGATTCGGAACAAGAACGTCGCATGAAGCCAGTTTTAGGCCAGGATTTGAACCTTGATTCGAAAGATAAATCCGGTCATATCTCGCAGCGAAGTATCGTTCTGAGTCTTTCTTCTTTTCTCCATCCTTCTGCGCCGCCACTTCATCGACCTCATGCACCATCCCCTTTCCATTCCGCATGGTGCGAATATCGTGCTCCACTTGAAAGAATTTGCCCTCGCGCACGTCCTGGAGGTAGACATAGCAGAATTCGTCGAAGGTGAGAGTTTCTTTGTATTCTTCTGAGTCTGAAGACGTGTTTTCTTTCTTTGCCTGCTCCTCCTCCCATTTCTTTCTCCTTTCTTCAAAAAAGACTCTGCCCGTTCCACGCCCGATTTCTCCGTTTACGTCTAATTGCCATTTTTTCACTTGCTCGGAGTCCATTGTTGTGCTGATGATGATTTCCTGCTCCTGTGATTCCAATTTCGACGGAGATTCTTTCGAGAAAGTCTCTCCTAATCTCGACGCATATTTCTCGAAACACTCCCTCAAAACTTGTATCAGCAAGGGTGTTAGATGTTTCTCCACCTGTTCTCTGTAGGACAGATCATTATCCGAGTCCATAGGGGCCCTGTCTTCTTTGAATCCGCCTAACCTCGCTGATTGACGCATGCACGTCTCTGCCACGACGAAAGTTGCTTTAGCTCCTGAATCTTGAAGAGAGCAATCAACGAAAGGTGCGAAGGGATGCTTTTTGGGTTTGGAACATACTGGAATGCCATCTTCGATGAAATCAGGCGTAATCTCCGTATTTGTCAGGAAGATGTCACAGGCGTTAACAGAATCGGACTTTTTACTCTCAGAGTTGTTGTCACCGCCACCAGGCAACAACGTCCTATACGAAATATCTTCCGTAGTGTTGAAATCACCACAGACAATCACGGAAGTTTTGTTTTCTGATTTGTTTTGTTCCGATTTTTCTTTGCCATCAGGTGCATTCTGTTGACCCTTCTGATTTTTCTTTTGGGCAACACCAGGTCCATTTGCTGCAGAACCTCCCCCCGCAGAACTTGCATTCTTTATGAGTTTCTCTGCGGCTTTCAGCCCGTCGGCCAGAGCACTGACCCGCTTATCCGGTACCGGACCGCCCGGTAAATGCCCGTTGACAATTGCAAGAATTGTTGAGCTGTTATTGGAATTACCAGAAGTGGAAGAGTTACCAGAATTACTCGATGAAGCACTGCTTGGTAAAAGAAGTTGAAAACACTTAACCAGCACTCGATATTGATGACTTGTGCCAACATCTTTCAATACATCCGGTTTCCAAAATGTTGCCGGTCTGATAATGCCTTTGCTCAGTATGGTCGTCTCATACCCCAAGTCTCCGGACAGCATGAATGCGAAATCCTGGTAAAATTGGGCGACTACATCTTCCGGATTGGCTTTGAATTCCGTGGACTTTGCAGTGTCCTTTGACTTATCTTCGGACTTTGCAGTATTGTCCTTCGACTTACTGACACTCCTGTCGCTCCATGCTTCTTGCAGACACACGACGTCCGCATCTATGTCTTTGATAATCTTCCGCAAAAGCTTCTGTCGGTAAGGCCATGCGGAAACAGAGGCAACAAGCATGTCTTTTTCTTCGCACGTCGACATGTCCTTCTGCTCGCAATTATAATACTTATAAATCCACCACACCCCCGGTGTAGAGTTGGGGAATAAAACGTTGAACGTCAGGACTTTGAGCTTTCTACTGTCCTTACTCGCGCCAGTGCTATCCTTGCTTGCGCCATTGCTATCATCCTTATTGGTACCTGTGTCACAGAGACTGAAATTGTGAGGACTGGGAGACACCGCTCTCGCGGGTAGAAAACCCATTCCAGCGAGATGCGCGGGCGTTAGCGAACGACTCGACATTTTTCTTACTTAATCCGTAACCGTTCACAACACTGGTTTGTCTTGCTGCGTAGACGTCCAACAGTGTCTTTTCGCACCACAACTCTGGTTTGCCTTGAGTCTTGACTCTTCCTGTGAGGTTTTTGGAGCCATCGATAACGTTTTTGGAACAATTGAGTGAGACTTCCCTTTCCATACGAGACAAAAAAATGCGCCGACCAACAAGTATGCTCCTGAATATGCTCTTGCTCCGAGGCTATTGCCGAGTCTCTCCTTTAAGTTTGGTCATCATAAATGACATTCTGCGTGTGTACACATAAAATACGAAATCACCCTGCCCCGATTGCGCCGCTTGACTCCATCTGACATTCAATTTTCAGATAGATTCGCATCCCACAAAACGAAAAAAAATGAATCACGCACAAACCGATTAGTAGCAGTCTGATATCATATGGGACATGACAATCAACAACGACTCGAGAACAACATACAACTGTCACTGCGAGCCTAGTTAACTTCCAACACTTTCAAAGTTCTTATGGCAAGCAACGTTCTTATGGGCATGTGTGGCACTAAGTTATGAGTTCAAAAGTTCGGCTAAATGAAGCCTGGATTCGGCTTGATGAAGCATGAGTTCGGCTTAATGAAGCATGATCATCCTTCGGTCGTGTCGCCGAAGTCTCTCAGTGCATGTATCAAGCCGAAGAGTCGAAGACTGTACGCAGGCAGCCTCTGAGTTTGACATTGAGTTTGACACGTCATGATCGGTAAGCATAATCATCGCGGGGAATGATCGTGGGTCGAAAAGAATGCCACTGCATCCAGTTGTCTATAGACAGTCTATAGGTCAACCGTCAAACTCGTTGGCAAAATGATTCCCTGTTGCGTGAAAAAGATAACGTCTATATGAAAAGAAACTTGAAAAGAAAATCACTGGAGTTACAGTACGTGAATACGACGCGAAGGCTTGAAGACAATACGCGAATAGTATGTAGCCTAACCAATGAGTATGGGTCTAAACGCAACCAATGAGTCTGACAGCACGCATACTCTCGCGCTAAGTTTCTCACGATTCATCATTCTTCTTTAGACGTGTACGGTGTCAGCAAGCATGAAAAAGTCTTAGAAGAGGAAGCGATCCAACTCAGGGTCTGGCAGCTTAAGGTCTTGGCCTGCCACAGAATTACTTTCCCCAGTTTGTGGAAAGTCCGAATTTCGGACCGAAATAAATCATTGCCTACTATTCGGGAAGTTAACCGCTTCTGTCCCTATTTTTTTGAGTTTGAAATTGCATTAAACTCTTTCTGAAAGAGATAGACTTTCACAAAGCGCCACTCAATTGTTAAACTAAGAACAGTTACGCCACTCAATTGTGAATAGCAGAGAAATTGAGAGAAGAAATTGAGAAAGTGCTTATCTTGCCCGTGTATGTACCATGAATGACAATGCTTATGTCAGATGTCAGAGAAGAGAAGTACTCATTTAAAAATTGTATACCAGTGACTGTCAACCAGAACGAAAATGACATTCAAGAAAAAGAAAAAAATCTAAGTCTGAATTGACTATGCTAGCAGCTAGTATGCTCAGCGAAAAAAAGATTGGACAATGATATGGCCACTGCACATACTATCAAAACTTATCCATAGAATGACCCTAATCATATCTCAGATATGATCTGTCCTTTGAAAAATTGGAAGTGTGAAAAAATTGAAAATATTCTCAGACTTAAATCACTTTTCTGGGTGAATTGCATCAGAACAAACACAATTGAATGTTGGAACTTGGATTTTTGAGTCGAAAAAAAAAATATCAAAGCTTACCATGCAATGCTTCTTGAAATAGCAAGGGAATACTTCAAGGGAAAAAAATCAAAATTAGAATCAAAATGGATTAGCACAATATTGAATGTTGCGCGGCGGATCTATGTTGCGCGGTGGATCTACGACGGATCTATGTTCATGACATCTTGAGCGCAGTTTTCGTGAAGTTAACTTAATCTCTTTCAAACCTTCAAACCCTGAGTCTGATCCACTACTCCAATTCTGAATCTGATCCACCACAGACCTCAGTGCTTTCCACCACTCGTCATGCTGTTTCATAAGTACGCTGTATCGTCATGCTGCTTCATAAGTACTATCGTCGTGCTGTTTCATAAGTACGCTGTTGGGCTTCCTAATCTAAAGTCTACTGGTCATTGTGAAAGGCTGGCTATGTCATGATCATATGGCTTCAATGTGAGGACCAAGTATATGAGCATGTGAGCAATGATAACTATCATAATCATAGAGTGTGTAAGTATGGAGTGTGTACTCCTTTGAAACATTCGTCATTCCTCTGAAACATTCACTGATCCAGACTTCATTTGAATAAATCATCTATAGATCCACCAGAGCTTCCAACTAACTCAAGACGTTTCAGATCGAGGATTAAAGGTCCACCGGGCTGGGGGGACGGTGACCGCTTCCCCGTGAGGCGTTCCCTTATGCTGGACTTGCTGGGCACCAGGTTTTCTATTGCGAGCGCGCCAAATTGTCTCTGCGACGGCGGGCTTCTCTGCCGCAGAGGACTTTTCTCCCTGCTGGCGCCGTTTTCTTTTGGCTTGACTCTGAGATCAAAATTTTGCGATAGCAAATTTGATGGTCCCGCAGCAACATCATTTCTGATCGGCGCTGCTTTCGAGGCCAGCAATGCAGCAACGTCATTTTTGATTGACGCCTTCGCAGCCGACAATACAGCCTCTCCTCTTTTGAAAAAGGATTCTGCATATCCAAATTTGGCGGCATCCTGAAGAAGAAAAAAAAGAAAAGAGATGAAGATCTTTGATATTGGAAGAGTTCCTACATTTTTTTAAAAAAATTATTGAAATTGCCACAATATTCCACGAAAATCGACCAAATCAACAAAGTCTGGCTTTCGCTGAAGTGAATTCGCTTTGGAGCGAGAATAACGACACAAAAGAAAATCGACTTCCTGTCTGCTTGGAAATCTTAGCAAAAGTCAATACCTGTAAATCTCTCGTCGCTGAATCTTCACTTGGCAATTTGACAGTGACTGCTGCGGCGGGCTGAACTGGTTCCAACAGCTTGAGTTCTTCCAGCGGTGTACTGCTAAGCACGGGATATAGTTCGGCGTCCTCAGGGTTGGCTGGAAGGCACAACGAAGACCCGAAAAACTCCAAGGAGCCATCATCTATATTTTCGCATGGAGTGACCGGTATTGGTGGCATCTCCTCCGGTTGTGGCGCAAGAGCAAGGAAGTTCTTGAGTTTATTGTGCTCCCTTTTGTATTCAGCAAGCGTTGCTTTCAAAGTTTCCGTTTCTTTCGAGAATACTTCTGCAGCTGACTGGCTTTCGAAGCTGTCTGGTTGTTGTGAAGAAGCTTTTTGTGTGTCTTGTTTTGAAGCTGAGCTACCCTTTTTACTTCCTTTTTTTTGCTGCGAAGATTTTTCGGCAGATGAAGATGCAGATTTTTCGGAGTGTCTCTTAAGAGCTGCAGCAGACAGCGCAGAGCTCCATTCGCGCGCTTCGATGTCAGCTTCGAAAGCTTGGATCGCGCTTTCGTAGGCTTTTTCCAGTGGATACAATGTCATAACATAGCGCGGGTCCATTTGGGCTTGGGATTTGGTTCTGTTTTCATCGTTCTCATATTCTTCTTCAACACTCGTCCGAGTTTCATCACGCCTCCTTTCCGCTGCGTCAACGAGTTTCTTTGTTTTCTCTCTTTCAGGTTTCGTTTGTTTCAATAACTCTTGGCTTTCATCCCAAAGTAAATGGGGATCGGTTTTCGACATTTCATATTTCCCTTTATAGTAGTCTTCATCTTTTTTCGCACCTGCACGATTTTTTGTCGCCCTCTGCAGATTGTTTTGCGCGGTCGAGAGAGTCTGAGTTGCCAAAGAAGTGAACGAGTTAGATAAATTGGAACTTGTTACAGATAACAACGAATTCACAATCTGCTGCCGTAGAAACTCTTCTTTGGCGCACGATTTTCGCAGGCATTCGAAAGCCTGATAGCTTGACTCGTAGGCGATGCGTTTCTCCTGCACGCGCTTTCCGTTAAAGTCTGGGCCGAAGTGGAACTGTTTTGAAGCATGCGCTTCTTCAGTGCAGGTCTCAACTTCGGTTTTCGCCTTTTCTGCGTTTGGAATATCACCTTCTGCCAACTGAATGAGTTCCTGCAAGGTGTTGGATTTTGCTGTTTCCATTGCTATTTTCGCTTCATTCGCGACATCTACGGCTTTGTTGAGACTCTTTTGGCTTTCTTCGAGCAGGTTAGTGCTACTATTTTGTGGATTTGCTTTCTTCGTATGATTTTGTGGCTGGCCTCTCGCTGCATCATTCGAAGTGGATGATGCTGGCATCATTTTTTTTGTGTCCGTGTCCACAGCTGCGGTCTCGATTTTCTCGATGAAAGCCAGCACTCTTTCTTTTTCCACTTTCTCTAGCGATTCAGCCTCCGAAAGAAAATTCGAACATGCTGTTTGCAGGCTTTGCAATGTATCACTCAGCTCGTACAGGGCTTCCAACTCCGCTGCCACGGCAGTTTGCGCATTGTTTCCGCTGTCTTTTTCGAGTCCGTATTCAGATGCTTTCTCGTCCCGCTGTTGTAAATTTTGCAAATCTTCTTTACGTCTCTCGATTTCCTTCTGTGTTTCTTGTTCATCCGTCTTTGCCTCCTCGGCCTGTTTGCGGACCTTCTCCACAATTGTTTCTTTTTGTTCTTTGTGGAGTCGATCTTGCTCTTCCTTTGCAGCCTGATGGGCTTGCTTATACTCGTCCAGCAGTTCCTGTTCTTTTTCTGGCAGTGTGTTTTCGCTGTTACTGCTGTTACTTCCACTTTGGTTACTTCCACTTTGTGTCATGTCTTCAATGACTTCCTGCCATTGCAATGCTTCAATCTCCCGCGATCTCGATTCTTTTTCGAGAAATTCGTTCTTCCATATCACCGCGCGCCAGTCGTCTCCTTTTGCTGGAGACATAGACATAGAAAATTCTTTTGAAAAAAACATTTCGAAATTCCACATTCGCCACTCATAGAGGCGAAATGCTTTTTTGTTCGCATCCTCAGCGGTTGTCTTTTGCTGCTGAATGCGGGCATCAGTCGCCTCTTTTTCTTTTTTCAGACTTTTCACTTTGTTTTGCGCAGTTTTGTGCACAGCTTTCAGTTGCTCTATTCGCTTCTTCTCTTCCCTGGTTGGCGTCCCTTTCTTCTCAGTTTCTTCGTGCTCTTTCTTTGCCGCCTCCACTTCTTTTTCAAGCTTTTCTTGCTCCGCAACTTGTGCACGCGCCCGGTTTCCCAGAGTCGCTTTCGTTTCTGGTTTCTTCGCTTCTTTCGTTTCTGGTTTTTTGAAAAAAAAACTCAGTGCAGTTTCTCGGCGCGCTCGTGCTTTTTCCGCTTCTAGTCTTTTTGTTTCCGCCTCAATTCGAAGCGCTCGAGCTGCTGGGGAAAGAAGTTCCACGGTTGTAACTTGTGGTGGAACTTGTGGTGGCTTTGCTGCGATAGATGACGGTTTGTTGGATCTAGCTGATGTGTTGTTTCTTAGTTCTTGCCTCATTTCTTGCGTTGGTTGTCCTGTCAAGGGCATTGGTTGTCCTGCCATTTGGCCCGGCGCAAATTGTGGTGGCAGACCAGGTTGCACAGGTTGTGGCATGAAGGGTTGCTGCTGCATGACGGGCTGCTGGGGATGATACTGCATGGTTGGATGCTGCTGATGAGGATGCATCTTGGGCTGCAATGGATGATGCATGGCTGGATGCTGTGGATAACGCACGAAGCCTGGTTGTTGTGGATAATGCGCGACGCCAATGGGTTGCTGTGGATAACGCAGCAAGCCTGGCCCCTGTTGATGATGCAGGAAAGGCTGCTGTGGAAACTGAGGCGCAAACGTCTGCTGTGGAAGCTGAGGCGCGAAAGCCTGCTGTGGAATCTGGTGTGGATGATAATGCGCGACGGCCTGCTGTGCGCCATTCTGAAAGAGGTGTTTTTTTTCTTGGATTTAATATTTTCGTCAGCGTATGAGAGATGATTTTTTTTTTTGGTTTAGTACTGTCAGTGCTGACACAATTTTACTGAATTCACAAAGGCATAAATTCTCTAAATACAAGCTCTTTGCACTTAATACAGTTGTGAGCAGCAATCAAAAAGACATAGCTATACTCTCTGACTCGCCATGCTATAATAGCCAGCCTGTTGCTGCCTCATTGGCTGCTGCATCATTGGCGGCCCAGATGCCATCGCCGGTGGCATTGCTTGCGGCGCTGGTGCTTGCGGTGGTGATGCTTGCGACGGCGGTGCTGCTTGCGGCGGTGGTGCCGTTTGCGGGGGCGGCGCTGCTTGCGGTGGTGCCGATTGCGGCGGTGCTGCTTGCGGCGGCGCAGCCGATGGTGGCGGTGCCGAGAAAGCTGACGCTCCTGATTCTCTTCCTGGTTGCCAGTCCCATTGCTTTTGAAGTGGCTGCGTGACAGACGTCCCGGTTGATGAACTTTTCGGCTCCTGCGACAATTCATCATCATCGTCCATCAGCCCATTCAAAAAGTTCGCCGCTCCCTCTAATGACACATCATCGATGGCAGACTCAGCTTCATTGGGAGAATAGGATCGAGTGTACGTGTCAGGAGGTGAAGGAGGCCCTGAGTGAGTGTCAGGAGGTGAAGAAGGCCCCCCATCGAGGGAGGATGATTGACTCGATGATCCCTGCGTTGAGCTTCGTGGCTTCTGTCGCTGCTTTTGTCCACACAATGCCGAATCCGACAGTGCGCCAAGTGATTTGTATGAAGTGTTTTTTGGTTCTTGTTCTCTTTTCGTAGCAGGCTGTTCATGCTTCGTAGCAGCCTGTTCATTCTTCGTAGCAGCAACACTACTGGCATTGAAGTCGAATACTACGGCAGAAGACTCTTGTTGTTGTGTTCCCAACAGTTGTGGAGGTCCCTCTTGCGGCGGAGGTCGCTGCAAAACTCTGACCGTGTCAGGTTGTGGCTTTGCCTTGTTGTTCTGCTTGGCCGCCTTGCTCTGTTTCTGCGAATGTGGCGCGTTGTCCTTCCGCACATCCTGGGTCTTTGCCGGCACAACCGGTTTTTGCGCATCCTGCTTCTGCACCGGTGTGCTCGGATTCTGTCCCTTTCGCACATCCTTCTTCTCCCTTCGCACATCCTGCGTCAGCGTTCGCACATCCTGACTCTGCACTGGTGCAGTCGAATGCTGTGCTAGCTCCAGACTCTGCACTGGTATGTTGTTCCCACTCTGCACAACAGGATTCTGCACAGCAGGATTCTGCACAGCAGGATTTTGCACAGCAGGCCTCTGCACCGTATTGGCAACCGTCTCAAGCAAGCTTTGCACCATACTTAGTCTAGCATCATTTTTTTCATTTGAGGAATTCAACTTTGAATCCCACGGAGGAAAAAAATTTCTGAGCTGTTCCAACTGTGATGTAAGGCTGATCCCTTCCAAGGGCAAATTCTCTTCCAATATGTTGAGATCGTCATTATGATGGAAATGTTTCGCCATTTCTGTACCCAGCCACTCAAAGTGAGACACTTCCTTAGCGCAAATGCTCAGCAACTTTTTGGAGTCCTGTGGGATTATGTTTTTTGAAAAAAAAGTTTTCACAATCTACTTCATGAGTCATAATTTACTTGTAGCTGTTTATGGAAATATGGGTTGTTGTGAAGAAAAAAACAACTTGAAGCTTGTCAATGTGAGAAGAGCATTTTTCTGCAAAGCAGAGATTGATTCATTCAAATCAATTCGGCAGAGATTGATCATCAAATCAAACAATAAAAAGCTCCAAAGTATCTATGTACCATCACATTGCCAAGCTGGATGGCTTTCTCGCATATCGTGGATGCCCTCTTCAGCGCGTTGACTAGATCATCGCCGCTCATTCCGTAGCGTGGCCGTTTGGCATCAAAAGCGGGAACAAAAGAAGGATCCAACTTTTGAACGCAAGAAACTTGTGTTTGAATAAGCGCATTGAGCTCCTGTAGCTTCGGCTGCTCCTTCTTTTGCAGGGCCTGCCGGGCCTGTTCCAGCAGGGCCTGCTGATGCTGCACGATCTGCTGCTGTTGTTGGTTTGTTACTAAGCCTGATTGACTTGGCGCCAGTTTTTGTTTCTGAGAGTTTCTTCCTGTTTTTGCGACCGTTCTTGGCTCTGTCACCGTTCTTTGCTCTGTCACCGGTTGTTGCTGTGAAGATACTTGATAGCATTTCGCCACGTCTTGCCAGCGTGGTCGATTACCACTCGAGCCAGAAGCCTGAGAAGGTGCAACAACATTGCCTGCAGAGTCATTAAGCGGCTGACTTAAATGTTGGCTTACACCGGCAACAACATCTCTTGCGTTAATCCGTGAAGCCATATCCGTTTCCCCGTGTCTGTCATTAGTCCTCTCCACAAGCCATGTCTGCCACGATAAATTGACATTGTCTGAGGGGGTACACTCGACATGCAACAGTCTTGCCAGGACAGCCGTTGTGACGCGTTTCGCAGTCGTGACTCCACTTGACATTTTTTTTGCGGTGGCCCTATTGTGAAAAAGCTACCTAAAGTTAAAAACTGGGTGGATAAAAGGCACCGCGATAATAACAAGAAACGAGGTTATTCAGACCTATTTTGTAAAGACACGATGTGAATACTATTCAGGCTTCCTGTATGCCTAGTTGAGAATCTATATGCCTCAATATGAATTCAATATACGTAACGTAACAGAAAAAAGCAAAAACCTGAACTCAAGTTAAATTTCTATGTGAAAGCTAGGCGAAATTTTAAACTATGGGATGTTCTTTCAGGCGAAACGATGATGCCCTTTTGGAATTCCTCCTCTCTCGTTCCACACAGCTGGCGGCTGGTACATAAGGGACTACACAAGGAACTATATGCGACAAGCTATAAGTGATAACAGCTATGACAAATTGACGAAATAACTTTTTGTGATGAAAATAGTTTCTATATGACGAAAATTTTCAAGCTCTAGAGTCTAGAATGACGTCTGAACAGTGGCGACGTCTATACAGACAGAGTCTGGATGCAGTGTGGTGACAGTGGCGACAGTGATGTGGAAAGGAGTTTGGAACTTCGGTGACAGGTGACAGAAATTTTGTTGATTGCTCCGGTCTGATTAGAGAACATGTAAGTATTCGAATTATGAAGAAATAGTTCAAATTATGAAGAAAGATTCGCTCTTCGCTGGGTACAAAAGTTTGTGAGTAAAAGTCTTGAACTTCTTCGCCCGCTCAACCGCTTTGCTATGTAAATTGCCAGATCATTCAGGGGTCGCTAAATAACCAAAGAAAACTTAGAAGACCCTCAATCAATTGAACTCGCCACAGGCCCGCACTGCCGTGTCAAGGATGAAGTATCAAATAAGTACCAAATGCGGCTCCTGAACACACTGACTCAATTTTTCTGAAGCGAAAAAAAGCCTTTTTCGATCCCTTATTAACAAAAGAGAGATCACATGCTGCATGACCATATGCCACATATCATGCTGCATGTAGATATCAATAGACCTGTGACCTTCCGTTCGTATATGACTGATCGTCCGTCTGTATCACTGATCGTGCGTTCGCCACAACTCGTGACTCATATGATTAATTTTCATGTCTGGATATCATTCCTGATCAAGATTCAAGTGAGTACTCTGAAACGTGAAAAAAAAAGGAGACAAATTTCTTGACTGACTGAATTTATGAATTTTGAAGATGGCTTCTTCTTCCCTGGACTCTAGCAGAGTCCCTGAAAAGGGTCCTTTCAAATTCGAGGATAAATACTCATATCCGTACATGAGTTCCAGGATAAAATACTCATATCCGTATATCATTATGGCATTGGTTTCTAATCTCTCTGATAGCGATCTTATGCCCTCTGATGGAGATTCTCTGATCAAGGTTGCATTTCTTCTGGTGTGTCTAACCGTGTCTCTAAACGGTAGAGATCGTTTCTTGAGTCTGGTAGTGTCTCATATGTCCCTTGTACTGAGTACTCATGTTCGTAGTCCCTTGATAATACTCATGTTCGTAATTGTATGAAAGTAGTCATGTTCGTTTACAAAAAAAATGTTCTTAATTTTATGATCAATGTTCTTGCGTATAATGTTTTATGGAAGTGCTGATCTTTGTTATTTTTCTTATAATTTCCTCCACAACACGTGACTCCACGAGACTTGAACTTGGAGCTTTTTGAATTGCTTTTTTTTCATCGCTTTTTTTCTTCACCAACGCTTGTATATTTGCTTTCCCATGGTGCGCCTGCATCCACTCATATTTTGTTTTCATTGAAGACTTCAATGCGATCTGCATTCACTGATATGACTCCTTGCTGACTTTCTTTCAGTTTCAAAATGTCAAAGGCCAAAAAGATGGCCGAATTTACCGGCTCACTAAATTTTGTAGGTTTCAAGATTGGCAGACTGCCAGTCACATTGAATGCGTTCCTAATTTGGTGAACTACCAGTCACGAAATGGAATCACGAAATGGAAAAAGAGAGAAACGTATTCAGTACTTTTGATTGCACATATGAAACTCAAAGCGCTTCGTGCCACCTACTGGAGACTAGGAGGGGCAATTGCTGGATTTGGCGAGCTCGAACCGGGCACAGTTGAAGACAGGCGAGGAAACTCCTCTGATAGCATGCTATGCCACCAATTTGCAGTTATCCCTTGCGTGAATGGATTTGTTGCTAGTTCAGGCGTCTGTGGTGCCAACGGGAGTTTTGACAGACTCATTATCGTAGCGGGAGTGGCGGCCGTTGCCGAGGCAGCAACGGGCTGCGTCTCTTTGGATAAGGCTGCGTCTCTTTGCGCTTTCTTCGCGGCGGCTTTTTCCCTCATTTGAATGATAAAATTGATCTGCTGGTCATCAGGATTGAGTTTCGTCAACACGTCCACAGTTGATGTAGGTTGCGTCAACACGTCCATAGTTGGTTGCGGCAGCCGCGTCTCTGGTGCTGTCGGCTGCAACTGCATCCCTGTCATCTCTGGTGCTTGTGTCTCATTCTCTGGTGCTACCGGCTGCAACTGCAGTGCCGATGCATCTGCTGCTGTTGTCGGACTCTCTGGTGCTGCCTCCGATGCTGTTGTCTGACTCTCGGGCGCTACCGCCTGCGGCACTTCCGCATCCAGTGCCGCTGACTGAAGCGTCTGACTCCATGGCGTCGCGATCTGCAGTGCTGCTACGTCTGGCGCTGCAATCTGCGACGCTGTCGCCGTTGGAGACTCAGAGGTGTCCACCGGCGAAAAAGCCTCTACCGGCGAAAAAGTATCCACCGACTTTCGCTTCGAGGATAGAAGATTCTCCATGGCAACTACAAGTTTCATTTTGAGATCTTCTAGTTTTTGTGCAGCTTCTGGAGAAGGATTATTGCGCAATTTGTCGTTCAGGCGCGCAGTCTCTGCGGCAAGTGCACGGACCAAGTTTGAGCCATCAGGTGCTGTGGCCTGTGGTTGTGTTGTTTGCGGCACTGGTATCTCCGTCTCTGTTGTTTGCGCTGCTACCATTTCCGTCTCTGTTGCACTTTGCGCTGCTACCATTTCCGTCTCTGTTGCGCTTTCCGGCACTCCCGCCTCCGACTCTGTCGTTTGCGGCTCCACCATCTCCGGCGTCACTGGCATCTCCGGCCCTGGTGTTTGCTGCTCTACCATCTCCGGCGTCACTGCCATCTGGCTTTGCAGCGGCGCTGCTATTCTGAGAGCACCCTGCATCGCAAGACTTCCTGGAATCTTCTTCACTGCAACAGCAGGCGTGCTCCTATGTCTGGCAATTGCGAGCTTAGTTTGGAGGGCTTCCAGTGCGTAGGCAGAAAATGGACATTTGCAACTGTCTTGCACCTCAGACAATCCCGCGGCTTTTTCCATGATTAGTTCACTGTCATTGCTCTCGCAAATCTGAGTGACTCGTTCTTTGAGATGAATGAGCCATGGGTCCTTCTTTGGCGATGGTAAGGACATCGATACCGCAAGTTTTTTAACCGCAAGTTTTTTTCTCTGTGAAAAAACTGCCTTTGACGGTTTTTCCAATGTCAGTTTTTGCCCCCTTTTTTTTAGGATGTCATTGATTTCTGCGATGAAACCGGCGGGACGGTCCTTGATGGTGGTGCTACTGTTGTCGCTACCAACGGACAGTTTTTCGGCAACACTCGCGACGATGTTTTGGGCGAAATCATCACCAGAATTGCCACTTCGCACAGGATACCGACAGCAGAACGAATGCAAAGAGCTGTTTACTGCGTTTTTGATTCCGGCGCGTCTCATTTCAGAGGTGTCTTCATCCCCAGTAAAAAAAGTGGTAGCGCCGTCCTCAGAACAAATAGTAGTGCCATCCTCGGAAGAAGCAGGCCCATTATCTTCGGAAGAAGCAGAATTCTGATCATTCAGCTTCAAATTTTCAAGCAGCAACTTGAACGTTTTTTTTCTGACTTGAGGGGTGCACTGATTTCGCCAATACGAGTCCACTTGTTTCAAAATTCTACGAATGACGAATGCGCTTTCGGACTCGCCAGAAGATTTTGTTTGCTGCTCATCGGACCTCTTCCCCTGCGACAGAAACGACCCACCTAAAGCCTTTTTAGTTCCACATTGTGGACCACAAGACGACAACCCCCCTTTCTTGGACAACTCTTTGAAGAAAAGGGTCGGCTGCCGACTACGCTGGTAGTTCTCCACCGCTTGCATCAAATCCCCGACGATGTTGCTGTCGACATCGGTCCGAGGATGCTCTCGGTCGCCATTCACTGGATAAAGATACTCAAGAAGAATGAAGTAAATGTTTTTTTCTTCCTCTGAATCAGGAACGGGGCCCAATGAGGGTGCGGATGAAGTGGCAGAAGATGAATTAAAAGATGGCGGATACATTAGTTGACGCACTGTTTTGCTGAGAATTTCAAACAAGTAGTTGTTTGCCGATATGTGAAGCTCTGTAACGAGTTTTTTCACTTCGATCTTTTCTTGTTCAGTCGTGAGAACTGATGCGTCATTGTCCTTCGATGACACCGTGATTCCCAATTTCTCTGATGACATGCACGTTCGCGCCATAGTTTGTGCCGTGTCGATCGCATGTTTGGCAACCTGTCGATCAGCTGCCATTTGTTTGCGGCAATTGTAGGTGGGCCGGAGGATTTCCTCGAACATTTTAACTGGATGATCCCGAAGCGCCTCGATCTTGGAGTTAATGATCTCCTTTTCTGCATCGTTTTTCTTGCTTTCCGCGGCTTCCGCCTGAAAAGTTAGTTTTTCAAATTTTGAAATTTTTCAAAAAAAGAATGATCATAGAATACCACAAGAGATAAAAAAGATTCTCAACTTTCAAACAACATAAGTATTCCCATTACATAATCGATCAGAAAATATTATTCCCATCAAATTTGAATCAGGAATCAGCAAAAGCCTCGATCAGAAGTGAGAAGTTTCCACAAAATTCCGATTCTTTTCCAAAACAAAACCAACAATCAAGATTCCAAACAAAACCAAACAAAAAAAAGGACGTAGTAAGTATACCAATCCCTCTATTTGTATGTCCCACATTTGCCGGACAGACCACAGATTTGCACGTCGATATCTGTGATTCTTCGTATCAAGTTTTTGACTCATGGAGACATAGTGTTCTTTGAAGTACGAAGGACTCTTCAACAGTTCCTCAATACTCAAGCTACCAAGGAGATCCCACTGTTTGTCCAGCGCATCGACCAAAACTTTTCTGGACATGTGTGAATTATCGCCCTGTGTCGAAACTTTTTTGGAAAGAGATAAAGGCACAGATTCGTCTAGTATGCTAGAGTCGTTATCCTCCGCATTTGTTGCTGGATTGCCAGAGTCGTCAAAATTTGGAGGAGCGACTTCATTTCCACCCGCCGAGGAGCTTGTGACTCTGAGTCGAAGACTTTGTTTTTGGACGATCCTACTTCTCGTTGAAGCTCCCACAATGCTATCGGAAGAAGCCAGAATGTTGTTCAATTTGAACCTTTTGAACGCTTCTTCTTGATTGCTCATTATCATTAGACTCGTGGCTTCTTTTATCAAATTTCGATCCTCTTCTGTCGTCATTCTTTCGATCGTCATGGCGTCAAGGTATAAAGAGTGATCTGAGAGCAGATCGTTCATTCTCAGAAGGTTGTCTCTGAGATTTTGGAAAAGGACACTAGTGGACTCGTTCCATCTTCCAGTTGCTTTTGTATCCACATCATCTTCTGCAACTCCCACGTTAAATTTCTTCTGCAACTCCAGAAGAAGCATTTTCTGGGCTTTCGCTCGAATCTCCCACTCCAGGAGAAGTAATCGGGCTTCTAGACGGTCGAACGAGTCGCTGAATGAGTCGAGGATTTCCTTGCGTGTTTTATTTTCGTTTGCAACATAGGGCACCATCAGAGTTTGCAACTTATTGAGCATATTCGGCAAGTACTTCAATGCTTCGAGGAGCTTTCTGTTCCTTTCTAGGTTAGTTTGTGTGACTCTTTCTTCTTTCACCGCATCTTCCTGAGCTTGAATTATGTTCTCAAAAACATCAATTTGTTTCTCGAAAGCGAGCAGCTGCAGATTGGGGATTTCATCTGCAAGTTTGGGATTCGATAGATCCCAACCAAACGCACTGGCGACAGCGGGACGCCATTGGTTGTTTCTATCGCGGCCAAGCTGTTCCCAATTTAGATTTGCGATAATTTGGCACACATCCGTCGTGTTTCGCACTTTTTCAAAAAAAGAAAGGTCGTCTTCCATCGAATGTCGAAAGCCGATGGAGTCCTTCGAGATGGACTTCACAAGTTCCTTCAGTCTGTCGGGCTGTTGATTGGAATGGCGAGCCTCATTGGCGACTCTACCGAGCACATCCACCATTTGCGATTCAGCCTCCACGACATCGATGAGGATTCGACGGAGATCATTGGACTTTTTCTTCTTCTCATCAAGTTCGAAATTGGATTTAGTTGCGTCAATGCCAGAGATAGGAGCAGAAGAACTACTATGTTCACCAACAGAATTATGATCAACAACAATCTCCACACTTTGCGCAATTATATCCAGTGCTCTGATCATCTTATCAACCCCAGTAGCTTCTTTCAGAGTTTGTGACTGTGTTGGTTTCGGAAATGATCTCTGCGAATGAGATTCCTTTGTTTGTTTTTCCCTCGATTTTATCCTTTCTATCAAAGGAGTATCCTGATACGTTATTTTTCTGAGGTCATGGGAAAAGTTTTCGAGAGCGTTCCGGTAGTAGTCGTTTTCGATTTTCAAAAATATTATCTTATCAGAAGTTGTTGAACTGTTTTTGCTCCCCGTGAGATTCAGATTGACAACTATTTTTTTGATGTCTTGCAAATTTTTATGCAGCTCCTTGATCCTGGTAATTCTGGCGTTTTCCAACGATAAGTCCCTGCAGTAACCGATATAACAGGTGCTGAAGTCAAGGTCTAGACCTGATTTGTTGAGGTCTGAGCCTGATTTTCCCTCACTTTTACACGGTTTCGCTTTCATATTCTTTAGAAGTGCGATCTGCTTTGCGACGAGGGACTTTAAGTCTTCTGTGGATGTACTAGACGAGACTGCACTAGACGAGACTGCACCAGACGAGACTGCACTAGACGAGACTGCACTAGACGAGAAAGACGGATCCTCTCCAGACTGGGACGAGGAGGAAGAAGTGGCTTCTGCCACTGTCGAAGGAAAGGACGAAGGTCTTTCCTCCAGGTCAGCTTTTTTGGGTGAGACTCGGAGTGCCGTTGTTTGTTCTGTTCGCGAAGAAGAAATCACAGATTTCTGTTGAGTCGTTTTTCCGCGTTTTGCCATTGCTTCTTCATGTTTTGGAATCGACTTCACCGCATTCTGGAGTTTCTGCACAAGAGCGTCCACTTCTATTTCGATTTCCTGACGTCTGGAAGCAGAAATAGTATTCGTAGTCTGTGCTTTCTCTCGCAATATCTTCAAACTCGCAGTCATCTTCCTCTCTGCCATTTCGATTTTCTCCTCCATGAACGCAGGATCTTCGTTATGGTCTTGAGTATCATTCTGAACAACATTCATAAAATGGTCCACTTGCTGCCTGCAAGCTCCGAGTTGTACAAAGATCAAATCCAGATTTTTCACGTCTGGCGGGTTCCCGACAAGATCTTTCGGGATTTTTTCCAATGAGCTTGCCTGGAGAAATGTTTTCACCGCACTCCACCAGATCCCAAAAGCTGCGCGATTTTTCTCCAACACGCTGTGTTCCGGTCTTTTCCGGATGTCAAGCATGCATTCACAGATTTTTGTTGCCCTACGAAGAAAATTGGCTTTTTCGGACTTTTGTTGGTTTTCGGACTTTTGTTGTTGTGGACTACTGTTAGCATTTTTTGCTGAAAGTTGTGCAGCATTTTTTTCACTGACGAATTTATCCTCATTGACGAAGTTATCCATGATGTAGCTCAACTGATACTCAGAAGGCCGACTTTTCAGCTCTACTCTCAGCAGATCATCGAGGAGCTGAGTTTGCATTTTGACTATGTTGAAGAGCATTGTAGTATGGGACAAAGGTCGTTGGATCTGGGACACAGGTCGTCGAATCTTTCCCAGATTCTGGAAAGAAGCAATCAAATCTGTCACCCTTCTTATTTCTGGTGTCTTTTTGCTTCCGATATGCGATCTCTCCTCCGGGCGCAAATGCTCGGCGTAAAGCTGGGCGTAAAACGCGTAAAAGGTCTCCAGTTTTTGTAACGCGGCTTGTTGTGCCTGGTCTTCTCCTGGTGGACTGTAGTGTTTCTGCGCTTCTTCTCTTGGAGAGTAGTGTTCAGATTCTGTCAAGTTTTCTGCTATTACAATCATTCTGCTCATATTTTCATCCAGTGTTTTAAAACCTTCATCGATTGAATTTCGGTAATCGGGGTTTCCACGCTCTTTTTTTCGGTTGAAATCCAGTGTCTTGTTGTAATCCACTTCAAATCCCGACTTGAGATTTTCAAGAGTTGTAACTTGTTTTGCAGCAAGCGCAGCAAGAGTTGACAATGTGTACTCGTCACCACCTGTGTCTGATCTTACATATTTATCATCGGAGGAGGAGGCTTTTTCTCGTTGTGCACGTCCGTCATCAGAGGAAGCCGCGGAGCCAACTGGCTGCTTCGCAGTGTTTCGACCGTCATCAGAGGAGGTTCCTCGTAGTGCACGTCCGTCATCAGACGACGACGATGAAGTTGCTTCTTCTGTTAATGACACTCTCTCTTCTTGGGATGCCGAAGTCTTATTCCTACTGTCGACCAGTGC
>Ga0099797_100730_pt1 | contig 19958 bp, 6 predicted proteins | sample Uncmet_Sort48C_1_FD_89871 | JGI IMG/M metagenome (GOLD analysis project Ga0099797, IMG submission 89871) | Marine eukaryotic communities from CALCOFI LINE 67, Pacific Ocean - C012_Sort48C_1 | ecosystem: Environmental > Aquatic > Marine > Oceanic | place: Pacific Ocean: Monterey Bay | collected...
GCGCTAGCATCACAGATAACACGAAGCAAGTCTGCAGCCAATGCAACGCTGGCCATGGCAAGTCCGTAAGTGGCGAGGTGACAACGTGTACCGCTTGTACAGGGACTAGTTGGTCCGATGGTAGCGCGGCTTGTGCAGAGATTAGCGGTTGCGCTAGCATCGCAGATAACACGAAGCAAGTCTGCAGCCAATGCACCGCTGGCCATGGCAAGTCCGTAAATGGGGAGGTGACAACGTGTACCGCTTGTACAGGGACTAGTTGGTCCGATGGTAACGCGGCTTGTGCAGAGATTAGCGGTTGTGCTAGCATCGCAGATAACACGAAGCAAGTCTGCAGCCAATGCAACGCTGGCCATGGCAAGTCCGTAAGTGGTGAGGTGACAACGTGTACCGCTTGTACAGAGACTAGTTGGTCTGATGGTAGCGCTGTTTGTGCAGAAATTAGCGGTTGCGCTAGCATCGCAGATAACACGAAGCAAGTCTGCAGCCAATGCAACGCTGGCCATGGCAAGTCCGTAAGTGGGGAGGTGACAACGTGTACCGTTTGTACAGGGACTAGTTGGTCCGATGGTAGCGCTGCTTGTGCAGAGATTAGCGGTTGCGCTAGCATCGCAGATAAGACGAAGCAAGTCTGCAGCCAATGCAACGCTGGCCATGGCAAGTCCGTAAATGGGGAGGTGACAACGTGTACCGCTTGTACAGGGACTAGTTGGTCCGATGGTAGCGCGGCTTGTAAATCTTGTGAAAATGGATGGTGGTCAGATGGGAAGAGCGAATGTGTACAAATAGAAAATTGTATCTCGACAAAACGAGATCAAACAAAAAAATTGTGTGTTCAATGTGCAGATGGTTTTGTCTTGTTGCCAGAGGAGGCTGCTCCAGAGAATACTAATTCCGGGGAAGAAAAGTCTGACAAAAGTACTGTTATCAGTTCAGATCAAGATTCAGTACAAGAGGGTATAAGATGTGTCACGCCAGCCGAATTAACAGAGCATTATGACGCAATAAAGTTGCAAACCGGAGGTGGACAAACAGCTACAGATGGACAAAATAACACTAGTTGGACGGCCGAAGAGGGAAACATTAACAACAATACTACGCTGAAAACAGAAGAAAAACAAGAAGAAACAGCAAGTCCGACATCAAAAACGACAAAATATATCACAACGACACATCAAGAAGAGAACAAGAGTAAGAAAAATGATAATAACAAAGACGACATGAGACTACTTCCAGTTTGGATTCTTGTTGGTTTATGTTGTATCTTTCTCATTTGTGCCTTGCTTTTATTCGTACGTCAGCGTCGCATTGTAAAAGAAGAAAGACTTCACGCATTACAAGCTGAAACTGCATACCATGAAAATCGTCCTCATATTGAACCCCAACCAAGGAAAAGTGCTGGTGGTGGGGGTGTTCAAAATGCTCAAAATTTATATGGACCAAGAAAAACGAATATGGATAAGCAAAAATCATTAGTTCCGGGTGGTGTGCCAAGAGTGTCACGACCGACTGCGGCGAGTGGAAAAAGTATGGGTTTAACACGAGGTATAGGTAGAGTTGATAGTGAGAAATCTCCAACGACCGTTAATGCAGTAAACAAAGTTCCAACAGTAAAAAAAACAATGTTAGAACAACAAGATCAACAACAACAACAACAACAACAAAATCGCGGCGGCCAGGTAGAAAAAGTCGAAAGTATTGTGAAGAAAGACAAACTTGGTATAGTAGGTGGGAGGAAATCAGACCTTGCTCCAAAATCAAGAGCGCTAGCAACTTACGTTAGTGGAAAAACAAAAATGGCACCAATGTCAAAGGTGCAAAATTTTAAAAAGGACGATTTGTCAAGTGAAAGTGAAAATGATATTGCGAAAGGTCCTGGAGTGTTTAGTGGTGATGATGCAATTCATGCAGATCATGCATCTCTTCGTCCTACAGCAGCGAAAGTTAAACCAAAACCAAAAATAGGAATGGGTGGAGCAGCCGGAGTAGCGAAAGCGAAAGCAAAACTGTTGGCGGCGTTAGGTAAAGGCCATGATCATCATGATCAGAAGGAAGATTTAAATTCACAAGATGAGATAAATTTACAACCGGCCGGGAAACAGGGAGCTGTGAAGATGATAGGTGGCGGAGGAGGAGGAGGAGGTAAAGGTGCGCCAACAGGAGGTCACCAAGATCACCACTCTGGAAAAGGTTGGGGAAAGGCGAAAGCTGCTGCAATTGCTGCGATGGCTGTAGGTCATCATGGTGAGGAAGGCGGTGGGAAACATGGTGGAGGTAAGAAAGGTTGGAAAAAAGGGGTGATTGGTTAGAAAGGTTGGTTACCAGGGGTTGGGAAAAAAGGACAGATGATGTCATGATGTTTGTTTGGTGACGATAGTCGTGATAATCTCGTCAATTGGGTTACGATTTAAATGGGAATTTTTCGGGAGGCATGGGGTGTGATCATGATTCATGAGTCTGATCAGCAAATTATATAGCATTTGAACACAGAAATGAATTTCGCTCAACTCAATCTGTGGAGTAAAGGTTTTTGGTGTTATTATATAATAAGTGTATAACGTTTGTAATGTGCGGATAATTGCAGTCATAAATTTTTCCGAATGTTTATTGAAATTTACAAAAGGCGAACACAATCATTGATTTCAATGGTGTCTCGATGGTCTGAGCTGTGTAAATCGAGAATCTGACGTTGGGTTTGCAGTTTCTTGTGTGCAAAGTACTTCTATAGTGAGTGAGTATTGTCTCTTTTGTGAATGTGTGATCGTCGTTGTGTTTTTTTTTCATATGTAATCAATGAATGTAAATTATAATTCGTTTATACATTGTCTCAAAAAAAAGATTGTATGTTCTCATCACATGTGAGGACAGCAGCAGTTATTTTGAGTTTCAAATACGATATGAAAATCTAGAGTCTTATAAATTCACAAATTGGAATCCATGGATATTTATCTTCGACGAAGTGATACACACATAATAATGTTCTGAGAAAAATTAATAAGTACACAGTGGTTTGTTCCGACAGACCATATCAAAATGACCGGAGTGATGAGAAGTGCGGCAAGTGGAGCATTTCCCAGTTCTGAGAACAGAATCCTTCCCACCCTTCCCAATAATAAATCTCGCGCCAAACATGGCGGTAAAGCAAGAATTCCACCAAAGCAGGACACAGCGCTGCCGGTAGGAACCAATAGCGTCGGGGACGTCAGAGCAATTTGTCCAATGGGTCGCGGGTTTGGATTTGTCTCATCGGAGAATGTGACAGAGGAGCGATCACACAACAACGTCGGTACAGCGTCCCCAAGTACAACTGAAACCACACCAGAAAACCCCAAACAAAATAATGAACCCATGTACGATTCTCTAAGACGAACTGAAAAAAAACTCCGAGGGTATGATCATAAACCAAGCGGAACCGGGAGTGCACCAGCAAAGCCTCACCATCATAATAATAAGTCCACCAGCGAATCTCCAAATGAGAAGTCTACCGGAGAATCTCAAGGAAGCTATCTGCACATAATGAAGAAGTGTCAATATACAATCCCTCCTGCGTGTGCAAAAGCACAACAGACAGACAGGTCCTTATACAACAATAAAAGTCCCAGCGATTCCACAAGTGGGTCTGGAGATGAAACGGGAAAACTCGGACAAACTGACGAATCGAAGAGGATCAAAATGCAGAAGAAAAAACGTCGCAAAGGAAAACGGGACGGTATTCTTCGTTTACATCGTTGGCTTTGTTGAATTTTGTATTTTTCTACTTTTTGAATATCTGTTGAGACTGAGAGACGTAATATAATAATATTCTGATTGACTAGTCTTTGCAGGGTGCATTCGATTTGCACTCTTTCCGTCGCCAGTTGGTATTAGATTGATGATTTAGGCTCGTTGGAACACCACTCAACGCAATCATACTACGCTAAGGTAGCGTCGATCATTCACCGGCCCATAGCGGAGCTCAGCAGTTCCAGCGATTTATGGTCGACGATGTCCCAGATTACAACACCAACGAATTCACTCATTCTGATTCACACACAGGTACTATTAGCAAACGTCCTCCCACACAAAATTATTTCACATCGTACAAACATCTTCCACTGTGCACGGAAAACGAACTGCGCACGACAACAGCGGACGATAAACGATGGATTGCAAGTCGCGTTCGATTGATTGGAATTGCTGAATTGGCAGAAACTGGCAAGGAGACCATCAAAGGGGTGTGGACGTTTCCGATGTCATCATGCTCCGTACGGGAAAAACTAGTGAAACAAGTGATTTTACTGTATGCAGTTTCAGTAATAGTTGGTTTGCTCAGTGGATTCGCGATCATTCCTGCAACTGGTTTCAGCAACGGTTCACAAATCGATCGGGGAGGAGGGTTCTTGCAAACTGAAGTTGCAAAAATCGGGAACACTCTTCTTGTGGCGGAAGCGGTGAAAGTTCACAAGAGACCCAGAGGTGGTCGAAGGCTCAGAAAAGATCGGAAGGGCCGCAAAAAAGGCTCCGATGATGAATTATCCGACGATTTACCGACGTCTGTTCGATCTGATGATGAATTATCCGATGATTCGTCGATGTCTGTTAGATCTGAAGATGACTTATCCGACGATTTGTCGACGTCTGTTGGATCAACAAATTTTGCTGAAGTTGGGACGGGTAAGATCACGTGCAGCCAAATTTGTTGTGGTGCTGCACGCCAGTATTTGGACCATATTATTGGTGCAGGTGTAGGTGCATTAATATCATTACCTGTTACTATACCCCTTGCTACTACTCATATCATAGGTGGATCTGCTATTGGATGGAGTGCTTTAGGTAGTGGAATTTTTGGAGGATTATTAGGAAAGAATTTGCTGCAGTTTGGGGTTATAAGTTGGTGCTGCACGCCAATGTGTGGACCATCATGTTGTGAGGAGGATTGTTGGAAGAAGAGGAGCTGGCGTTGTTGCATTAAGAAGAGCTGTTGTTGTAGTTGCTGTTTTTGTTGTCGCCAACGATGGTTTTGGGCTTCTCTTCTGATTGAATACTTTCATTGCCGTTTTTATTATGGTTCTCATTATTCCCCTGTGAATGCATTCAGATATATGAAGCGTATATGGAGATATTTCCTATATCCCGATACTGAAATTCGACGAAGATTCAACGAAAAAAGAAACATCAATGGGGAAGAGGTAATGTCAACATCGGTTACAGCGATTGATTTCAACAACCGGGGTGAAGGTTTCGGTACCCAAACCCCTGCATTCCTATTAGAAGATTTTATTGAAACAACATTTCCAGATCATATGGTGAATAAAAGATTTAACACGGTATTGAAACAAGTTCGTAAAGGAGGAGATTTTGATCCATTGACGGCGTATAATACAGCGGATAGGGTGTATAATGTGAGCGATGTTCATCATATTATTTCTGGGAGTGATGATATTAGTGGTGGTTTTACACAGAAGGGTGATTATTATACAGTTGATTCGGATTCACATAATAACACCAGCACAGCACCATACTACTATACACATTTAAATGGTGGTATTTTACCCAGTAGTGTGATAAAAACAATAAAAGAACTTACAAGTGAGACGTCTCACAAGGGGACTAATGCGAGTTATACTATGAGCCTTGGTGAATCCGCATTCGTTTCTGTTTTGAGTGTAGGTGCGAATTCACGCGGGAATTTCGAATCAAAGCTAACGTTGATTAGAAATGCTCAAAGATCAGTGGAAGTCAGTTTCAATTTTGGTGGCGGGGAACCCTTTGAGGAAATATTGGGGATGCTCAAAAACAAGATGAGGAAGATACCAGAATTTCAAGTATCGCTACTAGTATCCGATAATCTGTTTATTATGAAAAACGATGATTTCATAGAATTGATTCAGATGGCGTCTGATTTTAGGAGGCAGTTTCATGTCTGTATAACAACGGAAATGAGCCAATGGAATGGTAATGTTTTGTGGCCGGCGCGGGATAAAGAGGATAATTACATTTTCAACACTCATAATGAAGAATTGCATGTAAAAATCCTAATTGTCGATGGAAAATTTGCTCAAATCGGTTCGAGTGGGGTAGATCCAACAATGGTTTCCGAAAAAGAAAGAACAGACTTTCTCAGGAGTCATGTTCAAGGCCTTGTGGCAGGGCAGGTAGGCTTGAAGGAGGGTGATATTGTTTTGGGAGTAAGTCGTCGCGAACAATATTATGGGTCGGGTAAGGAGCGTTCATCACCATTAGCGTTTATCGCACTACTTAGAAGACAATTTTTTCAATTATTCTGTCAATGGAGAGCGAGAATGTGGTATACAATGCGTGGTGGTGGTGGTGGTAGTGAGGAAGGCATTGGGGATAAATTTGATCGAAGGATCTTAAAGGATTTGTATGGCAATGTAAATATACCAGAATATCTGAAGAGCCATTTTAGATTGGACCAAGTGGAGGTTGTGTTTCACAAAGAAGCGAATATAAGTAGTGGCTTACGCTATGAATCGCCAGATAAAATGTATCCAGAGTCATTGTTTGCTGTATGTAGCAATCGAATCGATCACGCTGTTGATAGTAGTAGTAGGCTCAATATTGGTGTCCACTCACAAGAATATCTCGAAAAATTTGCACGGAAAATGATGAGTCATCAGGCGGCGAATAGTGCAGTTAATACTACTGCAACTTCATCTAATATAAGCACAACAACCGCTGCACCGACCGAAGCCGATATCGACGCCGAGCGACAGCCGATTATGACAATCGACGAATTGCATACGGAGATGTTGAAAGACAATACGTATTTCAACAAGGGCACACATGATGGTTTACCTGGCGTCGTGAAATTCCACAAACCAATCGAAGCTCAACTATGGGTTTCAGATCCGGCGCACAAAGGAAGAAATGCGATTACAAAACAATATAGAGATAGTATGGTGGGTTTATTGGATTCTTGGACAACGGGGGTGACGAGTGATGTTGATCAACAACCATTTGATCTTGCAAAAGTTCCCCATGCATACATATCGAACCTACTATTCAATCCAGGCATGGAAAGTACGAAACATTTAATATCGGCAGAAAAGTTGGCACCCACGGACAGTACTGGGCCAAAATACGTAGCGGAACGATTACCATCAGAATGGCAGACTTATAGTATATTTGAAAAAGGCCTACATGGGGTGAGTGATACTAATATTAGTAATGCATTGGCAAATAGATATAATGAGAAGAGTCAGATGTGGTGGAAAACGATGGATGTTTGTGAAAACGGAACTTTTTTGGTCGCAAATAACTGCACAGGTGAAGAACTGCAAAAAAAAGCAGCACAAGTTTCTTATGGTGGCGTTTCGAAGTGCGACGCCGGCAATAGAACTCGAAAACACGGATTCGGTGCTCGAATAGCACCTTTTCAAGTGATGACCAATACTGATGATACTCTGAATATAGTTGATCATTCAATCGCATACGAAGGCAGAAACTTTAAAGAGGAATTCGGTGGAAATAAGAAGAGTGAATTCCGATTTCGCGATGTCAATTTTGCAGGTCAGTGGAAAAGAAGCGGAATTATGTATCATAGAAAACAAATGGTGGTGAAACATAATAATAGAAAAGATGGAAATAAAGATCACGTCCTCATGGGTTCCTACAATATGGGTATGAAATCAGGGTTGTTTGATAATGAATTACTTCTTGTCCTCCATGGAGAAGAAATCGCCGAAAAATTCCTTCAATTATGGATAAACGATGTGGAAATGGCCCAGGCTGATTATGTACAACGAGGAAAGGCTAAGGGTGTTGCGGCCAATGTGTTCAGAAAAAAGACGAAAGGATTTTTCGATCCGCAACAGGTTGGTAGTTAGGCGCCGATGTAATCGTAGTAGTAGTATTTCTGGTGTTGTGAAGTAGTAATTGGTGGGGAAAAGTGGGCTGATAATTTCGAAGGGTGGTGGTGTGAAATTTGATTGGGAGTTTTTTAAATAACCATGGTCTTAATAAATTTGTGATTGAAATTTGATTGATGTACCAGGATTATATAGGTTGGTGATTCTATCATGACAATGATTATTTTCCTATTGATTGGTTCTATGATATTTTTCTCTATAAAGACATTATATATGATATGTCTTTTTTTTTCTTTTGTATTTTATATCTGTTACTTAGTCTTACGTAATACGTTATTATTTATCTACATTATTTATTTGAAGAAAAATTTACAGTATGAAAGCGGACTACGGTCACATTCGAACTCTAGGTATGGTAAAAGCACGGTAAGCATCTCTTCTATTGTCTGCATTTCGAGTATATCGTGTTTAGCCCCCCAGTTTTTATCTATCCTTACATTTCTCATATATACAAATTGAAAAACGAAAACGGCATCCCACCATTACAATAAGTAATGTGGTGTAGGTAAGCTATAGACATTTTTATCGTAAATGGTTACTATGTGAAACATTGGATATACAACTATGCGAATATTTGAACCCTGAACACATTGTTCAGGAATATATGATACACGACCGAGGCCATACAATAATTGCTCGTTGCATAAGATTTTTTATTATAACGCATACAAGAATACTATACAGTGTACACACACTATCCATACAAAAACTTCATCGGTTCATATTATAGCGCATATCAAATTGAAGAAAATTAGAATGGGTGTAGACTGGTTGGGTAATTTTGGTTTGGGGGGATTTGATTGGATGGTTGATTTGGGTGGATTATGGGTTTCCAATAAGTAGTGAATTCTAAGATCATCCGTTTAGTACGCAATAAAAACATCGTGTAACGTTGATATTACATCACGATGTTATGGGCAAATTTTTTGTAATTGATTTCAATCTAAAATTGACCAAAAATAGTATATCATTGCGCATATGATAATTATTGATCCATTGAAATTGATACAAGTCGACATCAAAAGTCGGAAATACTAAAACTCTACAGATAAGATTACAAAGGGGGTCATTAAGCAATAGTGGAGGTATTGCTTATTTGACCATGAATATACAACTCTAAAAATTACAGAGGGGGTCATTAAGCAATAGTGGAGGTATTAATTGGTTATTTGACCATATGGTTATCACAAGTCTCACATGAAGAAATTTTTTTGGATGATATATGGGTGCAATTTGAATTTAAATCGAAATTCTTTATTGCAAAAATTGAATTCGATCATGATTATATTCAGTTTTGATAATATGCGCCGGCGTAGCATATGGAAGACTTGTTCTGCCGAATCAGACTGTTGATTCATCATGTCACCACATTTCAGAATGGTTGTTGAGAGTGTCGTCAGTGTGGTGTAGACGTATAATTTAATTCCAATAACAAAGGTGTATTTGTGTGACGTCAGTGAGTATCGATTAACAGTCAGTGAGCATCTGATATTGAAATCTTTGTTGTTTCACATATGGTGGGTCAATATCATTGATTTAGTTATAGGTCGTCAGGTAGGCATAGTTAAGGTCATACTCAGTGCAAGCAAGGTGTTATTCAATTTGATATCATGATGATTGATTGTAATCATGTTGTTTTGTAAATAAAATTCGTAAGAAGATCTGATCATGATCAAAATTTAACGAAGAAAATTGCATCCAATCATAAACTAAAATCATGTAGGAATTTGTATTATAAAACCGGAGCAATCGTTATCGTCGTGTATTATAAGTACTACGCAGAAAACCTTTACGGCTATTCAAAAATTGTTAACTGTTCTGACAAAAAATCTACACACGTGGTAATTTAAATCAACAGCTCGACGAAGATGTCGTCTGGTAATGGTAATAATGATAGTGCAAATTCCTATGCAGGATGCGATGAGGAGGGAAACGTTAGTATACCATCAGTGAATGATGAGAAAAATACTGCTAATAGTATACCATCAGTGAGTGATGAGCAAAATACTGCTAATAGTATATCATCAGTGAATGATGAGCAAAATACTGCTAAGAGTATACCATCAGTAAATGATGAGCAAAATCAAAGTATACCATCAGTAAATGATGAGCAAAATCAAAGTATACCATCAGTAAATGATGAGCAAAATCAAAGTATACCATCCGTGAAGGACGATGATTCCATCATCAAAAATCTTCCCTCCGTTAGTGATGACACCCCTATTCCCTCTGTAAATGATGATAATGGTATTGGTAGTCTTCTATCATCTGTGAACAATGAGAATTTCATCAACAGGATTTCTATGTACAATCACGTTAATACAGAAGCTGCAGAAGTTATAAATAATGATGGTGTCACAAGAATTGACAAAGTAGATGATAACGGGATCAATGATATTCCGCCAGCGAATCCATTTATGAGTTTTCCAACAAGCTCTTCTTATTTGACAACTGCTCCAGTGAGTGGTCAAAATGTCAATTCGATGTCGATAAAGCAAATATTTGAATCCGAGGGAGATGTCGCGTTCAGTACTGACTATTGTGAGACAAAAGGAGGAGGTAGTGCTACTAGTGCATCTGAGACCGGTTTTCTCAAACAGGAATCAGAATTACAAAGAGTTCTGCGATTGAAATTCCGAGCGATAGATGGTGCGATCAATGGTGAAAATGCATTGATGTCCAAGTTACTCGAGTTGCAAGACGTCCTTTGGGAATTGTTTCATACTGTTCATACTAACGACGGCGTTAAAGATTCTTTTGAATCTTTTCCGAGTCCGAATCTATGGGAAGGCAAGAGATTGAGGAAAGTTGCTACTAGTGTTTTGTGGGAGTTTTTGTCTATGGAGGATCAGAGGATTGTTTTGAAAACTTTACCATACATGCGACCGTGGGCACCTATATCGTTGGAAGAGTTGGAAGTGAAAATGCAAGAGGAGCAGAAAATAGTTTTAGAAAAAGTGGCAGCATCGGATGTAGGATCGGCGTCATCTGAGAAACATCCGCGAGAAAAATTGAAATCTGTGACTTTTGACGATACTAGTCTTGAAACGAAATCCGCGGAAGATGAAACGAATACTGGTGATGACACGAACAGTGTGTCCGGGAAGAGAATACAATCAAACACAGCAGAAGATCCACTACTAGTAGTCGATGAAAGATTTCTTGCAACTGCCCAGCATATGAGCATTTCAAAACATACACAAAAAACATCAACTGGTACTAGTGGAGTAAAGACTGTTACAGATGCTGATAGTGTAATGGATCATCATGATTATCGTAACAATAGAAGCGGTCGCTGCGGAACAAAATTGAGTACCATTACTGAAGTTACTGAAATGAGTTTTGGCACAACTGAATTGGAAAATTATTATCAACAACAGAAAGTTGCTAAAAGCAATCACGATGGTCTTCAATCAAGATATGATCTCCAATCTGGATTATACCATACCAGTCTACGAGATCAACATCAAGAAAATTTTGAATGTAGTTCAAATCAAACTTTGCAAGGTTCAGCAGCGGCGACAGCGAATGTGATGCAGTATGAACAATTAGGAGTCATGGGACCGAGACAGCATTATGGCGGTCAATACGGAGGTGGTATACAAATGCAGATGTCTCAATTTACACAACAACAATCTCAAATCCCTGTGCAGCAATTCATGCATCAGCAATTCATGCATCAGCGATTCATGCAGCAACCAATGCAAATGGCACCACCTCAAAATATGACATTATTACATCAGCCAGCGATGCAATTGATGACTGCCAACAATTTTGTTAACAATGCTGTTAACAATTCTGTTCTGCAAAATTTCCCTGGCAATGGTTTAGTTCTCCGACCGAATAGTAGATCTCGAACACCTGGAATGAATGCAAAGGTTTTCGGTAGTGGAATCGTTCTCCGACCTAATGCAGAATGGATTCGGAAACAAGAAAGTCTTGGTGAACCTCAACAAGGAGAGAAAAAGCGACACCAAGACGAAGATGAACAGCTGACAAACTCCATAAAATTTTCAACTAAATTTGAAGAGAAACGACATCCAGTGCATATGAGTTTAGATGAATTGATCCAAGAACAACAAGAACAACGGAAGCAGGAAAATATTGGTGGTAAGAAGAGGAGGAAGAAGCAGCAGTAAGTGGAAAATCTGGTGGATTTCTGGAGCATTATTTGGTGTTTAACTGATTATATTGGTTTGAGCAGTAGATTGATTAAATTTATCCGTTCTAAAATGAGTTCTTTGATATTAAGATTGAATCGTAGTATATTGTAATGTGACTGTTGTTGTATCGTAAATTTGATAAAAATTTACGACCTCATTTCTGGTAATTTTTGCATCATCATTGATAAATTGGAAGAGAAGTTTTGACAAAGTAAAGTACAAGTGTAATATGTATGTTGCAGCAATTTTGGTCTATAGGAATGGGTCTTTCGTAATGCAAGCGTGTGCGATGAATTTCGAGAGTTGTTAACCATTGAAATTTCAGAAGTTATCGATCGTCTTCGTATAGTATGTAGTAAGTTTTGTAGATCCGAGTCAAGAAATGTAGATCGTCATCTTGTTGCAATGGAAAAAACAGCAATGTGAAAATTGTTCATTTGAAAACATAGGAGCAGGCTCTTCATTTGTAAAAGTATTATTGGTAACAAAAATATATGTTCTATAAGGGATTTCAGATTCATTTGCGTTGTTGAGATTCGAATAAGAAATAGCATCGTATAAAACAATCATTTTCAGAATTTGGATGAGCACGACGGTGGAATTTGAATCCGTAATAGCAGATCGTCACATTTCAGGAGAGTGTGATTCAAGATTCCGATCCAATCGCCGTGTTTGTTGCTTGATATCGTGTATTTGTAGTTTGTGAGAAGCTGAAATCTATCGTGGGTGTCATGCAACAGGTCATAAATGGAGTGAGGAAGGTGGGTGATTCTCGTGTATTATTTCGTCTGTGAGGTGTGTAATCAATTACATCGTTAGAAATGGTTTAAAATTCAATCATCCTCAAAGTTCCTTAGGAAAGTCAAATAGAAACGAGTTTGATTCTTAAGTGTTAGTATTGGATCATCTTGTGTTATATCGTAGTAAGCAGCAATTTTGATTTCAAAATGTCGTATGATCGGTGAAGCAAAGATGCATCGTCACAATACAGATCATCCACGAGATCGTGACTACCGCACCCACCAGCGTCACAATTCAAATAGCCCCAGTGAAAGCCGCTACATTGACGATTCTCGCCCTAGCATTTATAACCCACGAGATCGTGACTATCGTGATAATAAATCTCAAACTCAAAGCAACACAGGAGACATTGACGATCATGATCCACGGCAAAATTCCAATGGTGGACGACGCAGTGATCAATGCGAAGATACAAGACGCGCACAACAACCAGAAGAGGGTCTAGTAGCCGTTTGGATACAAGATCCCCCAATCATCGACGAAGCTGATTGTCTCATTGTGGGCGGAATTCTTTGTTTCCTTTTTGACGATGCACCACCACATGTTGTTAATGTAGGATCAGATTCCCCTCTACAAGACGCCGGAATATGCGACGATGACATTCTTTTCAAAGTTAATGACAAAGATATTGGTAACCCCTACCTTGGAAAAGCAGCGATTTCAGAGTTATTGAGGCAGACCAGCTTGCCGCTGAAACTAACATTTGTAAAACGAAATTTCACCAGGAAATATTTGCCGAACTATATACCACCATCGAGTCTCCTCTTCAATGATAACAAAGGTGCAACAGTGTCAAATATTGAAAATGCCAGTCCACCACCAACAGCACCACCGCGAGCCACGGACTGTCGCGATCAACGCCAAAATTCCATTAGTCCGCAGCGCCACCACGATTACCGTGATCGACTCCAAAACGCACAACCACCAGAAAAAGGAGTAATAGTCGTGCACGCACGAGATGCCCCCATCTTCGATGAATTCGTCGTCGACGACGTCGTTGTTCATTGTGTCGCCATCGATGGTGTTTGTTGCTTTCTCTCCGACGACAGTCCACCAGCAGCTCTTGCCATAACATCAGATCTGCAAGAAGCCGGAATAGGCGGCCGCGGCCGTGACATTCTTCTCAAAGTTAACGACAAAGATATTGGCAACCCCTACCCTGGAAAAGCAGCGATTTCAGACCTACTGAGGAAGAGCAATTTGCCGCTGAAGCTGACATTTGTAAACAGAGATTTCATTGGGAAATATTTACCGAACTATATACCACCATCGAGGCTACTCGAAAAACAGATTGATGACACAGCTACAATAGTTACAAATATTTTGAACGTCAGGCTTGCACACATCCAATTTCCATGCATTCTCAATGTCAAAAATTTCGCTGGCGACCCTCTCGTTGTAGTAGCGAAAACCGAAGCTGATCTCCTGTATCCGAACTTCATCATCAAATGTGCGCATGCGCTAAAGAGTCTGGTTTCTTTACTGACTGGGATTGAAATGTCCGACACCGAAAGTCCAACCGATGAAGAGGGAAATTTGAATCCAAAAATTGTTTTGACGAAAAATTCTATAATCGATGTGGAAAAGGAATACCGAATCGTAGAGGCAGCAAGAGACTTTAATGAAAAGACAAAAAATTGGAAAACGGAATTGTGTGATACGGAGCTGATGAAACCGGAAAATGAAATATTCTTGGCCGAGTGGATCCATTTTCGCTGCTTCGAGCAACTAGAAATGAAAAACTACCGACCCGTGATCATGAGTAGGCGTCATTCAATTCTGACTGCAAAACTATGTGAATACGGAGAGTTGGACAAATTGAAATACGAAGTTAGTTTGCCAGCATTTCCTTGGAACAGTTCACCAGCATTTGATTACGTTGAGAAACACAACATCATTTCTGATTTACTCTACGACGATGGATATTACTTCGAGCAAGAAGATGATGATTGGATCTTGTTGAGTCGTGGTCCACAAAGGCACGCAGGAGGTGATAATCTGGAAATCTGGCGCAGGTGTACGTGGGCTGCTCGCACTTGTTTCATGATGCTGTTACACACACGTATTGGGATTTCTCACAACCAAATTTGGGCATGGTTGAACATTTTTCAGCCCAGGAACGGTAAGACCTTGTTGGACTGGACTGGCAATACATTATTGGATTTGCGATTGAATCTGAATGGTCACCGTGCGTCACATCTAAAATGGTTCTCGCGTGATGCCGCAATCGAAGCAAGTATGATAACAAGGGACAGGATGAATTTTAGTAGTATGACTCCGCCGCGAAATGTTGGGCGTGACTATTTGCAGAACCGAAGGAAAGCAGAACAACAACGGTGCTCGTATGAATATGGACAAAATCATAGTCCCAAAAATAGTCTTGAAGGTCCAAAAAGGGCGTTGTTTCGACGCATGACCGAAACAATTCGACATACAGAACAAGTGGATACTTTCTTTGAATACCATGACGTTACCGATGCGTTTTATGACGACGCTCCTGAGTTCAAAGATACCGACTGCGATTCCGAATTACGACAGTTGCCCACTGTGAATCTAGTTGCAGTAGATCCTCCGAATTTTTATGAAAACTGGGATAATCCAATGTTTATCAATCTACTCAATTTTCTCCACTGTCATCTTGAAGTGCCACATGCGCACAGTTTTTCCGCTGCTTTAGCGATCGGTACAGAGGGTTGTTGGCCTAGTAGTGACACAGCGAAATGTGTTGCTCAACAGGCTGTCTGGATGCGAAAATTTCTTCGACCGAAAAAGGAGATCTTGTACGAGCATTCTATATCGATGGATACCAGATTGACACAGGAAAAGCGTCTAGGATTCGATCATTCCATGCTCACTGACTTTCGTGTTCTCCGCAGCATCCGGGAGTTGCAACGCAGTAACAAAGTCTGGAAGGTAGTCTCCCAAGAAAATAATTCATCATGTTGGTCAATCAACCCCCAATGCATCAAGAACGCACGAGAGAAAAGTAGTAACATCATTGATTTGGTTGAGTTGTATCGATATGCATTGAGAAAAACTTCACCAGTTACCGAGGGACGAAGAAGAGCAGTAGTTGGTGTGCAATTGAGCAATGGAAGTATGATGAGCGGAGAATTGTGTTGGGAATGTTATTAGAAAGAAATTGTGGCTGCGGAGAACGTGTTTGTAGGATCGATTTGAATTGTACTGTTTTCGGACAGTTACAGATTTCGTTTGTGAAAAAATGAGTCCTTGATGAATTAATTCCTGAATTCTTGACATTGATTGACAAATGACGTGTAATATGAATTCTTTTTGCCCTTTGCGTTCGTGGGGCTCAGCTGTTGTTGAATCCTCTTTCAGCGACCCGTACGATATCTGTTGTCATATGCGAGGTGGTAAATCAAAGGATGTGTTCATTGTTACACGTTTGCTCAAACGATCGACCAACGGTGAGGTGGGTGGTGGTGCAGTCGGTCCTCTGAGCACACTCAGCATAGTCATCGTTGACTGTGTTTGTAGTTTGTGAGACGTTGAAATCTAGTGTGAGATGTCGTGCAACAGTTCATAAAAGTATTGAGGAAGGTGGGTGAATCTCGTGTATTTCATCTGTGAGGTGTGTGATCAATGATCTTCGGAAATGATTTTGACACTCAAAATATCCTGATAGGTTCTTAGTTCTTAAATTGAAACAAGTTGATTCTTAATTGTTGATATTTGATCGATTCCTGTGTTATGCCGTGTTAAGCAGTAATTTTGATATCAAAATGTCATACTATCGGTGAACCAAACATGAATCGTCGCAACACAGATCATCCACGAGATCGCGACTACCGTATCCGCCAGCGTCACAATGCGAATAGCCCCAAAGACAGCCACCACAGTGACGATCCTCGGGCTAGCATCTATGATAATCCACGAGATCGTGACTATCGTGATAATATTAATAAACGCCAGAATCCAAGCAAGACACGAGACACTGACGATCGCGATCAACACCAAAATTCCAATAGTGCACGACGGCACCATGACTACAGTGATCACTTCGAAGATAGAAGACTCGAAATCGCACAAGCACCAGAAAAAGGGTTGATAGTCGTGCACGCACGAGATGCCCCCATCTTCGATGAATTCGCCGTCGACGACGTCGTCGTTGATTGTGTCGGCGTCGATGGCGTTGTTTGCTTTCTCTTCGACGATAGTCCACCAGAAGTTCTTGGCATAGCATCAAATCTGCAAGAAACCGGAATACGCGGCCGTGACATTCTTCTCAAAGTTAACGACAAAGATATTGGCAACCCCTACCCTGGGAAAGTAGCGATTGCAGAGCTACTGAGGAAGAGCAATTTGCCGCTGAAACTGACATTTGTAAAGAGAGATTTCATTGGGAAATATTTACCGAGCTATAGACCGCCGTCGAGGTTACTCGACAATCTGATTGATGACAGAGCTACAATAGTTGCAAATATTTTGAACGTCAGGCTTGCAGCACCACCGCCAGCACACATCCAATTTCCATACATTCTCAATGTCAAAAATTTCGCCGGCGACCCTCTCTTTGTAGTAGCGAAAACCGAAGCTGATCTCCTGTATCCGAACTTCATCATCAAATGTGCGCATGCGCTAAAGAGTCTGGTTTCCTTATTGACTGGGATTGAAATGTCCGACACCGAAAGTCCAACCGACGAAGAGGGAAATTTGAATCCGAAAGTTGTGTTGACGAAAAATTCAATAATCGATGTGGAAAAAGAATACCGGATCGTGGAGGCGGCAAGAGATTTTAATGAAAAGACAAAAAATTGGAAAACGGAATTGTGTGATACGGAGCTGATGAAACCGGAAAATGAAATATTCTTGGCTGAGTGGATCCATTTTCGCTGCTTCGAGCAACTAGAAATGAAAAACTACCGACCCGTGATTATGAGTAGGCGTCATTCAATTCTGACTGCAAAACTATGTGAATACGGAGAGTTGGACAAATTGAAATACGAAGTTAGTTTGCCAGCATTTCCTTGTAACACTTCACCAGCATTTGATTACGTTGAAAAGCACAACATCATTTCTGATTTACTCTACGACGATGGATATTACTTCGAGCAAGAAGATGATGATTGGATCTTGTTGAGTCGTGGTCCACAAAGGCACGCAGGAGGTGATAATCTGGAAATCTGGCGCAGGTGTACGTGGGCTGCTCGCACTTGTTTCATGATGCTGTTACACACACGTATTGGGATTTCTCACAACCAAATTTGGGCATGGTTGAACATTTTTCAGCCCAGGAACGGTAAGACCTTATTGGACTGGACTGGCAATACATTATTGGATTTGCGATTGAATCTGAATGGTCACCGTGCGTCACATCTAAAATGGTTCTCGCGTGATGCCGCAATCGAAGCAAGTATGATAACAAGGGACAGGATGAATTTTAGTAGTATGACTCCGCCGCGAAATGTTGGGCGTGACTATTTGCAGAACCGAAGGAAAGCAGAACAACAACGGTGCTCGTATGAATATGGACAAAATCATAGTCCCAAAAATAGTCTTGAAGGTCCAAAAAGGGCGTTGTTTCGACGCATGACCGAAACAATTCGACATACAGAACAAGTGGATACTTTCTTTGAATACCATGACGTTACCGATGCGTTTTATGACGACGCTCCTGAGTTCAAAGATACCGACTGCGATTCCGAATTACGACAGTTGCCCACTGTGAATCTAGTTGCAGTAGATCCTCCGAATTTTTATGAAAACTGGGATAATCCAATGTTTATCAATCTACTCAATTTTCTCCACTGTCATCTTGAAGTGCCACATGCGCACAGTTTTTCCGCTGCTTTAGCGATCGGTACAGAGGGTTGTTGGCCTAGTAGTGACACAGCGAAATGTGTTGCTCAACAGGCTGTCTGGATGCGAAAATTTCTTCGACCGAAAAAGGAGATCTTGTACGAGCATTCTATATCGATGGATACCAGATTGACACAGGAAAAGCGTCTAGGATTCGATCATTCCATGCTCACTGACTTTCGTGTTCTCCGCAGCATCCGGGAGTTGCAACGCAGTAACAAAGTCTGGAAGGTAGTCTCCCAAGAAAAAAATTCATCATGTTGGTCGATCAACCCCAAATGCATTAAGAATGCAAAAGAGAAAAATAGGTGCATCAATGATTTAGTTGAGTTGTACCGACATGCATTGAGAAAAATTTCACCAGTTACCGAGGGACGAAGAAGAGCAGTAGTTGGTGTGCAATTGAGCAATGGAAGTATGATGAGCGGAGAATTGTGTTGGGAATGTTATTAGAAAGAAATTGTGGTTGCGGAGAATGTGTTTGTAGGATCGATTTGAATTGTACTGTTTTCGGACAGTTACAGATTTCGTTTGTGAAAAAATGAGTCCTTGATGAATTAATTCCTGAATTCTTGACAAATGAGGTGTAATATGAATTCTTTTTGCCCCTTGTGTTCGTGGGGCTGTTGTTGAATCCTCTTTCAGTAGAATATCTGTTGTCATGCGTGAGGTTGTAGATCAAAGGATGTGTTCGTCGTTACGTGTTTGTTCGAACGATCGATCAATAGTGAGGTGGGTGGGCACTACGGAAGGCACGTTTTCAGAATAATTTAGATCTTATGGTGAGATTCCGAAAATTGTGGTGCGTCCCCGTAAATGGTTGGGCAAAAGACATCGATACATGTCAAAGAAGTGGTTTGGTGACGGAGACCGAATATCACTTCTGCAAGTGGGGGACCATGGAAGGCGCGTTTTCAGAATAATTTAAATGTTATGATGAGATTCCGAAAATTGTGGTGCGTCCCCGTAAATGGGTGGGCAAACGACATCGATACACGTCAAAGAAGTGGCTTGGTGACGGAGACCGAATATCATTTCTGCAAGTGGGGGACCACGGAAGGCACGTTTTCAGAATAATTTAGATGTTATGATGAGATTCCGAAAATTGTGGTGCGTCCCCGTAAATGGGTGGGCAAACGACATCGACACACGTCAAAGAAGTGGCTTGGTGACGGAGACCGAATATCACTTCTGCAAGTGGGGGACCACGGAAGGCACGTTTTCAGAATAATTTAGATATTATGATGAGATTCCGAAAATTGTGGTGCGTCCCCGTAAATGGGTGGGCAAACGACATCGA